>Ga0256788_1000270_pt1 | contig 14409 bp, 15 predicted proteins | sample MC6MC0939MT_FD_186355 | JGI IMG/M metagenome (GOLD analysis project Ga0256788, IMG submission 186355) | Metatranscriptome of enriched soil aggregate microbial communities from Iowa State University, Ames, United States - MC6-MC0939-MT... | ecosystem: Environmental > Terrestrial > Soil >...
CGAGAATCGTGATGACGATCAGCGACAACGACAGTGCCGAAACCACGACACGTAGCTGCAGCGACCTGCGCCACGAATGAGCGAGCCTGTTGCCGGAAGCCCGACACCAGCGGATCAGCGGCGAGAACGCCCTGCGGACTCGCCGCCGGTTCCGTCCGGCACCGATCACGGCGGTCCGGCCTTGTAGCCGACCCCCCTGACGGTGAGAACGACCTCGGGGTTCTCGGGATCCTTCTCGACCTTCGCGCGCAGGCGCTGCACGTGCACGTTCACCAGGCGGGTGTCGGCAGCGTGGCGGTAGCCCCACACCTGTTCGAGCAGCACCTCACGGGTGAACACCTGACGCGGCTTGCGGGCGAGCGCCACCAGCAGATCGAACTCGAGGGGGGTCAGCGAGATCAGCGCGTTGTCCCGCGTGACCTTGTGCGCCGGGACATCGATCATGATGTCGCCGATGCTGAGCACCTCCGCGGGCTCCTCCTCGGTGCGACGCAGCCGGGCGCGGACCCGGGCGACCAGCTCCTTGGGCTTGAACGGCTTCATGATGTAGTCGTCGGCGCCCGACTCGAGCCCGAGGACCACGTCGACGGTGTCCGTCTTGGCCGTGAGCATCACGATCGGCACGCCGGACTCCGCCCGCAGGACACGGCACACGTCGATGCCGTTCATGCCGGGAAGCATGAGGTCGAGCAGCACCAGGTCCGGCCGCGTCTCACGGACGGCCGCCAGTGCCTGGCTGCCGTCGCCCACCACGTAGGGTTCGAACCCCTCACCGCGAAGCACGATGGTGAGCATCTCGGCGAGCGCCGTGTCATCGTCGACAACCAGAATCCTTGGCTTCATATCCCTATCGTTACATCTTCGAGGCTGCTTGATGTGGAAAGGCGCGTACACGCCTCGGCGTGCCGCTCAATGTTTCGGCGGCAGCCCTCTCCGCTGATGCAAGAGTGCCAGTTTATCGGCCAGAATGCCCGGATCGGTGTCGGGCGTGAGCGTCCACCACGGCGAGTTCCAGTCCGCGGCCGCCAGTTCGCGGTACACCTCGCCGGTCCGACTCTGCAGGCCGGTGTCCTTTTCGTACGCGTCCAGCGCACGGGAAACGTCCCGCGCTTCGCGTGCCCGGGCACGCTCCTCGGCGAGGGCGACCGGCACGTCCAGGTACAGCTGGAGATCGGGACGCGGCAGCCCGAGCCGGTCGAACTCGAGGTTCTCGATCCAACCGACGAATTCGCCCTCGGCATCCTCGTGCATCCGCGCGGCGCCGTACGCGGCGTTGGACGCGACGTAGCGGTCGAGGATCACGACGTCGTGCACGGCGACGAGTTCCCGCAACCGCTCGGCTGCGCCGGCCCGGTCGAGCGCGAACATCACGGCCATCGCGTGCACCGATGCGCTCAGGTCGCCGTGCGCGCCCCTGAGCGCCTCGGAGGCGAGATCGGCATGGATCGACGCTCCGTAGCGCGGGAAGTCGAGCGTGGCGACGTCGAGGCCGTCCGATTCGAGTCGAGCGACGACCTTGCCGACGAGCGTGCGCTTACCGGCACCGTCGAGCCCCTCCAGGGCGATCAGCATTCCCACGACCGCCGAGCCTATCGGTGGTCACCGCCCGACGCCCGGACCCCGGAACGGGACGGCGGTCACAACGCGTTCTTGTGGACCGCGCCGCCTTTGACGATCACCGCGAGGTACTTCGCCGGATCGGCGAGTAGCGAAAGGTCGTCGAGCGGGTTTCCGTCGACCAGCAGCACATCCGCCCACGCCCGGGGCGCGATCACCCCGAAGCGGGCGTCGCGGTACGGATCCCGCTCCCCCGCCAAGCGGAACAGTCGGGCATTGCCCGACGTCAGCATGCGGAGCGCATCCACGTTGCTGAAGTAGTCGGCCAGGCGGGCCGCCATCGCGCTCTGCCTCGCCGCGGACTCGGGTTCGAGGAGCAGGTCGGTGCCGAAGGCGACCTGCACCCCGTGCTCGCGGGCCCAGCCGTACACCCGCTCCACGCCCCCGCAGATCTCGCGGTTCTTCGCAGCACGGTCCGAATCCGGGAAGTGGTGGTCGTCCTCCGCGAACGGCTGCATCGACAGCCACACGCCGCGTTCGGCCATGAGAGCGATGGTGTCCTCGTCCGCGAGGTGTCCGTGCTCGATCGACGTCACTCCCGCCTCGATCGCTCGCCGGATGCCGGTGACGTTGTAGACGTGGGTGGCGACGTACGTCCCGTAATCGGTGGCCGCGTCGACCGCCGCCCGCAACTCGCCCGCAGTGAACTGCACCGTGTACAGCGGGTCGTACATCGACGCCGCACCACCGCCGACCATCAGCTTGATCTGCGAGGCGCCGCGCTTGAGTTGTTCCCGCACCGCTGCCAGAACCTGCGGTTCGCCGTTCGCGATGCGCATGAAACCGATTGCCTCGGATCGGTTCTCGACACCACCGAGTTCGGTGGGGGTGTCGTAGACGAAGCCGAAGTCGCCGTGCCCGCTGGTCTGCGAGATCGCGGCCTGGCTGGGATAGATCCGCGGACCCGGGAACTGGCCCCGATCGACCGCGGCCTTGATGCTCGCGGTGTCGCCCGCCATGTCGCGCACCGCGGTGAATCCGCGTGACAGCATGTTCCGGGCCTCCGCGACACCGTTGAGCGCGATGTGTGCCTGCGACCCGGTGAGCAGATCCAGATACGAGTTGGCATTGCCCACCAGGTGCACGTGTGCGTCACTCATTCCCGGCATCAGCACCCGGCCCCCGCCGTCGATCACGACGGTCTCCCGTCCCGGCGCGTCCCCGATCGGCGATTCCGAGACCGCCTCGATCCGGTCGCCGTCGATCAGCACGTCTCCGTGCACGAGAGCCGCGGACTCGCCGTCGAACACCCGGACATCGCGAAACAACAGACGCTCGCCACTCCCCGTCGCCGCCATACCTTCGGACCCTAGCGAGCGGACGGCGCCGGGAGGGCCGGATAACGGCATCGGCCGGGGATCGTGACCACGATCCCCGGCCGATGCCGTGACTGACTACGACGAATGTCGCGGGTACCTCAGTACCGGTAGTGCTCCGGCTTGTACGGGCCCTCGACGTCGACACCGATGTACTCGGCCTGATCCTTCGTCAGCTTGGTGATCGAGCCACCGAGCGCCTCGACGTGGATCTTCGCGACCTTCTCGTCGAGGTGCTTGGGCAGGCGGTACACCTCGTTGTCGTACTCGTCCGGCTTGGTCCACAGCTCGATCTGCGCGATCGTCTGGTTCGCGAACGAGTTCGACATCACGAACGACGGATGACCGGTGGCGTTGCCGAGGTTCAGCAGGCGTCCCTCGGACAGCACGATGATCGAATGGCCGTCGGCGAACGTGAACTCGTCGACCTGCGGCTTGATGTTGATGCGCGTGACGTCACCGGCACGTTCGAGGCCCGCCATGTCGATCTCGTTGTCGAAGTGGCCGATGTTGCCGAGGATCGCCTGGTGCTTCATCTGCTTCATGTGCTCGAAGGAGATGATGTCCTTGTTGCCGGTCGCAGTGATGACGATGTCGGCCTGGCCGATGAACTCCTCGACGGTCTTGACGTCGAAGCCGTCCATCATCGCCTGCAGCGCGTTGATCGGGTCGATCTCGGTGACCGTGACGCGTGCGCCCTGGCCGCGCAGCGCCTCGGCGCAGCCCTTGCCGACGTCTCCGTAACCGCACACCAGCGCGGCCTTGCCGCCGATCAGGACGTCGGTGCCGCGGTTGATGCCGTCGAGCAGCGAGTGGCGGGTGCCGTACTTGTTGTCGAACTTGCTCTTGGTGACCGAGTCGTTGACGTTGATCGCCGGGAAGGCGAGCTCACCGGCGGCAGCGAACTGGTACAGGCGCAGGACGCCCGTGGTGGTCTCCTCGGTGACACCCTTGACCGACTCGGCGATCGCGGTCCACTTGCCGCCGTCGGACTCGAGCGACTTGCGCAGCAGCGCGAGAAACACCTTGTACTCGTCCGAGTCGTGGTCGTCGTCGGTGGGCGGAACGACGCCGGCCTTCTCGTACTGCGCACCGCGCAGCACCAGCATCGTGGCGTCGCCACCGTCGTCGAGGATCATGTTCGCGGTCGTGCCCGGCCACGTGAGCATCTGCTCGGCGGCCCACCAGTACTCCTCGAGCGTCTCGCCCTTCCACGCGAAGACCGGGACACCCTTGGGCTCGTCGACGGTTCCGTGCGGGCCGACGACGACGGCCGCGGCGGCGTGGTCCTGCGTCGAGAAGATGTTGCACGACGCCCATCGAACTTCAGCACCGAGCGCGACCAGCGTCTCGATCAGGACCGCGGTCTGGATCGTCATGTGCAGCGAACCCGAGATGCGAGCACCCTTGAGCGGCAACACGTCTGCGTACTCGCGGCGAAGCGCCATCAGACCGGGCATCTCGTGCTCGGCGAGGCGGATCTCCTTGCGGCCGAACTCGGCGAGCGACAGATCCGCCACCTTGAAGTCGATCCCGCCCCGGTGCTCTGCCACCGGCTCCGATGAAACTGAGGTCGTCATATGCCTCTCCTGTTGACTGTCTGGGTTGGCTCCCAGGCTATCGGGTACCGATCCGCACCGGGGACGGGCAGTACCTCACGCGCGGGTCACGACGTCGACGAAGGGCGCGAGCAGGGCCGCCAACTCGCGCGCATCGTCACGGTCGGACGTCGGCGGCATCGACACGTAGCTGAGCGCGATGCGCACGATGCCGTGCCCCAGCACCTTCGCCTCGGCGTCCGGGGCCCCAATCCAGCTCAGCCGGAAGGTCTCTGCCAGTCGCCCCGTCGCCCGCTCGATCAGCGGGGCGCTGTCGGTGGTCACGATGCGCAGCAGGTCCGGTTTCGCCGCACCCGTCCGCAGTGACCGGACCAACGGGTCCGCGCCACTGGCCTGGAAGAAGCCCGTGAAACCGTCCACCAGAGCCGCTTGGGCATCGCCCTCGTGCCGGTAGACCGCGTCCGTGACGGCGTCGACGAACCGGTCCACCAACCGCAGCGCATAGCCGTTGGCGAGCCCCTGGCGCGAGCCGAACTCGTTGTACAGCGTCTGCCGGCTCACGCCCACCGCCGCCGCAACGTCCGTCATGGTCACACCCGACCAGTCGCGTTCGAGAAGGAAGTCGTGGACCGCGTCCAGGATCGATTCGCGCAGCAGCAGCCGCGACGCCTCCTGGTACGGCACCCGTGGATGTGACTCGGTCATGCTCTCGACCCTAGTGGCGGCACGCCCGCCCCCTCAGCTGCGCTCGACCTCGACCATGAAGAAGTCCTCCTTCGCGGCGCCGCAGTCGGGGCACCGCCAATCGTCGGGGATGTCCTCCCACCGGGTGCCGGGCGCGATCCCCTCGTCCGGCCAGCCGAGTTCCTCGTCGTACTCGAATCCGCACTGCGCGCACTGATAGAGCTTGTAGTCCTTCATGATCCCTGTCCTGTTCCCCGTCACACGGGTTCGAAATCGATCTTCTCCCTGACCCCGCAGTCGGGGCAGCACCAGTCGTCGGGCACCGACGCCCACGAGGTGCCGGCGGGGAACCCCTCGCGGGGCGCGCCGACGGCCTCGTCGAACACGAACTCACACACCGGGCAGCGATACGCGCTCATGCCGCGCCCCCGTGTGCCGCGAGCAGCTTCTCCCGCCTCCTCGGCTGCAGATTGACCCTCGTGATGTCGCCGTCGTAGTGCGCGAGGACTTTTCGATCCATCACTGCACGCCACAACGGCGGCACGTACGCGAGCATGATCATGCTGGCGTACCCGCTCGGCAGGTTCGGCGCGGCATCCATGCTCCGCAGCGTCTGGTAGCGCCGCGTGGGGTTGGCGTGATGGTCGCTGTGCCGCTGCAGGTGGTACAGGAAGATGTTGGTACAGATGTGATCGCTGTTCCAGCTGTGCGCGGGCGTGCAGCGCTCGTAGCGCCCGCTCTCGGTGCGCTGACGCAGCAATCCGTAGTGCTCGAGGTAGTTGACCGTCTCCAGCAGGGAGAACCCGAACACGGCCTGCAGCACCAGGAACGGCGCCACCTCCCAGCCGAAGATCGCGATCATCGCACCGAACAGCACCACCGACATCAGCCACGCGTTCAGCACGTCGTTGCGAATCGTCCACGGACTCTTGCCGAGCCGCTCGAGTCGCGCCTTCTCCAGGTGCCACGACGAGCGCAGGCTGCCCCACACGCTGCGTGGCAGGAACGTCCAGAAGCTCTCCCCGAAGCGGGAACTCGCGGGGTCCTCGGGGGTGGCGACCCGCACGTGGTGGCCGCGGTTGTGCTCGATGTAGAAGTGTCCGTAGAACGACTGCGCCAGCGTGATCTTCGACAGCCACCGCTCCAGATCGTCCTTCTTGTGACCCAGTTCGTGCGCGGTGTTGATCCCGATGCCGGCTACGCATCCGACGCTGATCGCGAGGCCGATCTTCGAGATCAGGCCCAGCCCGCCGTCGATCCCGAGCCAGCTCAGGTCGTCCGCGGACCACAGGTAGCACGCGATCACCACCGTGACGATCTGCAGCGGGATGTAGGCGTACGTGCACCAGCGGTAGTACCGATCGTTCTCGAGATGTTCCATGACCTCGTCGGGCGGGTTCTGGCCGTCGGCGCCGAACGCCAGGTCGAGGATCGGCAGCAGGACGTAGACCAGCAGGGGCCCGATCCACCACCACACCGGCGCCACCGCGTCCAACCCGATCCGGTCGAACGCCCAGACGAGGCCGATCGCCAGGAAGATCGCCGTGGGCGGAATCAGGCCCAGCAGCCACAGGTACCGCTTCTTGTCGCGCCAGACCGGCACGTCCGTCTCGACAGCTTCGTCGGTCGCCATCGTCGTCCCCTTCCACGTGACCGCTCGAAAGTGAGCGGCATCACCCTGGAGTTGACGATACGCGGACTCGTGTACGAGGTCTAGACAATCGAGCTATTTTGTAAACCTCACGATTTCTGTTCCGACTGCGCGGCGGCAGCACGTTCCCGCACACCGATCATCGAGTGCCGCCGGCTGTAGGCGAAGTAGACGACCACGCCGATCGCCATCCACACGACGAAGCGCAGCCAGGTCTCGACGGAGAGGTTGAACATCAGCCACAGGCAGGAGACGACCGCGAGGATCGGCACGAACGGCACCAACGGCACGCGGAATCCTCGGGGCAGATCCGGACGCGTCCGACGCAGCACCACGACGCCGATCGACACCAGCACGAACGCGAACAGCGTTCCGATGTTGACCATTTCCTCGAGAGTGCCGATCGGGAAGAACGCGGCGAGGACGGCGACGACGACGCCGACCAGCACGGTGATCCGGACCGGCGTGCCGTGCTTACCGGTCGGAGCGAGGCTGCGCGGCATCAGGCCGTCACGCGACATCGCGAACAACACGCGGGTCTGTCCGAGCATCAGGACCATGACGACGGTGGTCAGGCCTGCCAGGGCACCGAAGGAGATCAGGTTCTTGGCCCAGTCCATTCCGTTGATCGCGAAGGCAGTCGCGAGCGTCGAATCGTCGCCGGCCAGGTCGGTGTAGTTCACCATCCCGGTGAGCACCAGTGAGACCGCTACGTAGAGCACCGTCACGATCGCGAGGGACCCGAGGATGCCGCGGGGCATCGCCTTCTGCGGGTTCTTGGTCTCCTCCGCGGTCGTCGCCACGACGTCGAAGCCGATGAAAGCGAAGAACACCAGACTCGCCGCCGCGAGGAGGCCGTACCAGCCGAACGTGCTGCCACCGGCGCCCGTGACGAACGAGAACAGCGACTGGTGGATGCCCTCACCGGTCGATCCGGATTCCGACGGCGGGATGTACGGGGTGTAGTTGTCCCCCTTGATGTAGAAGGCGCCGACCACGACGACGAACAGCACGACCGCGACCTTGATCGCCGTGATCACGGCCGAGACCCGCGACGACAGTTTCGTGCCGGTCGCCAGCAGCACGGTGATGATCGCGACGATGAGCACCGCGCCCCAGTCGATCTCGCGTGAACCGATGTGCCACACCGGACTGGAGCTGCCGAGCACCTCACCGAGGTACAGGGACCAGCCCTTCGCCACCACAGACGCGGCGAGGGCGAACTCGAGGATCAGGTCCCAGCCGATGATCCACGCGACGAACTCTCCGAACGTGGCGTAGGAGAAGGTGTACGCACTGCCCGCGACCGGAACCGTGGACGCGAACTCGGCGTAACACAGTGCCGCGAGAGCACACGCGACCGCTGCGAAGACGAAGGCCAACGAGACCGACGGTCCCGCGATGTTGCCCGCAGTGCGCGCCGTGAGTGTGAAGATGCCCGCGCCGATCACGACCGCGACACCGAAGACCGTCAGGTCCCACGAGGTGAGGTCTTTGCGAAGTTTGGTCTCCGGCTCGTCGGTCTCGAGAATCGACTGCTCGACCGACTTCGTGCGGAACAGGCCTGATCGGGGCCGTGTGTGGCCGGGCTTCGGGTCGGATGTCGCCATCGCTGCCTCCTCGGGAGGTTGGGATGGTGGAAGCCTATGCCGGGAGGAGGCGCCCAGCACGGTTTCGCGACACGCCGTTCGACCTGGAGTTCGACGCCGAACCGGCCGTGGTGCGGTAGGGGTCCTGGTCGCCGCGAATCACCCGAGCGGCCGGAATGTCAGACGCCCACGCCGGCTCGGAAGATCTGGGTGTCGTCGGCACATGCCTGGATGTGGATCTCGTTGTCCGACGCGGAGATCCACGCCGCACCGCCGCGCTCGAGGACGAGGGACTGCCCGCCGCACCCGAGCTTGGCCGCCCCCGACGTGCACAGCAGGATCTGCGGTCCGTCGGGGTCGATCGTCGCGGCCACCCCCGATTCCGCGTCCGACGCGTCGAGATCGATGCGGGTCAGCACGAACTCGGGTGCCGGCGTCGCGTACGCGACCTCGCCGACCCGGCCCGTGGGAGCCGGCGCGAGCAACGGGACGTCGACCGAGTCGAAGTCGAGCACACGCAGCAGTTCCGGGACGTCCACATGCTTGGGGGTGAGCCCGCCCCGCAGCACGTTGTCGGAGTTCGCCATGATCTCGACGGCGGTTCCGTGCAGGTACGCGTGCAGGTTGCCGGCCGCGAGGAACAGCCCCTGCCCGGGCTCGAGGGTGATGCGGTTGAGCAGCAGCGCGGCGAGCACGCCGGCGTCGCCCGGGTAGCCCTCGCTCAGCTCGAGTGCGGTGCGTGCCTCGGGGGCGAACTCGGCCTCGGCCGCGTCGGTGCGCGACAGATACTCGACGCAGCCGTCGAGCACGGGCGGCAGCAGCGCCGACAGTGCCGGCGAGGGCAGCGTGATCCACGTCGTGAACAGCGCCCGCAGGCCGTCCGGGTCCGGTTGACCGGCCAGCAACCCCACGTACGGTTCGAGCTGGGCGACGCCGAGGGCCCGGAGGAACCGCACGGTTCGGTGCGGATCCCGGAATCCGGCCAGCGCCTCGAATCTGGTGAGCGCGACGACGAGTTCCGGTTTGTGGCTCGCGTCGCGGTAGTTGCGTTCCGCCGAGTCCACGGGGATCCCCGCCGCGTCTTCCCGCGCGAATCCCTCCCGAGCCTGCTCGGCGCTGGGATGGGCCTGCAACGACAACGGTTCCTCGGCGGCCAGCACCTTCAGCAGGAACGGCAGGCGCTCACCGAACTCCGCGACGCTGCGCTCACCCAACTCCGACAGCGGCGCCGCGTCGATCACGTCGCGCAGCGATCGGCTTCCGCTGTCCTCGATCACGTGCGCGGGATCGCCCGGATGCGCTCCCAGCCACAGCTCCGCCTCCGGGTGCGCGCTGGGGCTCGGACGGCCGCTCAGTTCCGCGAGCGCGGTCCGTGACCCCCAGGCGTACGACCGGAGCGCCCCTTCGAGTTGGCGCACTAGTTACCACCGATCAGACGTAGATAGGCCGCACTCATCTCGAGTCGGCCGACGAGAAGTGCCAGCTGTTCCAGGTCGGTCCGGGTGCCCCCCGACCCCGGTGGCCCCGACGCGGAGAGATCCGGCACCGAAAGCTCCGATGCGGAAAGGCCGGACGCGGAGAGATCCGGCACGCCGTCGGTGCCGTCGGCGACGACGACGTCCGCGTCCGGAAGAGCCGCCACCCGACGCTCGACTGCGGCCCGGTTCGCGTCGAACGCGAGCACGATCACCCGCACGGCCGGCGCCGGAGCCGGACCGTCGAGTTCCTCGTCGTGGAAGAAGGGGTCGTACCCGGCCGCGGCGGCCGCCGGGAACGTGCGCACCCCGCTCACGGCGTCGGGCAGGTCCGTGGCCACGGCCACCCCGGCACCGACACGCAGTAGCGTCTCGCTGCCGTGCCGGGCCACCAGCGCGGTGGTCCGGGAGTCCCCGGTCAGCACGACGCGACGACCCTGCATCCGCGCGGCCAGCGACTTCGCAGGGTTGTGGAAGACCTCGTTCGAGGGATGGTTACGCACGGCCTCGGCGTCGACCGCGTCGGCGAGACGCTCGAGGTCCGGGATGATCCTCGACGACCGTTCGGCCTCGACGGCGACCAGGACGGCCAGGAAGGCCGCCAGGTACCGGAGCAGACCGTGGTGATCGGGAACCGCGACGCGGGGCGGCAGAATCAGTGCCCGCCCGGCACCCGCGGCACGCATCGGCCCCTCGTCCGGTACGACGACGACGACCTCGGCGCCGCGCCGCAGCGCGCTGTCGACGGCCTCGACGAGCCGCGGATCGCCGGCGTCGTCACCGGCGACGACGACCACGTCGAGCGGCCCCACCCAGGGCGGCGTGCCGACGGACCCGAGCACCGGGACGCCGACCCTGTTGCCGACCGCGGCCTGGGTGAGCTCCGCGGCCCGGGACGCACTGCCGTCACCGCTGACGAGGACGACGCTGCGTGGCCGCATCCCGTGCAGCCGGGACAGGGCGTTCTCGTGGACCGCGGCCGCGGTCGCGCGGATCTGCGCACCGCCGAGCGCCGCGAACCTGAGCGTGCCGTCGACATCGGCGGCGAGCAGGGCGTCGACATCGTCGAGATCGACCAGAGACGACGGAGCTGTCATCGCGAACGCACCTCCCTTTCAACTCCCACTCACCCCTGTCCCCCCGACGAGTCCAGGTGTCTCGAGTATCCCAGCAATCGACGTTCTAGGCGCGGACCGTTTCGAGGATCTCGGTGACGAGTGCGTCGACGTCGGCGGACGTGCGGGCCTCGACGTTCAGGCGCAGCAGCGGCTCGGTGTTCGAGGCTCGCAGGTTGAACCATGCGCCGTCCCCCAGATCGACCGTGACGCCGTCGAGCCGGTCCACGGAAACCGTGCGGTCCGCGAACTGTGCGATGACGGCCTCGGTCCGCTCGGCCGCATCCGCGACGGTGGAGTTGATCTCGCCGGACGCCGCGTACGCCTCGTACGACGCCATCAGCTCCGACAGCGGCCGGTCCTGCTCGCCGAGTGCGGCCAGGACGTGCAGTGCGGCGAGCATGCCCGAGTCGGCACCCCAGAACTCGCGGAAGTAGTAGTGCGCGGAGTGCTCGCCGCCGAACACCGCCCCGGTCTCCGCCATCTGCTGCTTGATGAACGAGTGGCCGACGCGGGTGCGGACCGCCGTTCCCCCGAGCTTCTCGACGAGCTCCGGTACGAAACGCGACGTGATGAGGTTGTGGATGATCGTGGCGCCCGGTTCCTTCGCGAGTTCGCGATCGGCGACGAGGGCCGTCACCGCCGACGGCGAGACCGGATTGCCCTTCTCGTCGACCACGAAGCATCGGTCCGCGTCACCGTCGAAGGCGAGCCCGATGTCGGCGCCGGTCTCACGTACGAACTTCTGCAGATCGACCAGGTTGGCCGGGTCCAGCGGGTTGGCCTCGTGGTTGGGGAAGGTGCCGTCGAGCTCGAAGTACAGCGGCAGCACCGTGACGGGCATCGGTTCGAACACCGCGGGGACGGTGTGGCCACCCATGCCGTTGCCGGCGTCGACGGCGATCTTCAGCGACCGCAGCTCGGCCAGGTTCACCAGGCCGCGGACGAAGCTGGCGTACTCCGCGAGCAGGTCCTGCTCGGACACGGTCCCGGCATCCCCGTCGTACGCGGGAACCCCCTCGGCGACCTCCCGCGCGATGTCGGCGAGGCCGGTGTCCTGCCCGACAGGCTTGGCGCCCGCGCGGCACAGTTTGATGCCGTTGTACTTCGCGGGATTGTGGCTCGCGGTGAACATCGCGCCGGGGCAGTCCAGGATCCCCGAGGCGAAGTACAACTGGTCGGTCGACGCCAGCCCGATGTGGACGACGTCGAGACCCTGCCCGACGACTCCGTCTGCGAACGCCTGCGAGAGTTCGGGCGACGACTCGCGCATGTCGTGGCCGATCGCGACTCGGGTCACCGGCCGGCCGCCGGTCGCCTCGTCGCGTACCAGCCGGGCGAACGAGGCACCCACGTCGCGGACGAAGTCGGCATCGATCTGCTCGCCGACGACGCCACGCACGTCGTAGGCCTTGATCACGGCATTCACGGATTCCACAGATCGAGCCACTGCTGGTTACTCCTGCTGTTCGTAGATGCGACAGACGCTGCTCGTCGGACCGAGTCGTCCACCGGGTCGATCACCGAGCCTAGTGTGGACTGTGCCGAGTCCGCCTCCTGAGCGGCAGCGCCGGGCAGGCGGCACGCGTTCGAGCGGAGATAGGGCAGTTCGGCCGAGGGCAGGATCGCGCGCTCGGACCGATCAGTTCGCGGGGTCGGGTAACACGCGCAGGTGACCGCGCCGACCGGTACGCACGATGGGCGGTGCCGACGGCGTCGACGCGCCGGAACGGGATTCCGGCGAGCCGTCGTCGGTGCGGGGCCGCTCGCCCAGACCTGCCTCGCGGACCGCCTCGGCCAGCGCGGTGAGGTCGTCCTCGTCCGGGGTGCTGGACGAGAAGCCGCCCTCGTAGCGAACCAGTTCCCAGCCCTTCGGGGCGGTGATGCGCGACGCGTGGGTCTCGCACAGGTCCCACGAATGCGGCTCGGCCACGGTGGCCAGGGGACCCACCACGGCGGTGGAGTCCGAGTACACGTACGTCAAGGTGGCGACAGCAGGGTTCTTGCACCCAGGTCGGCAGCATCGACGCAGTGATCTCACAAGCAAGGAGACTAACCCCAAGTGCCCGGTTGGCATACTCGGACACACCGAGGGACCGATTACCGAACCCCCGTGCGGGCCGTGCCGTAGGTCACCGGTGGCGTCCGAGGGTGGGTGGCCGCGGTCGCGGTAATCTCCACGGCATGGCCAGATCCCGTCGCCCCCGCCCCTTGACGTCGCGTTCGGTCGCGCGCCGGGGCCGCGGCATCCGGGGACCGCTGTTCCCGCCGGATCTGCCGGCCGCGCGCACACGCGCGGAGAAGTTCGATCAGTTGGTGCTGGGAGCTTTCGAGCCGATCGACGCTCGGTGGCACGATCGGCTCACCAAGCTCGACATCGCAGTCGACGACGTGCCGCGGATTCGGGCCATCGACCCGGACTCGGTGAACTGGCCGCCTGAAGTAGTTGCCGACGGGCCGGTGCCGTTGTCACGGCTCATCCCCGCGGGCATCGATCGGCGCGGCACGGCGACGCGGGCACGCATCGTTCTGTTCCGACGCCCGATCGAATTGCGCGCCAAGGATCCCCACGACCTCGAGGACTTGGTGCACGACGTCCTGGTGGAGCAGGTGTCCACGTATCTGGGGGTGGACCCTGAGGTGATCGACCCCGATCTACCGGGGGCCGACGAGTAGCGAGACGGGTAGCGAACCGTCAGATGATGCCGCGCTTGAGGCGCCGGCGCTCACGCTCCGACAGTCCACCCCAGATACCGAAGCGCTCGTCGTTGGCGAGCGCGTACTCGAGGCACTCGCCACGAACCTCGCACCCGAGGCAGATGCGCTTGGCCTCGCGGGTGGAACCACCCTTCTCGGGGAAGAACGCCTCGGGGTCGGTCTGCGCGCACAGGGCGCGATCCTGCCACTGTTCCTCTGCCGGATCGAGCATCGCGTCGATGCCCGGGATCAGACTGAGCTGAGGAACGGTCACCCCGAGTTCGAACTCGGCGCCGACGCCCGGGGAATCGCCCGCATCGGAATCGGCCCGCGGCTCGTCGTCGACCACGCTCAGAGGAGTGTCGAACTCATACTGCCGGTACTCGTACTGTTGGTACTGCATCGCTCCGCCTCCCCACCTGTGTTCTAGCGCAGAATTAGTCGATCGATCTCGAATAACACTTCGTGCCGTTCTCGCCTCGAGGGCTACCCGCGCAACAGCTCGAACCATGGTTCGAGCCGACAGCCGCTCCAAGTGAACTCGCCCCTCGAACCTGGAATGACATACATGTGATTAGACATGCCCTGGCGTGTCGGGTCAAGCCGAACGGGAAAAGTCGTTTACTATCCGCACCCCGTCGCACAGCGTGGTACAACCCGGTTCGATGAGACAGCCTCGATCAGCACTGAGCGACAACGCATAGGC
>Ga0256788_1000281_pt1 | contig 14241 bp, 17 predicted proteins | sample MC6MC0939MT_FD_186355 | JGI IMG/M metagenome (GOLD analysis project Ga0256788, IMG submission 186355) | Metatranscriptome of enriched soil aggregate microbial communities from Iowa State University, Ames, United States - MC6-MC0939-MT... | ecosystem: Environmental > Terrestrial > Soil >...
GCGCGGCTTGAAGCAGGTCATCGTGTTTTCGAACACGAAGATTGGCACCGCGCGTCTGGCGCGGGAACTGGAACGCGACGGCGTCAAAGCCGAATCGATCCACGGCGACAAGACCCAGGCTGACCGCATGAAGGCGCTGGAAGCCTTCAAGGCCGGCGACCTGGAAGTGCTGGTGGCCACCGACGTCGCCGCGCGCGGCCTGGACGTGGCCGGCGTGCCTTGCGTCATCAACTATGACCTGCCTTACAACGCTGAAGATTACGTGCATCGTATTGGCCGTACCGGCCGCGCGGGCGCATCGGGCGAAGCCATTGCGCTGTTCACGCCCGACGAAGAACGCTTCCTGCTCGACATCGAAAAGCTGATCAAGCGCGAAGTGCCGCGCGGCACGTTGGACTTGCCTGCCGACGCCGTGGCGCGCAGCCATCGCCGCAGCGAAGAGCGCACCGGTTCGTCGTCGCGCGAAGGCCGCGATGGCGGCCGTGAAAGCCGTGGCGATCGTGGCGGCCGCTCGTCTGATCGCCGCTCGGGCTACACGTCCAGCGGCCCGCGCCAGCCCGTCGATGATTTCTTCTTGAAGCCTTACGAGCCGTCGTCGTCGGCCAGTACGCCTGCGGAAGATCAGGCGCCCAAGAACAACGGCAATTCGTCGTCGGCGCCCAAGCGCCAGGTGGCTGTGCTGTTGGGCGGTTCGCGCAAGCCCTGATTGCTTTTTCAGGCATGAAAAAACCCGCAACGCCGAATGGCCTTGCGGGTTTTTTATTGGGATCAAGCGGCCAGCAGCTTAGGCAAATCTGGCAGTTCGGTGGCGATGGCTGGACTGTTCTCGTTCACGCTATCCAGCAGTCTTTCCAGATGGCCGATGTGCGGCAGCATGGGGCCGTAGAACACCACGCGCGACCCGATCTGCACGAGCAGGGTGGGGAAGTTTTCAACATCTTCATCACCCAGCAGTTCGGCGTGGTCTTCGATGTCGATCCAGGCGAAGACGTGTTGCGGCAACGTATCTGCCAGCGCTTGCAGTTTGGGCTTGTATTGCTCGCAGGTGTCGCACCATGCGGCGCAGAAACAGGCGACGAGCCACGTGTTTGGGGTTGCGCCCAGCCGTGTGCGCAGGGCGGCCAGGTCAGTGCCGGGTACGAGTAGAGACATGTGAGCAGATCAGGGCGTGTTTGACTATCATACCCGGGATATCCACCCCATTTTTCCGTTCCCATGACCGCCTTGCGCACTGATTCCGCCTCGCCCGACAACGGCCGTTTTTCCACTGCCGGGGCCGGCGCCGTCAGCGTGGGCCAGGCGTTCAAGCGCGCGCTGGTGTCCCAATGCCACCCGACGATGTTGTTCGCGGTGCTGCTGCCTTTCCTGATTGCCTTGGTGGGCGCGCTGCTGCTTTTGTATTTTTTCTGGACGCCGCTGGTTGAATGGCTGGGCGCTCAGATTTCGCGCGTCGACATGCTGAACCGCGCAGAAGACTGGATGCTGGCCATGGGCCTGTTTTCGCTCAAGGTCTATCTGATTCCCCTTCTTGCCTGCGCCATTTTGCTGCCGGTATCCGGTGTGCTGGGGCTGGCGATTGCCGCAGTCTTCGTGATGCCGCTGGTGCTGCGCCATGTGGGGCAACGCGAATACGCCAGCGTGGGCCGCAAGGGAAAATATTCGACGGCGGTCAGCGTCTGGAACGCAGTCTGGGTGTCGGCCGCCTTTGCGGCCGGCTGGCTGCTGACGCTGCCCTTGTGGCTGGTGCCGCCCATGGCGATCGTGCTGTCGATCTTCTGGTGGGCGTTCGCGTTCTCGCGCATGATGCGCGTGGACGCCATCGTCGAACATGCCAGCCCGGCCGAACGCAAGCTGATCCTGGAACGCAACAACGGCGGCTTCTGGACCATCGGTCTGATCTGTTCGCTGTTGAATTTGTTGCCGCCCGCGTGGATTATCCTGCCGGTGTTTTCCGCGCTGGTTTACGCGCATTACGGACTGGAAGCGCTCAAGCGCTTGCGCCAGGACCGCGTTATCGACGTCTGACCGGCGTCTTCCCTCTTACCCTCTGGAACTGGACATGGCCGCTGAATCCGCCGCCCGTCGCATTGGCCTCATCATCGTCGGGGATGAAATCCTGTCGGGCCGCCGTCAGGACAAGCATTTTTCCAAAGTCGTCGAGCTGCTAAGCGCGCGCGGCATGCACCTAAGCTGGGCCGAATTCCTGCCCGACGAGCGTGACACGCTGGTGGCGGCTTACCAGCGCAGCTTCGCCAAGGGCGACGTTGTATTCTCTTGCGGCGGCATCGGCGGCACGCCTGACGACCATACCCGTCAGGCCGCCGCGGCCGCACTGGGTTTGCCGCTGGCCTTGCACCCGGAAGCCGAAGCGGCGATTGCGCTACGCACGTCCGAAATGGCCGCCAAAGGGCAGGGCACCGCCGACATGAGCGCGCCGGAAAACCAGCAGCGCTTGCAGATGGGCATGTTTCCGCAGGGCTGCGAAATCGTACCCAACCCGTACAACCGCATTCCCGGTTTCTTCATCCAGGACCACACCTTCGTGCCGGGCTTTCCCGTCATGGCGTGGCCCATGTTGGAATGGACGCTCGACACCCGCTATCGTGCACTGCAGCATGTACGGGCTCATGTCGAGCATTCTTTCCTGGTGTTCAGCATGCCGGAATCGCGTATTACGCCCGCGATGATCAGTGTTGAAACCCGCTGGCCGGACGTGCGCGCCTTCAGCTTGCCCAGCGTTGGTGAAGCGGGCGGCACCCCGCATATTGAGCTGGGCGTTAAGGGCGAACCGGCCGCTGCCGCTGAGGCGCTGGAGTTTTTGCGTGCTGAAGTGCTGCGTCTGGGCGGAAAGCTCGCGCCCCCTGCTGCGGCCTGAGAGTGAACCGCAATAAACGGGGCCGTTCCCCGTTTATTGATGAAAAACCGATTGCCAAACGGCGCGGTAAATTTCACAATACGGGAAAGAACTGTTTGCTGCGTTGCCGCAAGGCCGGTTTTTTTCGGCGGCGCGGCGCGAGCCCAACCTCCCCCTATGCCCCGTCTTACGACACCCCGCAATCCCCTGGACGCCGAGACCGAAGGCGCGTCCGGTCATCCCATCGCCATTCAGGTCATCGAGCGCGCCATGCGCCTGCTTGACGCCCTGGCTGCGCAGCAGGACCCTGTCACGCTCAAGGAATTGTCCGCGACCACGGGTCTGCACGCTTCCACCGCCCACCGCATTCTTAACGATCTGGTCGTTGGCCGGTATGTCGAGCGCGTCGACAACGGCCTGTATCAGTTGGGCATGCGCTTGCTGGAACTGGGGTCGCTGGTGAAGGGGCGGCTGAACGTGCGCGAAGCGGCCATTTCGGCCATGCGTTCACTGCATAAGCTGACCGGGCAAACGATCAACCTGTCGGTGCAGCAAGGCGACGAAATCGTCTACATCGACCGCGCCTGGAGCGAGCGTTCGGGGATGCAGGTGGTGCGCGCCATTGGCGGCCGCGCGCCGTTGCATTTGACGTCCACCGGCAAGCTGTTCCTGTCCACGGGCGACGCGCGCCAGGTGCGCGCCTATGCGCTGCGCACCGGCTTGGCGGGCCACACCCGCAACAGCCTGACGGATCTGGACCGCCTGGAACGCGAGCTGGCCCTGGTGCGCCGCCACGGCTATGCGCGGGATAACGAAGAACTTGAGCTGGGCGTGCGATGCATTGCGGCCGGCATTTTTGATGACACCGGCAAGCTGGTGGCGGGTCTGTCGATCTCGGCGCCCGCCGAACGTTTGCAGGATGACTGGATCAAGGCGCTGGTGGATACCGCGGCCAGCATTTCCGAAGCATTGGGTTACGAACCCTCGGTCTCGACCGGTTTCAATGGGTTAGGCATGGCGGCGGAAGCCTTGCGTCCGTAGCTCGTGCAGGCGAAAAAAAAGCCCCGCAAGGGGCTTTTTTCGTATGCAGACAGCGCTTATTCGAACCGCATTATTGCTGTTCGACACCTGCCTTCTTGAAGAGCTCGGCCCACTGCGGCACTTGCTGCTTCACCTTGGCTTCCAGCCCTTGCGGGTTGGCTTCATTGGTCAGCACGGTGGCGCCCAGCTGCTTCATGCGTTCCTGGAACTTGGGGTCGGCCAGGCCGGCTTGCAGGCTCTTGACCAGCTTGTCCACGACCGGCTTGGGCGTACCCTTCGGCACCCACATTCCGTGCCAGATGCCCACTTCGAAGCCCTTGTAGCCGGACTCGTCCATCGTCGGCAGCTTGGGCAGCGTGGGGACGCGTTGCAGGCTGGTCACGGCGTAGGCCTTCACCTTGCCGCTGTCGATCTGCTGCGTGGTGTTGGTGGTCTGGTCGCACATCAGGTCGACCTGCTTGCCCAGCAGATCGTTCATGGCGGGGGCGGTGCCCTTGTACGGGATGGTCAGCAATTGCACGCCCAGCGCTTCCACCAGCATGGTGCCGCACAGATGGCTGGCGGCGCCGATGCCGGCATTGGCCAGCGAGACCTTGTCCTTGTTCGCTTTGACGTACTCGGCCAGTTCCTTGATGTTGTTGGGCGGGAAGTCCGAGCGCGCGATGATGGTCATGGGCACGTCGACCACCAGGCCGATGGGCTCGAAGCTCTTGTAAGGGTCGTAGCCGGGATTCTTGTACAGCGACGGCGCCGTGGAGAAGCCGGCGTGCATCAGCAGGATGGAATAGCCGTCCGGCTGGGCGCGGGCGACTTGCGTCGTGCCGATGGTGCCGCCGGCACCGCCCTTGTTTTCCACCACAACCGTCTGGCCCAGGCTCGGCCGCATGGCTTCCGCCAGCGAGCGGGCGACGTTGTCGGTCGGACCGCCTGCGGCGAATGGCACCACCATATTGATGGGGCGTTCCGGATATTCCGCTTGGGCGGCGCCAGTGGCGAGCATGGCGCTGGCCGCGAGCAGGGCCGAAAGCGTGCGGGGGATGAGGGTCATGAAGTCTCCAATTGCAGGGTTTTGCTTGCTGCGATTTAGTTTTATGCCGCTGACTTATGGTTTGTTTTATCTGTCATCAGCGTGAAAGCAGTGTAGAAAAGAATTGATACGCCGTCATGTCCGGTATTTCCCGAATCATGGGAAATTCTTGTTCTGGATCAAAGGCGTGCAGCGGCTTGCACCGTTAAAGTGCAAATACTTGTTGCGTTGCACAAAAACAGCTTGACAAGAAAATCTGCCAGTCTAGAATGTGAATTGTGCAGTGCATCAAACGGGCCGGCGGTAGCTTGTAGTACCAGTTTCCGCGCACGTTTTTATTTTTCGTCGCAGACAACCATCCTGACTTGCCGGAAGCTTCCGGCTACCCCTAAAGGAGCATTCTATGAGCGCAATTCCGCAACAAGTTCTGGACCGCCAGAAGGCCAGCATCAACACTTTCGTGGCCGCCCAATCCGCTGTTTTCGCTGGCTTTGAAAAGCTGGTTGAACTGAATATGAAGGTCGTGCGCGCTACGCTGGACGAAGTCGCCCAGCGCTCGCAGCAAGCCTCTGAAGTGAAAGATCCGCAAGAAGCCGCTGCGTTCGCATCGGGCCTGCTGCAACCGGGCGCCGAAAAGGCCATGGCTTACACCAAGCACGTGTATGACATCGTTGCCGGCGTGCAAGGCAACCTGGTCAAGCTGACCGAAGAACAGATCGCCGAAAGCCAGCAACAGCTGAGCGAAGCCGTCGACCAGTTCTCCAAGAACGCGCCGGCCGGTTCCGAAAGCGCCGTTGCCCTGATCAAGTCCTCGTTGGCCACTGCCAACAGCGCCTACGATTCCGTGACCAAGGCCGCCAAGCAGGCTGCTGAAGTGGCCGAGTCGAACCTGAATGCCGCCGCCAACGCGACCTTCAAGGCTGCAACGGATGCCGCCGATGCCGCCACCAAGGTTGCCAGCCGTAGCCGTCGCCCCGCCTAAGTTTTTGGCGCGCGATGCTGCGCAAACCGCAGTAATGTAGTACTGTTGAGTGACAGAGCAGAGCTGGAATTAGGGCCACCCACCGGGTGGCCTCTTTTTTTGCCTGCTTGATTTGCTATCGCTTCTGTACGGCGTTTACGCACTCGCCCACCAGGGCCGGGCCGCGGTAGATCAACCCCGTATACAGCTGCACGGCGTCGGCGCCCGCGGCCATTTTCTCGCGAGCCTGCTGGCCCGACATCACGCCGCCCACGCCAATAATGGCCAGGCTGTTGCCCAGCTGTTCCTTCAGGCGGCGGATCACCTTCAACGACAATTCATGCACCGGCGCGCCCGACAGGCCACCGGCCTCGTCCGCATGCGCTTGGCCCGTGACGGCGTCGCGCGACAGCGTTGTGTTGGTGGCGATGACGCCGTCAATGCCGTGGCGCGGCAGCGTGTCGGCGATGGCGTCGATTTGTTCTTGCGTCAGATCGGGGGCAATTTTCACCGCCATCGGCACGCGGCGCTGGTGCTGATCTTCCAGCGCACGGCGCTTGTCGGCCAATTGCCCCAGCAGCGCCGACAATTCATCGCCGCTTTGCAAGGCCCGCAGATTCTTGGTGTTGGGCGACGAAATATTCACCGTCACGTAATCCGCATGGGGATACACGCCTTCCAGGCCGATCAGGTAATCATCGGCGGCGCGTTCAATCGGCGTATCGGCGTTCTTGCCAATATTCAAACCCAGAATCCCGCCTTGCTTGCGCCACTGGCTGCGCTGCACATTCGCCAGAAAGGCATCCAGGCCCTGGTTGTTGAACCCCAGCCGGTTGATCAGCGCATTGGCGCGCGGCAGCCGGAACATGCGCGGCTTCGGATTGCCGGGCTGCGGACGCGGCGTCACCGTGCCGACTTCAATAAAACCAAAACCCAGATTGCCCAGCGCGTCGATATACGCGCCGTTCTTGTCCAGCCCCGCCGCCAGCCCGATGGGGTTGGCCAGTTGCATGCCCATCAGCGTGCAAGGCGCTTTGGGCTGCGCATGCATGAGCTTGCGCGTGGCGCCGCATTCATAAGCGCGTTGCAGGCCCGAGAGCGTAACTTCGTGGGCGGTTTCCGCGTCCATGGCGAACAACGCCGGGCGGGCCAGGGGATAGGCGTGGAAGAGGATAGACATGGGGCGGAATTGTAGAGCGAATTTCGCCAGCCTAGCGGGCTGCCGCAGGCGCGCGGGAACGCAACGGGGGATAAATCAGAGGGACGGATCGTACTGGTCGCGCCATTCGCCGTCGACGAGGAATTGCGCGGGATGAAAGCTGGACTTATAGGACATCTTGCGGCTGTCTGCGATCCAGTAGCCCAGATACAGCCAGGGCAGGTTCAGCGTGCGGCACTGTTCGATCTGCCACAGGATGCTGTAGGTGCCAAGACTGCCCTCCACATCGGGATCGTAGAAGGTGTAGACGGACGAAAGCCCGTCATCCAGCACATCGATGATGGACACCATCATCAGCACGCCTTCGGCATCGCGGAACTCCACCAGCCGGGTGTTCACGCGGCTCGTCAGCAGGAACTGCGCGTACTGCGTGCGGCTGTCTTCGTCCATGCCGCCGCCCGGATGCCGTCCTTGCTGATAGCGCGTATAGAGCCGGTAGTGCTCGGGCGACCAGGCCAGTTCGGCCACGAACGACTGCAGATGTTGATGGTCGCGCCAGGCGCGCCGCTGGCTGCGGTTGGGCGCGAAGCCCGCCGTATCCACACGCACGGGCACACAGGCGCGGCAGTTATCGCAATGGGGACGGTAGGTGAACAGCCCGCTACGGCGAAAACCTTGTTCGACCAGCTGTGAATACGTGCCCGCGTTGATCAGATGGCCGGGCGCGGCCACCTGCGACCGAGCCTGGCGACCTGGCAGATAGCTGCAAGGGTAGGGGGCGGTTGCGTAGAACTGCAGCGTGGAGAAGGGAAGTTCTTTGAGCTGGCTCATGGGGAGTTGCGCATCGCGCGGGTACGTCGGCGATGGATCGCTACATATTAACGCCGAAGTCGGCGTCAAATGTGGCGTCGGGTAACAGCCGGCCCGTGCTGTCCAGCACGCCGCGCCCCCAGGGAATTGGGGGTTGCGACGTGGCATGGCGCACATGCTGTAAAAAGCGCGACCGCGAGATCGGGCGCGCGCCCAGGCTGGCCAGATGACGCGTCTGTTGCTGGCAATCGATGCGTTCCACGCCCTGGGCGGCCAGATAGCGCACCAGGTAGGCCAGGGCAATTTTCGAGGCGTTTGGCACGCGGGTGAACATGGATTCCCCGAAAAACATGCGGCCCAGGCTGATGCCGTAAAGTCCGCCCGCAAGCTCGCCGTCGATCCAGGTTTCGATACTGTGCACATAGCCCGCCCGATGCCAGTCGGCATACGCCTGCTGCATGGCGGACGTAATCCACGTGCCGGGCTGGCCGTCGCGCGGGGCGGCGCATTGCGCCATCACCTGCGGGAACACGGTGTCAACGCGCACCTGCACGCGGGGCGACGCCATGTATTCCTGGCTGGCGATCTGGCGCAGCAGTTTGCGCAGCGAATGGGAGGGCGAAAAGTCGTCAATGGCCAGAACCATGCGCGGATCGGGACTCCACCACAGCACCGGTTCGCCCTCGGAATACCAAGGGAAGATGCCGTTGGAGTACGCCTGGATCAAGCGTTCCGGGGACAGGTCGGCGCCCGCGGCGAGCAGGCCGTCAGGTTCCGTCAGCGCGAATTCCGCTGGCGGAAACGGGGTGTCGACGGCAAGCCAGGGCAGCTTCAACGGTGCGATTCTAGGGTGTAGTGATGGGGGACGAACACGCCTTGCTTGCGGTCGTCGAAGTAGTGGCGCAGCGTGGTTGTCACCGTGCGGAACGCCAGATCATCCCAGGGGATTTCAGACTCTTCGTACCAGCGGGCCTCCAGGCTTTCAGGGCCGGGGTCCAGTTCGGGCCCCAACGCCTGGGCCAGATAGAACACATGCACCTGATCGATCTGCGGCAGGTCGATCAAGGTATAGAGTTCGCCCAGCTGAATGCGCGCGCCGGATTCTTCCAGGGTTTCGCGGGCCGCGCCCTGCGCCGTGCTTTCACCCAGCTCCATGAAACCCGCCGGCAGCGTCCAGGTGTTGTAGCGCGGTTCAATCGCGCGCCGGCACAGCAGCACGCGGTTTTCCCACACCGGCACCGTGCCGACCACCAATCGCGGGTTCTGATAGTGAATGGCGCCGCAGTGATCACAGATGTCGCGCTCACGGTTGTCGCCTTCCGGCACCCGGCGGTTCAGGGGGGTGCCGCACTGAGTGCAAAACAGCGAACGGCGGGGGGCGGGGAAGTATTCGATGGACGGTTTTGCGGTCATGGGTACGATTCTAACGGCTGCGGCGGGGACTGGCGCGTCTGGCTGGCGACACGGGGGCCGGGCTGCCGAAGCGCTCTTCCAGGTGTTCAACAAACGACCTCACCTTGGGCGACAGGAACCGCCGGTGGGGGTAAATGGCGTACATCGAGATCGGGGTGTGTGCGTAGTCGGTCAGCAGGGCGATCAGCCGGCCCGCGCGGATGTCGTCGCCCACCAGGAATTCGGGCTGCAGGATGATGCCGTGTCCCGCCAGCGAGGCGGTGCGCAGCACGTCGCCGTTGTTCGCGCGCAAGGCGGCGTTCACCCGCACCAGGTGCGTCACCCCATCCTTTTCGAAATGCCATTCATTGCCGGTGCTGGCATACGCGTAATGCAGGCAACGGTGCTGCTTCAAGTCTTCAGGCGTTTGTGGCGTGCCGTGGCGCTTCAGATAGGCGGGCGCGGCGCAAACCAGCAGTTGCTGCGCCGCCAACGGGCGCGCCACCAGCGACGAATCCAGCAGCGGGCCAATGCGCACCGCGACGTCGTAGCCGTCTTCCACCAGATCCACCACGCGGTCGTTCAGGTCCAGGTCGATGATGACGTCGGGGTAACGCTGCAGGTATTCGGCAATGGCCGGGCCCAGGTGCAGGATGCCGAACGACACCGGCGCGCTGACCCGCAGGCGGCCGCTGGGGCGCTGGCCTTCGGCTTGTAGCGACAGTTCCAGATCGGCCACTTCCGCCAGGATCGGCCGCACGCGTTCATAGAACGCACGGCCGGCGTCGGTCATGCTGAGCTTGCGAGTTGTGCGGTTCAGCAGGCGCACGCCGTACTTCTGTTCCAGGTAGGCGATCTGCCGTGTGACCACGGAGCGGGCCTGGCCCATCTTGTCGGCCGCAGCCGCGAATGAGCCCAATTCCACGACCTTGGCGTAGGTCTGCATGGCGGTATGGGTGTCCACGATTATTTCCTATCGGGGAACAATAATTTGCAATTCTGCATGTTTATCTTTGTTTTTGGAATCGCAAGAATAGCGGCCATGAAGAATCTTCCCGTTTTGGGCGATTCCTGAAACTCGCTCGAAGGAGAGTGCAATGATCGATAACCGTACCGCGCCTTATGCCGCGCTGTTGCTTCGTGTGGCGCTGGGCGTCATGTTCCTGGCCCACGGCCTGACCAAGCTGCTGGTGTTTACGCTGCCCGGCACTGCGCAGTTCTTCGCCAAGATCGGCTTTGCCGGCTGGCTGGCTTACCCGGTCACGTTCTTCGAAGTGGGCGCTGGCGTGCTGCTGATTCTGGGCATCGTGCCGCGCTGGGTGGCCGCGATTGCGGTGGTGCAATTGTTCGTGGCGTCGACCGTTCACTTTGGCAACGGCTGGGGTTTCGGCAATGCGGGTGGCGGCTGGGAATATCCCATCTTCCTGACCGTGGCCGCCGCCGTGCTGGCGCTGCTGGGTGACGGCAAGTTCGCCCTGGTCAAGAGCGGCCGCGGCTGAGCGCCGCACGCACCAGACTGTTAACCGTCGCGGTCGTGGTTGCGGGGGCGGGCGGGTCATAGAATGACCCGCCCGCCCTAATTCATTCAGGAGTTCCCATGCTGTTTCCGATGACCTTCGCCAAGCGCGCCGTGGGCGCGCTGATGTTCGCCGCGGCCCTGTCGCCCGCCGCACAGGCCTCGCCCGAGCAAGAAGCCGCCAACAAGGCGGCCGTGCTGGCGTTCTACGAGAAGGGGTTGAATCAGAAGGATGCCGACGCCGCGCTGAAATACGTGGGTGAACGCTATGTGCAGCACAACCCGAACGCGGCCGACGGCCCCGAGGGCTTTCGCAAATTCGTCGCCTATTTGCGCGATAAATTTCCGAAGTCGCACAGCGAAATCAAGCGTGTCTTTACCGATGGCGACTACGTGATCCTGCATGTGCATGCGGTGCGCGAACCCGGCTCGCGGGGTAATGCCATCATCGACATCTTCCGTCTGGAGCAAGGCAAGATCGTCGAGCACTGGGACGCCGTGCAGCCCATTCCCGAACAAGCCGCCAATACCAACGGCATGTTCTAAGACGCGCCTAGTCTGGGGTTGCGCTGGGGTTGGGGTCGAATGCCAAGCGCCGCGCAACCTCCTGCTTGGCGATGGCTTCCAGCGGCGCGGCGCCATACACGCCCGGCCACGACACGGTGATGCGTTGCGCGGGCGCCAAATCCGCCAAGCTGTCCAAGAGCGGCCCGCCGCTATCCGCCACCAGCCGTTCCAGCAGCGCGGGCAGGTCGCGGTCCATCACGATGCCCGCACCGGCGGGCGTCGTCGCGTACAGCTGGCCCGCGTCGTCCAGCCACCAGTGGCTGACCCCGGCCACCGTCACATCCGTGTGCGTCAGCAAGCCTTGGTTGTCGTCGCTCAGGCGCAGCACATACGGCGCGCCATCCAGCCGCACAAACACCCGCTGCGGCCCGTTCTGGAAATACCAGCGGCCGGCCTCATCGTGTTCGTAATTGCGATTGATGAAGTCCAGGATCTGGGTATTGGTGATGGACTCGCCCGCGCCGCCTTGCGCAGCCTGGCCCTGGGGGTGCAGGCGCCACCGGCCGCGCGCATCCAGCGACAGCCAGCCATACACGGCCGGCACATTGGGCCAGCGGGCGATTGCGTCCTTCACCGATTGATCCATGTCAGGGGCGAATGATGATGGGGGGAGGGTTGATGACGATGGCCGGCGCCGGCATGGGCATCACGACTTGCGGCGGCGCGTAGTAGCCGCCGCGATAGTCATCGCGGCATTTGCGCTTTTCCGTGTATTCGCCGTTGCGCTTCCACTTGCGTTCGACTTTGCACGCGCCGTCCCAATACTTCTCTTTGTACTCGCGTCCGTGGCGGTGATGATGCCGGTCGGAATCGGCCTCGGCCGCCATCGGCGCAAGCGACATCAATGCCGCGGCGGACAGGGCAAGCAACGGGGAACAGGCACGGGAATTCAGAATGCGGTGCATAGGATCGACGTTAATTGAAAACGGCGTCACCATAGCAATCATTCGATTGACAGCGCGTAGGGATGCGTAACCAGATGCGCGGGAAATACGGGGGGGAGGGGGAAAAGATGCTGGAGGCGCAAGCCGGAATCGAACCGACGTACACGGATTTGCAATCCGCTGCATAACCACTCTGCCATTGCGCCAGCACTTGCAAGAAAAAAGGAAGCGCGGGGTTGGCCGTTGCTTCCTTTTTGTATTTGGAGCGGGAGACGAGTCTCGAACTCGCGACCTCAACCTTGGCAAGGTTGCGCTCTACCAACTGAGCTACTCCCGCAGGGTACTACCGTCGTACTAGGCTTGGTGTTATCTAGTACTGCATACATTTCTGCACGCTATTTCTGCTTTTTCTGGTGAGGACTTCGGGACATTTCCCGCTAGGCCGTCTCCACCAAAGACAGCGATTATACACAGAATTTTGCGCTTGTGTAGAGGGGGCCGAAAAGAGTGCTGAAAAAAGCCGCGCCTAAGAATCAGCGTGACGCGCCCATTGCCTTATGGCGGACTCGCCCCGTAGCGAAAGTGTTCCATGGGCTGCGGATTGCGCCGCTCTGAACTGGGCGCCGCGCCATAGACCGCACGATAGGACTTGCTGAAGTGGCAGGCCGATTGAAATCCGCAGGCCGACGTGATGCTCATGATCGACATGGGCGTCTGCCGCAGCAGCGCGCGGGCGTGCCGCAGCCGCAAGCTCAGGTAATGCTGCTTGGGGGTGGTGTCCAGGTGCTCGCGAAACAGCCGTTGCAGCTGGCGCTGGGACGCGCCCGACAGGTGCGCCAGCTCATCCAGCGACAGCGGCTCTTTCAGGTTCACCTCCATCAGCGCGATCACTTCGGCCAAGGCCGGATGCGCCGCCGGCATGCGGATAGATGTCGGCAGGCGCTGCTTGTCTTTGTGGTCGCGCACATGCTCGATGGTGAATTGGTTGGCGATGGAGGCCACGATGGCGGGTCCGGCGGACTCTCCCACTAAGTTCAGCATCATGTCCAGCGGCGCGGTGCCGCCCGTGCAGGTGATGCGATCCCGGTCGATCACGAACAGGTCTTCGGACAGCCGGCAGCCAGGAAATTCGCGGCGCAGCGTTTCCATATCTTCCCAATGACTTGCGCAAAGGTAGCCATCCAGCAAGCCAGCCTTCATCAACGTATACGTGCCGGTGCACAGGCTGCCGAGCGTGATCTGCCGCGCAGCCACATTACGCAGCCAATCCAATATGGCGGGATCAGTCTGCGGGCTCAGGCGCGTGCCGCCGCAAACAAAGACGGCATCCGGAAGATCCTCATCATCAAGCGGGCTGGCGTGCACCGACAGCCCATTGCTGGCCATTGCCGGCCCGCCCGCCGGGCTGACGACCGACCACTGGTAATACGGCACGCCCAACAGGTGATTGGCCATGCGCAGCACTTCGATCGCGGTCGAGAAAGACAGCATGGTGAAGTGCGGCAAAGGCAGGAAGCCGAAATGCCTGAGACGCTGACGATCCGGGCCCGTCGGACGGGTAATCATGACCACGCTCCTTGTTCGGAATTCCGATGAACCGATGTCTGGTTCAGCTGCTTCGGCTTTTAAAGGTTGCGTGGTGGAGCGGCCATACGTTTAAACCCTTAAGACAATTACTAAAACGCGCAGAGCCAGTCTGCATGCGGGTTTGCGGCCGATGGCGCCAGCGTCTTGTCGCAATCGGACAAGATCTGGTCCGCTTGGGATAACTGCCTTTGAGCCGATTGGGAAAGAATGCTTCACAGGCTCGGCGCGTGCCGGATTTTCAAATGTCATCGCTCAAGCAGGAAGGGTCTCATGTTCCAGAGTTCATCTCCGTTCTTCGCTGCGCCGCTCGCCAAGCGCGATCCCATTGTGATGGCCATGCAAGACCGCGAACTGCGCCGGCAGCAGTCGCAAATTGAGCTGATCGCGTCTGAAAATCTGGTGTCGCGCGCGGTGATGGACGCACAAGGCTCGGTGCTGACCAA
>Ga0256788_1000292_pt1 | contig 13656 bp, 10 predicted proteins | sample MC6MC0939MT_FD_186355 | JGI IMG/M metagenome (GOLD analysis project Ga0256788, IMG submission 186355) | Metatranscriptome of enriched soil aggregate microbial communities from Iowa State University, Ames, United States - MC6-MC0939-MT... | ecosystem: Environmental > Terrestrial > Soil >...
CGCGCTTGACGGCTTGTGAAATGTGGTATGTGATATATCAACAGTGAGCGTTTATGAAGTCTGCCCGCTCAGTGTTTTCCCTCGAACCGGTGTTCGGGACGAGCCGCGATAAGCGGCAATCGCTTGTCCTGTAAGGCTCGGCAGGGAAATGCAGATGTTGAAAAGGCCGTTGGATAACTCTTGCCTCTCGTTGATATATCACATACCGTATGTGGAGAAGTCAGGCTAAACACGAAGGCGGGTCCCGGAATGGGGCATCAGTCGATAACCGTTACAGAACCACCAAGCAGCAGTCTTTCATGGGACCGGAGTAAGCGCTCACGCGTAGACCTCCATCGATGCCAAAGCATGGGACCGGACCGAGCGCAAGAGCGCAGGCTCCGGTCGACACACAGGAGACGACCATGTCTGCAGTTGTTTCATCCCTGAACCCAAGCACAGCCAGCACCACCGCCGAAGACACGCTCAAGCAGAAGACGCGCAACGCGGGCGTCGTCTCGGGCGGCCATCTGGTCGCGAAGGCGCTAAAAAACGAAGGGGTCGATACGATCTTCACGCTGTGCGGCGGCCACATCATCGACATTTACGACGGTTGTGTGGACGAAGGGATTCGCATCATCGACGTGCGCCATGAGCAGGTCGCCGCGCACGCGGCAGACGGCTATGCACGGCAGACCGGCAAACTCGGCTGCGTGGTCACCACCGCGGGGCCCGGCTGCACGAACGCCGTGACGGGCATCGCGACCGCGTTCCGTTCGGAGAGCCCGATTCTGCACATCGGTGGACAGGGAGCGCTGACGCAACACAAGATGGGGTCGCTGCAAGACCTGCCGCACGTCGACATCATGGCGCCTATCACGAAGTTTGCCGCCAGCGTGTCGAGCACGGAGCGGGTCGCCGACATGATCTCGATGGCCGCGCGCGAGTGCTTCAACGGCGCGCCCGGTCCGGCCTACCTGGAAATTCCGCGTGACGTACTCGACCGCGAAGTCGACCTCGCGCGCGCGGTCGTGCCGCAGCCGGGTCACTATCGCGCGTCGACCAAATCGATTGGCGACCCGCGCGACATCGAGAAACTCGCGGATATTCTCGTCAATTCCGAGCGCCCCGCGATTCTGTACGGACAGCAGGTGTGGACCGCGCGCGGTCATGAGGAAGCGATCGCGCTGCTACGCGGCCTCGACATTCCCGGCTATTTCAACGGTGCGAGCCGCGGGCTGCTGCCGCCGGGCGATCCGCATCACTTCGACCGGACGCGTTCGCAGGCGTTTGCCAATGCGGACGTTCTCATTGTCGTCGGCACGCCGTTCGATTTTCGGATGGGGTATGGCAAGCGCATCAGTAAGGAACTGACGCTTGTGCAGATCGACATGGACTACCGGACCGTCGGCAAGAACCGCGATATCGACCTCGGGCTGGTCGGCGATCCGGGTGCGATCCTCGCCGCTGTATTGCAAGCCGCAAGCGGCCGCCTGAAGGACGACAAACGCCAGGCACGCCGTAAGTGGATGGCGCAGTTGCAGGACGCCGAAGCGACGGCAACTGAAAAACTCATGCCGCTCTTCAAGTCGAACAGCACGCCGATTCATCCGTATCGCGTGGCTTACGAGCTCAACGAGTTTCTCGCCGACGACACCGTTTATATCGGCGACGGCGGCGACGTCGTGACGATCTCCGCGCAAGCCGTTCGTCCGCGCCGTCCTGGCCAATGGATGGACCCGGGCGCGCTCGGCTCGCTTGGTGTCGGTACCGGATTCGCGCTTGCGGCCAAGATCGCGCATCCGCAGAAAGAAGTGCTGTGCTACTACGGCGACGGCTCGTTCGGCATGACCGCGTTCGACATGGAAACGGCGAACCGCTTCGGCGCACCGTACCTCGCGGTGATCGGCAACAACTCGGCGATGAACCAGATCCGCTACGGCCAGCTCGCCAAATATGGCGACGAGCGCGGCAATGTCGGCAACCTGCTGAGCGACGTCCCCTTCAGCAAGTTTGCCGAAATGCTCGGCGGCCACGGCGAGGAAGTGCGCGACCCTGCGCAGATCGCAGGCGCATTGCAGCGTGCACGCGAAGCAATTCATCGCACGGGGCGCTCGGCTGTCGTCAACATCTGGGTCGACCCGCGCGAGTACGCGCCGGGCACGAAGAACCAGACCATGTACAAGTAATACGGACACCTTAGGAGACACGACATGGGCAAAGCACTCGACGGCGTGCGCATTCTCGATTTCACGCATGTGCAATCGGGCCCGACATGCACGCAATTGCTGGCGTGGTTCGGCGCGGACGTGATCAAGGTGGAGCGAGCAGGAGCAGGCGACATCACGCGTGAACAACTGCGTGACATTCCGGACGTGGACAGCTTGTACTTCACGATGCTCAACCATAACAAGCGTTCGGTCACGATCGATACGAAGAACCCCGAAGGCAAACAGGTTCTCGAAGCACTGATCCAGAAATGCGACGTGCTGGTGGAGAACTTTGCGCCGGGCGCGCTCGATCGCATGGGTTTTACGTGGGAGCGCATTCAGGAATTGAACCCGCGCATGATCGTTGCGTCGGTGAAAGGCTTTGGCCCTGGTCCGTATGAGGACTGCAAGGTGTACGAGAACGTCGCCCAATGCGCGGGCGGTGCGGCATCCACCACGGGCTTCGACGACGGCCCGCCTGTCGTGACCGGCGCACAGATCGGCGATAGCGGCACGGGGTTGCATCTTGCGCTCGGCATCGTCACCGCGCTTTATCAGCGCACCCAAACCGGCCGGGGGCAGCGCGTACTTGCCGCCATGCAGGACGGCGTGCTCAATCTGTGCCGTGTGAAACTGCGCGATCAGCAACGGCTCGAACGCACCGGCGTAATGAAAGAGTATCCGCAGTATCCGAACGGCAAGTTCGGCGAAGCGGTGCCGCGCGCGGGCAATGCGTCCGGCGGCGGTCAGCCCGGCTGGATTCTGAAGTGCAAAGGCTGGGAGACCGACCCGAACGCATACATCTACTTCATCACGCAGGCACCGGTGTGGGCGAAGATCTGCAACGTGATCGGCAAGGAAGAGTGGGCCACCGACCCCGACTACGCGACGCCCGCCGCGCGGCTGCCGCGCTTGAAAGAGATCTTCGCGGAGATCGAACGCTGGACCATGACCAAGACCAAGTTCGAGGCCATGCAGATCCTCAACAAGTACGACATTCCTTGCGGGCCGATTCTTTCGATGAAGGAGATCGCGGAAGAGCCCTCGCTGCGTCAAACCGGCACGATCGTCGAAGTCGATCATCCGACGCGCGGTAAATATCTGACAGTTGGCAATCCTATCAAACTGTCCGACAGCCCCACCGAAGTCAAGCGCTCGCCGCTGCTTGGCGAACATACCGACGAAGTCATGGCTGAACTGGGTTATTCACCCGAACAGATCAGCGCATTGCGTACCGCCGGCGCCATCTAGGCGCATTAGAAAAACCGTAGTGCAAGCCGCCCGCCGCTCGCCATTCAGGCGAGCGCGGTGCCGGGCGGCGCCTTTCGAACCCGCATTGGAGACGGCAGGACATGGCATACGAAGACACGCTCTCACTGAAAGAACGCGGCACCGCCCACACGCCCGACGGCCACGCGCAGGTCGCCAACAAGGATGTCGTGCGGCATATTCTCGATCACGCCAAAGCGGAAGGCCGCACCTCGCTCACCGCGCCGGAAGGCAAGCTCGTGTGCGACGTCTACGGCATTTCGGTGCCGAAAGAAGCGCTCGCCACGACCGCGGCCGAAGCCGCGCAATTTGCGACCGAGATCGGCTTCCCGGTCGTGCTGAAGATCGTTTCGCCCGAAATTCTCCACAAGACGGAGGCGGGCGGCGTGCTCGTCGGCGTGAAGAATGCTGCCGATGTCGTGCAGGGCTTCGCGACGATCATGGAGAACGCAAAGCGCTATAACGCGCAGGCGAACCTGCTCGGCGTGCAGGTGCAGCAGATGATCGGCGGCGGCCAGGAAGTGATTGTCGGCGCAGTCACCGATCCGTCGTTCGGCAAGCTGGTGGCGTTCGGCCTTGGCGGCGTACTCGTCGAAGTGCTGAAGGACATTACGTTCCGCCTCGCCCCGGCTACACGCGACGACGCGCGTTCGATGCTCGACGGCATTGCGGCAGCCGAGATGCTCAAAGGCGTGCGCGGCGGCGAGCCGGTCGATCGCGAGGCGCTCGCGGGCTTGATTGAAAACGTGTCGCGGCTCGTATCCGACTTCCCGGAGATATCGGAGCTGGATCTGAACCCGGTGTTCGCGAGCAAGCGTGGCGCGATTGCCGCCGACGTACGGATCGTGCTCGACTTCGAGCCGCCAGTCGAGCGCTACCGGCCGAGTCAGGAAGACATCGTGCGGCAGATGAACCGCATCATGAAGCCGGATCGCGTCGCTGTCATTGGCGCGTCGGCGGAAGACGGCAAGATCGGCAACTCCGTCATGAAGAACCTGATCAACGGCGGCTATCAGGGAGAGATCTATCCGATCCACCCCAAGGCCGACGAGATCATGGGACGCAAGGCTTATAAAAGCGTGCTGGACGTGCCGGGCGATATCGACGTTGCCGTATTCGCGATTCCGGCAAAATTTGTCGCCGGCGCGCTGACGGAAGTCGGCAAGAAAGGCATTCCCGGCGCGGTGCTGATTCCCTCGGGTTTTGCGGAAACGGGCAACGTGGAGGGCCAGCAGGAAATCGTTGCGATTGCGCGCGAGTACGACATTCGCCTGATGGGCCCGAACATTTACGGCTTCTACTACACGCCCAAGAACCTGTGCGCAACGTTTTGCACACCGTACGATGTGCAGGGCAAGGCGGCGTTGTCTTCGCAGTCCGGCGGTATCGGCATGGCGATCATCGGCTTCTCGCGTTCGGCGAAGATGGGCGTGTCGGCAATCGTAGGTCTCGGCAACAAGTCCGATATCGACGAAGACGACCTGCTGACATTCTTCGAACAGGACGATAACACCGACATCATTGCGCAGCATTGCGAAGATCTGAAAGACGGTCGCGCATTCGCGGAGACGGCGGCGCGCGTCTCGAAGAAGAAGCCAGTGGTGGTGTTGAAAGCGGGCCGCACGAGTCTCGGTGCGCGTGCTGCGAGTTCGCACACGGGCGCGCTTGCAGGCAACGACCGCATCTACGAAGACGTGTTCAAGCAGTGCGGCGTGATACGCGCCCGCTCTCTACGCGACCTGCTGGAATTTGCGCGAGGCATTCCGAAACTACCCACGCCGAAGGGCGAGAACGTGGTGATCATCACCGGGGCGGGCGGCTCGGGCGTGCTGTTGTCCGATGCTTGCGTGGACAACCGCCTGTCGCTGATGACCATGCCGGCCGATCTCGACGCCGCGTTCCGCAAGTTCATTCCTCCGTTCGGTGCCGCAGGGAATCCTGTCGACATCACAGGCGGTGAGCCGCCGTCGACGTATCAGAACACGATACGCCTCGGCCTCGAAGATCCGCGCATACACTCGATCATTCTCGGCTACTGGCACACGATCATCACGCCGCCGATGGTGTTCGCGCGACTCGTTGTCGAGGTGAAGGAAGAGATGAAAGCGCGCGGCATCGAGAAACCGATCGTCGCATCGCTCGCGGGCGACGTGCAGGTGGAAGAGGCGGCCGAGTACCTGTACGCGCATGGTGTTCCCGCGTACGCGTATTCGACGGAAATTCCTGTCGCGGTGCTGGGTGCGAAATATCAGTGGGCGCGCGGTGCCGGGTTGATCTGACCTGACGCGTAAAACGGGAGGCGGCACGGTTTTCGTCGCGATGAGCGACGAAGATCGTGCCGAAGCGCTCAAGGAGCGGCATATGGATACGTGGATGCGTTTCATGTCGAACGACGGCGGTGTAGTGTTCGGCCGCGTCGAAGGTGCCTACCTGCACGAGTACGAAAGTCTCGATCAGCCGGTGCCGACCGGCGTGGTGTTGTCCACGCGCGCACTGACGCCGCTCGCACCTTGTGCGCCCGGCAAGATCGTCGCGCTGTGGAACAACTATCACGCGCTTGCCGCAAAGCTCGAGAAGCCGGTGCCGACGCACCCGCTCTTTCTGCTGAAACCGGCGGGCTCGGTGATCGGCTCCGATGAGCCGATCCGCCGCCCGGCCAGCTACGCGGGCAAGATCGTCTATGAAGGTGAGCTGGGCATCGTGATCGGCCGGCGCTGCCGGGATGCCGACGTCGAGGAGGCCGCTCAGGCGATCTTCGGCTACACGCTCGTCAACGACGTGACCGCTGCGGATCTGCTCAACGAGAATCCGCATTTTCCGCAATGGTGCCGCGCCAAGGGCTTCGATACTTTCTGCTGCATTGGCCCGGCGATCGTCTCGGGCTTCGATTGGCAAAGCGCGAATCTGGTGACGATGCTCGACGGCGTCGAGCGGCAGAACTATCCGCTCTCCGACATGGTGTTTTCGCCGGCCGAGCAGGTGAGCCTCATTTCGCAAGACCTCACGCTTGAACCCGGCGACGTCATCGCATGCGGTACGTCGATAGGCGTGGGGTCGATCAAGGACGGAGCGACGGTGTCGGTTTCCATCGACGGGATCGGCACGTTGCGCAACACACTGAACGCGGCACGCGCGGCCGGTTCAGAGACGCCGAAACCACGCGTCGTAGCGGGACTCGTTTGAACGGTGGGTCGGTCCGCGGGCCACGAGCGCGCGGAGTTGCATCGAGAACACGAAGGAGCACGCGTGTCGCAAGCGTCAGACAGTACCGTGTGGCTGGGGATGTTCGTACCGTTGACGGCGACGCTCGCCGGGCTGTTGGCTTGTGCGCTCGGCTCGGTGCTCGCGGCGCTCGGGCAATTGCCGTTACACGGGCTGCCTGAGATGCTGCGGCCCTTGCCGCGGATGCCGATTCATCACTCGCGCTCGCGGTCGTGCTCGAATGCGGCGTCCGGAAGTCAGCCTTGCTGGCGCGCCGCCGCGTTGGCCGCTACCGTTTCCGGCGTGTTCACCGCGGGCCTCGGTGCTGGCGTCGCCGATATTTGCGCGGCAGTTGCAGGCGCCCTTGCCGGTGCGCAGCTCGTGCGTCGGCGCAATCTCGACTGGCGGCCCGCGCTCGTCGCGCTGGTGGCGAGTGGCATGGGCTTGGTGATCGTGGTCGTCGGCGTCGCGCGGTATTTATCGCCGCCATCGTCACTGCCGTCGTCGATCGAGGCGGTCTTCGAGCGGATCGAACTGTGCACGGCCGTGTTCGCCGGCGCTTTGATCTTCGCCACATCGGCGATTGCATTCTGCAAATTTCGCGGTGTGTTGCCGCTTCGTGTGGCGGCGCGTCGGGGCCACGACATCGTCAACGTCGCTGCATTTCTTTTATGTGGATGGCTCGGCTACGGGTTCGCGACTGAAGCGGTACAGCCGTTCGGACTCGCCGCGCTGCTCGCAATCAGCGCGCTTGCATCGTCAATAGGCGTGCATGCGATGCTCAGTCGCGAGTATCACGAGCATTCCGAGCGTTCCGGGTATTCGGAGTTTTGCGAGTGTCCGAACGTCCACGCGCATGCCCATGCCGCGCGCGGCGTTCGCAGCATGGCTGTCGCGATGGACTGGCGACATGACGCACAGCCCGAAGACATGCGTGAGGTATGGGACGCCGGCATGGTGCGCGCGGCAGCATACCGTCACCGTCGAGGCTGGCATAACAGCGGCAACGGGCAACCGCAAGTTCGCGCCTATGCGGCGCGCCGCCTGCCCAACCGATTCCCGGTAAGCCGCCAGCCATGAAGCCCGCCACGATGAAAGCACAGACCTCGACGGCCTATCTGTCAGCAGAGGGAACGGGAACCACAGAGTCTCTACGCGGCGGGAACATGTTCCCGCCGTGCCGCTCATTCGCCAGTAGCGGCAAATTCGCTGTAGTACTGCGCTTTCTTCTGCAGGATCAGTTGAGCGAGGAAATCGGCGTCATAAGCGCGGTGAAGATGCGCGTGAAAGCGCTCGATAAAAGCGGTGATGCGAGCGGCTTCGCTGTTGAACTCGCTGAGAATGTCGAGCGTGGCGTGGTCCCAGCGAAAGCGCAGACCCAGATCGCTGAACGCGGCGTTGTAGGCGCTCAGATGCGGGTCGTTGGGATGGTCGGCGGTAGCGCGGGCTGTCCGTGCGCTGGCATGAGTCGCAACCGAAGCGTGGTTCATGATCGGCCTCCTGGGCTGACAAGTGATGGAACTCGCTTGCAGCATAGAAGTACTGATCGATTTGCAATAGTTAAAGTTTTATTGGATTTCCATAGGCTATTGCTTATACACGCTCAGTTCCTTCACCCGAGTGATCTTCTCGATGAGGCTGGCGCCTTCTTCCATCAGGAAGCGCTTGAACGCCACGGCAACGGGCGGCAGACGCTTGTTCTTCCGATGAACGACATACCAGTTGAGCATGACCGGGAAGCTCTCGACATCGAGCACGACCAGGTGGCCCAACTGCAACTCGAGACTGATCGTATGCGCGGACAGAAATGCGATGCCCATGCCGGCAATGACCGCCTGCTTGATCGTCTCGGTGCTCTTGATCTCCATCGCGATTTTCAGATTGGAAAGGCGACCGGCGAAGCCCTCCTCCATGGAGTTCCAGGTGTCCGAGCCGCGCTCACGTACGATAAATGCCTCGTTCGCCAACTGACTCATCCTGATGTTGCGCTTGTGCGCGAGCGGATGCGTAGGCGCGGCCACGATCACGTACGGGTGCGGCGCGAACGGCTCGTTCGTGGCGTCCATTTCATGCGGCGGGCGCACCATCACCGCGAGATCGGTCTGGTTAGTCGCGAGCTGATGCAGCAACTCCTCGCGATTGTGCACTGCAAGATTCAGCACGACGCCCGCGTAGCGCCGCGTGAACTCGGCGAGCAGCCGCGGAAAGAAGTAGTCGCCCGCGCTGATGACCGCCACATTCAGCTTGCCGCCGGAGACGCCTTTCAACTGGCTCATGGCTTCGTCGACTTCGTGAAACTGCTGAATGATCGCGCGGCTGTAGTGCAGCATTTCGGTGCCGGCTGGCGTGAGGTAAATCTTCTTGCCCAGCTGTTCGAAGAGCGGCAAGCCGGCGTGCTCTTCGAGCTGACGAACCTGTGTGGAAACGGCGGGTTGCGTGAGGTGCAACTCCTCGGCGGCGCGCGAAAAGCTCAGGTGGCGCGCCACGGTCTCGAATACCTTCAACTGCCGGAGCGTGGCATTGCGCATCGTCATGGCCGATGTATAAGCAAACGTGAATCAACATAATAACAAACTTTAATTATTAGTAATTCAGCAATGACCCTAGCATGAGTTTGTAAAGAAAAACGAAGCTGCCGGCCTCACACTCGGGTTAACGCTTGGATTCAGGCGTGGCGGGACCGATAGGGGATCGGCGGAAAGCAGCAGAAAGGATTGGTCGGAATTAAGAACTTCCCAAAAGGCGATGATTAATTCGCTAATTAAAAGGAAGCGATTTAAAGACGCAGAGATTAAAAATTCCCGAATTGCAAGGCTTTTCGGGTCATAACGATAAGGCGGGACACATACAGCACGGCGCATTGGCCGGCTGCACTAAATAATTGCGGAGACAAGGCACATGGACGATATCACTCAACAGACCACGGCCCGCGTATTCTGGGCGAACCGTTGGTGGCAGCTCGTCATCGGCATGGTGTGCATGGCGTTGGTGGCGAACCTGCAGTACGCGTGGACGCTGTTCGTCGCGCCGATGGACGCGCGGCATCACTGGGGCCAGGCCTCGATTCAGATGGCGTTCGCGATCTTCATCCTTACGGAAACCTGGCTCGTTCCACTGGAAGGCTGGCTCGTCGACAAGTTCGGTCCACGGCCAGTGGTGGCAGGCGGCGCGGTGTGCGCGGGCATTGCATGGGTCATGAATTCGTACGCGACGACCTTGCCGATGCTTTACGTCTCCGCGGTTATCGCCGGGATTGGCGCGGGCGGCGTGTACGGCACCTGCGTGGGCAACGCTTTGAAATGGTTTCCCGACCGCCGCGGCCTCGCTGCGGGCCTGACCGCGGCCGGCTTCGGCGCGGGCGCAGCAGTGACGGTGATTCCGATTGCGAACATGATCACCCGCTCCGGCTACGAACACACGTTCTTCTTCTTCGGTATCTTGCAGGGCGTCGCGATTCTGCTGCTCGCCATGCTGCTGGTGAAGCCTGTGTTGCGCAAGCATGTGCCCGCAAAGAAGAAATTCGCGGTGTCGAAGGTGGACCTCACGCCCGGCCAGATGATCAAGACGCCAGTGTTCTGGGTGATCTACGTTTCGTTCGTGGCGGTGGCTGCCGGCGGCCTGATGGCAACCGCGCAGATTGGCCCGATCGCAAAAGACTGGGGTCTTGCGCGCATTCCCATGACGATCTTCGGCGTCACGCTGCCGCTGCTGACAGCCACGCTTTCCATCGACAATATCTGCAACGGCTTCACGCGTCCGCTGTGCGGTTTCATCTCCGACAAGATCGGCCGTGAAAACACGATGTTCGCGATCTTTATCGGCGAAGGGCTCGCGTTGCTCGGCATGATGGAGTACGGCACGAACCCGTATGCGTTCATGACGTTTGCCGCGCTGATCTTCCTCTTCTGGGGCGAAATTTTCTCGATCTTCCCGGCAATCTGCGCGGACACGTTCGGCAGCAAGTACGCGGCGGCGAATGCCGGCACGCTTTACACCGCGAAGGGCACCGCTTCGCTGCTGGTGCCGGTCGCGTCGGTGTTGTCGGCAACGGGTGGATGGAGCCTCGTGTTCACTGTTTCGGCTGTGATTACGATTGCCGCCGGCGTGTCCGCGAAATTCATTCTCGCGCCGATGCGCTCGCGCTGGATCCACTCGCAGGACGAGCCCCAGCCGGGCGTGCTCGCCGTCGCGGGTAACGGCAAAGCCTCGCGGCTGAGCCACTGGCCCGAGCAAACCGGCGAATAGGCTGCCGAGCCGTTCGCGGCCGGCCATGACCTCATGAATGTTTCGTTGCAGCAACTCAAGGTGTTTGTCGCCGTCGCGCGTGAACGGAGCTTCACGCGCGCGGCGCGCGAGTTCGATCTGACACAGTCGGCGGTGAGCCGGTGTGTGCGTGAGCTCGAAGATGCGGTCGAACTCAAACTGTTCGATCGCACGACGCGCCAGGTTCAACTGACGCACGCGGGCGCCAGTCTCGAACGAAGGATTGGCCGCCTGCTCGATGAAATCGATCTGACGTTGCGCGAAGAGCGGGCCGCTTACGAGGGACACCGCGGCGTCGTCGCAGTGGCGAGCAATCCGGTGTTGTCGTCGGGATGGGTCGCGCAGGGGCTCGCGCGTTGTGCGACCGCCTATCCGGAACTGACGGTCACTGTCGAGGATCAGCCCCAAAGCGGCGTGCTTGCGAGCGTCGAGCACGGCGAAGTGGATTTCGGCGTGGTCTCGCTGGCCGCGCCGCTCGCCAACGACCAGTTGCACGCGCAGGTCATGTTCACGACGCCGCTGCACGCGGTGATGCCGTCGACGCATCCGCTGGCCCGGCACGCCAGCGTCGCGTGGGCGGCGCTGCATGACTGGGCGCTCGTCACATTGAACGCGGACGCGGGCGTGCGTGCGGCGCTCGATCCGGCCTTCAGCGCGAACGGACTGAAGCGTCGCCCGGTGCAGGAATTCGGACATGTGGCGGCGGTGTTGCGAATGGTGGAACTTGGGTTGGGCGTTGGCGTTCTGCCCGTCGACGCGCATTGGCCCGCCGTCGGCGACTCGCTGGTAAGCCGGCCGCTCGTTCCTGAAATCGCATTGACGACGCTACTCGTGCATCGCCGCAATCGCTCGCTAAGGCCGAATGCCGCGGCCGCATGGGCGGAGTTCGCGGCGCATGGCGTAGTGCCGTCTACGAACGCAAGTCCGGACGACGGTCCGGACGAAATCTCCAACCCGACCGCACACACGACGTCGGCCGCATCCCCGCACGCGACACCTCGCGACCCTTCCCGGCCTGCGGCCGCGCGCAGCGGCGCGGCGCTTCACGAGCCGTAGCGCTTGATCGACTTGCCGAAACCGGCCTTCGCCCCGAGGCCGGCTAGCAGCAATCAGCCCAAGCAACATTTCAATGCAAGGAGCTTCATGATGGACACTGATACCGGCCTCAGGCGCCATGACCTGTTGATCGACGGCAAGCGGTTGCCGCCGGGCACGGGCGAATATTCCGTCAATATCAATCCGGCTACCGAGGAGCCGATCGCGCACGTTGCACAAGGCAGCGCCGCCGACGTCGACACGGCAGTGCACGCAGCGCGCGCCGCATTGAAGGTGTGGAACGGAATCAAGGCGGCAGAGCGCGGCCGCATTCTGTCCCGCCTTGCCGGCCTGATGCGCGCCAATCTCGACGAACTGGCCGCGCTCGAAAGTCTCGACGCGGGCAAGCCGATTGCCGCCGTCATGCGCCAGGACGTTCCGGCCGCGATCGATACGCTCGAATACTACGCAGGCTGGTGCGACAAGATCAACGGCCAGGTGGTGCCCGTTCGCCCGGACGCATTGACCTATACGTTGCGTGAACCGGTCGGCGTGGTCGCTGCGATCGTGCCGTGGAACTTCCCGCTGATGATCGGCATGTGGAAAATCGCGCCGGCGCTCGCGTGCGGTTGCACGCTGATCGTGAAGCCCGCGGAGATCACGCCGCTCAGCGCGTTGCGCATCGGCGAACTCGCGCTCGAAGCAGGCGTGCCGCCGGGAGTGCTGAATATCGTCACGGGCAAGGGACGTGTGGTCGGCGACGCGCTCGTCGCGCATCCAGGCGTGGACAAGGTGACGTTCACCGGATCGCCGTCGGTGGGGCGCGGCATTCTGCAGGGCGCGGCGGGCAACTTCAAACGCGTGACGCTCGAACTCGGCGGCAAGTCGGCCAATCTGATTTTCCCCGATGCAAATCTCGACAACGCAGTGCGGGCCGCGGCGTCGGGCATCTTCTTCAACACGGGGCAAGTGTGCTCGGCGGGCTCGCGCATTCTCGCGCATCGCGATGTCTACGACGAAGTCGTGGAGCGCCTCGCCGCGCGCGCAAAGTCGATCAAGGTCGGCGATCCGTCGTCGCGCGAAACGTCGATGGGTCCGCTTATCTCCGCCGCGCAAATGAAGACCGTGCTCGGCTATGTCGATGCCGGGCGCTCCGAAGGCGCGTCGCTCGTGACAGGCGGCGCGCGCATCGGCGAGCGCGGCTTCTTCGTGGAGCCGACGGTGTTTGCCAACGTCGAGCACGAAATGCGCATTTCGCAGGAGGAGATTTTCGGGCCCGTGGCGAGCGTGATTCGTTTCAACGACGAAGCGGACGCTATACGTATCGCCAACGGCACGTTGTACAGCCTCGCAGCGGGTGTGTGGAGCGCGGACATTGGCCGCGTGCATCGCGTGGCACGCGACCTGAGAGCAGGGACCGTCTGGATCAACACCTACGGCTATACCGATGTGCGCCTGCCTTGGGGCGGTTCCGGCGATTCGGGCTTCGGCCGCGAGCACGGCGATGTGGCGATTGAAAACTTCACCGAGCCGAAAGCGGTCTGGCTGGCCATCGATCAATAGCAGCTGTATTTTGCATGGATTCGACAGGAGTAGTACGAGCATGAATAGCGGGTAGTGGGGAGCGTCCGCTTTATCAACGCTAAAGCCAATTAAACGGCAAACAACAACAACCAACTCTGGCTCTGGCCGCCTAATA
>Ga0256788_1000300_pt1 | contig 13500 bp, 11 predicted proteins | sample MC6MC0939MT_FD_186355 | JGI IMG/M metagenome (GOLD analysis project Ga0256788, IMG submission 186355) | Metatranscriptome of enriched soil aggregate microbial communities from Iowa State University, Ames, United States - MC6-MC0939-MT... | ecosystem: Environmental > Terrestrial > Soil >...
CGGAGACGACGAGCTGCTCGATCCGTTTGCGGATGCGCAGCGCGAGCTCACCCGCGGCCTTGCGCGTGAAGGTGAGCCCCAGTATCTCGGGCACTGCGACGAGCCCGTTGGCGAGCAGCCAGACGACCCGGTTCGCCATGGTCTCGGTCTTGCCGCTTCCTGCTCCCGCTATGACGATCGCCGGCGCGAGCGGGGCTTCGATCACGGCCCGCTGCTGCGGTGTCGGGGTGGGGAGGTCGAGGGTCCGAGCGATCTCGACGGCGCTGATCGGCCGTCGCGGACGGCGGTCCGGCTCCTCCTGCTGACTGCCGCGCGACAGCGCTTCCTCGGCGAGTGCGCGTTCGACCAGATCGACGGTGACGTCGTCCACGTCCCATTCGAGCAGACCGTCGCCGTTCTCCTCCGTCATGCGCTCACCGCCGGAACGAGATGGATGCGGTATTCATAGCGCGCGTGCGGATCCCGCTCATCCAGGTCGAGCACCGCCACGAAGGTGTTCGCGGCCATTCCGTGCGCGGCGGCCGCGACCCGCTCGCGCAGACGGGCGAGCGCGTCGTCGTCCACCTTCTCCTGCGCGGCTTCCCGGTAGAGCTTTCCGCGCGTCCCGGTGCTCACGAAGAGCAGTTTGGCTCCCCCGGATGCCGAGACGGATGCGGATCCGGCGTCGGCCGCCTCGGCGACCGCTCCATGCTCCAGGGCGAGCTGATAGGCGCCGAGCTGGGCGTGATCCGCGACCTTGGCAGCGCTGGGCACCGTCTTTCCCGTCTTCAGGTCGACGATGACGATCGTTCCCTCCGGTGTGCGTTCGACGCGGTCGATCTTTCCGCTGACCAGTGCGTGTCCCAACTCGAGTGCGAACTCCCCCTCCGAGCCGAGGAGCACGCCGCCCGCGCGGTCGAAGTCCCGAAGATACTCGGAGAGTCCCTCGGTCAGTCGGCGCGTGCGTCTTCTCTCCTTCTCTTCCAGCCACGGTGACTCGAACTGCAGCTCTCCCCACCGCGCTTCGACGCCTCGCCACAGCCGTTCGACGCTCAGGTCGCCATCCGGGTCGGTGCTCGCCTCATCCATCACCGCGTGAACCACCGTGCCGATTCCCGCAGCGAGACCGCTGGGAGACGAGGCCATGGCGTCGACGAACCACGAGAGCGGCGATTTCTCGAAGGTCTCGAGTCTCGACGGCGACACGCGCACGCGTGCCTCGGGATCGGTGAGATCGACGAGCGGTTCGTCGGTCGACGGTTCGATGAGCCCGTACCAGTCGTTCGGATGAGCTCCCACGACATCGGCTTCGGCCAGTCGCGCGAGTGCCTCCGCCGCATCCGGCGATCCTGTCGTGACGAGCCGCCTGCGCAGTCGCCCGACCATCCCGCGCAGCGACAGGGGATGCGTCGAGTCGTCCGTGTCGATCACGGCGAGGTCACCGGTGAGCCGGAGGAACGGCGATGGCTGCTCATCGTCGTTGGCGGTCGCGGTGAGTATGACCTGACCGCGGGCACGTGAGATCGCGAGCGCGAACATCCGAAGCTCGTCGCCGAGCACCTGTGCGCGTTCATCGGCTGTGTCCGAAGCCGAACCGGCGACGACCTCGCCGAGCTTCTGAGGATGCAGCAGGGATCCTCGCAGCCGCAGATTCGGCCAGACGCTCTCCTGGAGTCCGGCCACCGCGACGATCTCGAACTCCGAGCCGATGGTCGCGCTGGGTGTGCACACCAGAACAGCGTCGGACGCCGTCTGCGCGGCCAGAGTGTCTTCGGGGACCTCCGCTTTGAGCAGCTCGTCGACGAAGTCGGACGGCGGTCTCTCGGGTGAGCGCTCTACGAAACGGCGTGCAGCGGTGAAGAGGGCGACCGCACCGTCGAGGTGGCGATTGGCCTCATCGGCGACGATTCCGCTGCGTTCCGACTGTTCGAGCCATCGTCTGGCGAGACCGCTGCGCTCCCAGGCGTGCCAGAGCAGCTCCTCGACCGTCGCGCCGTGCAGTGCACTTTCACGACCCGTGCGGAGTGTCTCCGCCAGCCGTGTCGCTCGCCGTGCCGGCGCCGAGTCGATCGTCGCCAATCGTGCCGGATCGCCCAGGGCCTCGACGACCAGTTCATCCGCCGGCCGGTTGCCGTCTCCCGCGATCTCCTCCTGCCGGAGGGCGAGTCGAAGCCGGCGCAGGCTCAGTCCGTCGAGTCCGCCGAACGGCCCGAGCAGCAGGTCGGATGCGACGGATGCGGTGAGCTCGATGGCGCCCAGCTCGACACCGATGACGGTGAGAAGCTGGCGGGCCGCGTAGTCGTCGCGCAGCGCGCGTCCTGCAACGGACGTCTTGGTCGGCACCTCGGCGATCGCGAGCGACCTCGCGAGACCGGGGACATGGGCACCGGATCGCACCACGACGGCCATCTCAGCCCAGGCGACGCCGTCGAGGAGGTGCCGTTCACGGAGTCTCCTCGCAAGCCTGGACACCTCGGTGGGAGCCGACGTCGCCTCGATGCGCACGATCTCGGAACGACGCGACGAGTCGGCCGGCGGGTCGTGGCGTTGCGGTCTCCCGGCCTCGGCAAGTCGCTGTACGCCGGCAGCCGCTGCACCGATCCGCTCGGTGACAGCCGATGTCAGCGCACGCAGACCCGGCGTCTGACGGTGAGCGGTGGAGAGCACGAACCGCGACACGGGGATGCCCAGACGCGCATCCAGCTGCCCGACCGAGGCGGCGTCTGCTCCTCGGAATGTCGTGGAGGCCACATCCGGGTCGCCGAAAGCGAGCACGGCGGTGCCGCGTGCGGCGAATGCGCGCAGAAGGCCGAGCGTTGCGATCGTCGACTCCTGCAGATCGTCGACGAGAAGCAATCGCAGTCTCGGGCCTCCCCCGCCCCTCACGACAGTCACCGCCTCGGCGATGAGCTCGGCGGAGTCGACGAACGATCCGCGATAGCTGTCGACCACCCGTTGATACTCATCGATGAACCGTGCAGCGGCACGCCACTCGTCGTGTCCCGTGATCGCGCCGAGCTCCGAGAGTCTGCGCGGACTGACGCCGTGCTCGACGCAGCGGGCCATGAGCTCGCGCAGCTCCGTACGGAAGCCGCGCAGCAGACGTACCTCGGGACCGAGCGGCTCCGGCCAGGCGGGACCGGTGCCGTCTTCGATGTGTCCGTCGAGTAACTCGGCGATGATCTGGTCCTGCTCACCGCCGGTGAGCAGCCGCGGCGGCTCCTGCACCGCGGCACGAGCTCTGTCTCCCACCAGCTGGAACGCCAGCGACGTGGCCGTGCGCGCGAGCGGTCCGTTCGTCGGCACGCCGACCCGCAGTGCGAGCCTGTCGCGGAGCCGGGTGGCCGAAGACCGGGATGCGGTGAGCGCGAGCACCTCGTCGGTCGCGTAGCCGCGGCCCAGCACGCGCTCTGCGAGCGCCTCGACGAGTGTGGTCGTCTTGCCCGTTCCCGGCGCGCCGAGCACGGCGGCCGAGACACCGTCGGCAAGCGTCAGAACCTGACGCTGCGAGTCGTCGAGGGAGACGGCGATCCGGTCGGTGGGCGCCTCCTGGCGCGGCCGGAAACCTCGGATCGTCATGCCATGAACGCTACCGGCGTCCGCCGACAGAGAACGCGTCGCAGCGCCGTGTGCGCAGTGTCGTAGTCTGAACTCACACCGCCGGTACAGAGTCGAAAGGCACCACACGTGGAGATCCGCATCGGAATCGTCAACGCCCCCCGAGAGCTCAGCTTCGAGTCGACACAGACGGTCGACGAGATCGCCGAACAGGCTCAGGCCTCGCTCACGAGCGGCAACGGCTTCCTCCGCCTCACCGACGACAAGGGCAAGGTGTACCTCGTTCCGGTCGCCGGGATCGCCTACATCGAGATCGGCAGCGACGAGTCGCGCCGCATCGGCTTCGTCGGCTAGGCAGCCGGCTCGTGGAACTCCTGTTCGTCGCCCTCGGTGGCGCACTTCTCGGACTCGGCGCGCGCTATTTCCTGCCCAACCGTCATACGCACGGCTCCGTGCTGATGCCGGCGATCGGTGTCATGGTCGCGAGCGCACTCTGGGTCGCCCTCACCTGGACCGGCATGAAGTGGAACGGCGGCTGGATCTGGTGGATCACGCTGGTCGGTACGGCGGTCATCGTCGCCGTGGTCGATCTGGCGGTCGGCCGCATCCGCTCGACACATGACGACCGGCTCCTCGCAGACCTGACGAAGGGCGCCGTCGCCCGCTAGGCAGGCGCGCCGCGCCCGTCGGCTACGCCGTCAGCCCGAGCGCGTCCATCCGACGGGTGTGGGCTGCGATCAGCTCCGTGAAGATCGGCTCGATGCGCTCCTCGTCGGACGCGGTGTTTCCCGAGAGATGAAGAGCGGACCGCGCGACGAGCAGCGTGTCTCCGACCAGACGGCGTCCCCAGAGAGCGAGCCGGGACGCGAGCGTCGGATCGGCTCCGATCTCAGTGCGGAGCACATCCATCACGCCCTCCTGACCCCCGTCCGAACCGAGCAGCTGCCCGATACGCGGCCCGACATCGCCGGGCAGTCCGACGGCGAGCCGGATGAAGAAGTCGTCGAGAAGTCCGTTCGTGACGAGCACCGCGAGAAGGGTCTCCCGCCAGTCGGAACCCGTGGTCAGAACGGTGAACCCGTCGATCTCATCGGCGAACGCCTGCATCACCTCGGCCGGATCGTCACCGCGACGACGGATCTCCGCGGCGATGCCCTGATGCTTCGAGAGCGCCGCTCCGGCAGCGGCGGCGATGCTCTCCTTCGCCGAGAGGTCGTCGACATCGCCGACGACCCGGGAGAGCGTCTGGAAGGCTTCGAGCTGAAGATAGGCCGCCTGCCCCAGGTAGGGAAGAAGATCCGGCATCACATCGTGCAGATCGATCCTGGTCGCCTGGGTCGGCGTCTCCCTCGGACGGAGGCGCGGAAGCTCGACCGGAGGCCGACGTCGGGATAACCAGGTTGACACGTACAGCAGTGTAACGGGGAGGTCCAGTAGGCTGATGACGTCATCGGCGTTGGACCGACGACTCTGCGCCTGAGACGAGAACAGGGCGTAGCCCCATCCGTACTCGATCGACAGGCATACATCTGTGACTTTCTCCGAACTCAATATCGACCAGGACATGGTCGACGCCCTTGCTGCCAAGGGCATCGTCGAACCCTTCCCCATCCAGGCCCAGACCATCCCGCTGGCGCTCGACGGACAGGACATCATCGGCCAGGCGAAGACGGGAACCGGCAAGACGTTCGGTTTCGGTCTCCCGATCATCCAGCGCATCGGACTCGATCCGGCGCCGGGTGTGAAGGTGCTGGTCGTGGTCCCCACCCGCGAGCTGTGCGTACAGGTCGCCGAAGACCTCGAGATCGCAACCGCGAACCGTCCCACCAAGGTCGTCAGCATCTACGGCGGCAAGGCCTATGAAGGCCAGGTCGAGCAGCTGAAGGCCGGCGCCCAGATCGTCGTCGGAACACCCGGCCGCCTTCTCGACCTCGCCGGTCAGCGTCTCCTCGACCTCAAGCAGGTGCAGGAGGTCGTGCTCGACGAGGCCGACAAGATGCTCGACCTCGGCTTCCTGAGCGACATCGAGAAGATCTTCCAGCAGGTTCCCGCGACCCGGCACACCATGCTGTTCTCGGCCACGATGCCGGGACCGATCGTCGCGCTCGCCCGGCGCTTCATGACGCGGCCGGTGCACATCCGTGCGACCGATCCCGATGAGGGCCTGACACAGGCCAACATCAAGCACCTCGTCTACCGCGCCCACTCGCTCGACAAAGATGAGGTCATCGGCCGCATCCTGCAGGCCGAGGGCCGCGGAAAGACCGTCGTCTTCACGCGCACCAAGCGCGCGGCAGCCAAACTGGTCGAAGAGCTCAACGACCGTGGCTTCAACGCCGCCGCCGTTCACGGCGATCTCAACCAGGAACAGCGCGAGCGCGCCATGGCGGCCTTCAAAGCCGGCAAGAAGGACATCCTGATCGCCACCGATGTGGCCGCACGCGGTATCGATGTCAACGACGTCACGCACGTGATCAACCACACCGTGCCCGACGACCACGACACCTACCTGCACCGCGCGGGTCGAACCGGTCGCGCCGGCAAGACCGGAATCGCCGTCACCTTCGTCGACTGGGACGACCTGCACAAGTGGGCGCTCATCAACCGTGCACTCGAGATGGGCCAGCCCGACCCGGTGGAGACCTACTCGTCGAGCCCCCACCTCTTCGAGGATCTCGACATCCCGGCCGGATCGAAGGGCCGCCTCAAGAGCACGCCGGCCGTCAAGCCGCCGTCGACCGACGGTGCACAGCGCCGTCAGGGGCAGGGCGGCGGAACCCGCACGGGGTCCCCGTCGAACGGCGAGTCCACCACCGGCGAACGCAGCGGCCAGCGACGTCGTCGCACGCGGGGCGGAGCACCGGCGGGCGCACCGACCTCGTCCTCGGGTTCCTCCGAGTCCACCACCGGCGGCGACTCCTCGCACGCGAGCGGTACCCACGACGGCGGCGGCTCACAGCACCACGATGGCAACAGCGCGCCTCGTCGCCGACGTCGTTCGCGCGGCGGAGCATCCGCCGCTCCCACCACCTGAGCCGGTCGAGAAGCGACCGGCGTTCACCGCCGGTCGCTTGCGATCAGTACCGGTCTTGAGATCAGTACCAGTTGTAGCCGACCTCGTGCGACCATGCACCGCACGGGGTGCCGTACCGGCCGCTGATGTAGTTCAGTCCCCAGTTGATCTGGGTGTTCGCATTCGTGAGCCAATCGGACCCAGCTGTCGACATCTTGCTGGGCGGTAGCGCCTGTGCGATGCCGTACGCGTCGCTCGACGGATTGACGGCGTTCGCCCGCCATCCGGACTCCTGGTTCCAGAGACGGATCAGGCAGCCCATCTGGTCGCCGCCCCAGCCGTAGTTGCCGAGCTGTCCTTGGGCGTAGGCCTGCGCTGCAGCCGGGTCGACGGTCATGTCCGACGGCGCCGAGACCCAGCCGCCGCCGGAGCCGGCGTCCCCGTTTCCTGCCGCAGCCTCTTCGGCGGCCTTCGCCACGCCTTCCGCGTACTTCTGCTCGACCGACGCCGCCGTGTTCTTGAGCGCTGCGAGCTGCGCGTACATCACCGACGCGTGCTGCTGTTGGCTCGCGAGCTGGGCTTCAGCGGACGTCTGAGCCGATTGTGCGGCGGCGAGGGCGGCCTGTGCCTCTGCGGCGAGCTGGTCTCGTACCTTCTTCGCCGACTCGGCCTGCTGGCTGAGCGATGCGGCCAGGTTCTTCTGCTCGTTCGCGGATGCGAACAGCGTGCTGGCCTGCTCGCCGAGCTTCGACACGGTGCCCAGCTGGTACAGCAGGGCAGAGGCGTTGTGCGCGTCGTTGCTCGAGAGGAACAACCGCAGCGACAGCTCCGAGCCGCCGTTTCGACTGAGCTGGGATGCGAGCCTTCCGCTCTGCGCTCGGAGGACGTCCGCCTGAGCCGAGGCCTGATCGGCTCGGCTCTGCAGCTCGTCGGCCTTCTGGGTCGCGCTCTTCAGGGCGTTCTGGGCGACGCCGTACTCCCCCGCGCGCTTCACCGCGAGGTCACCGGCCGCGTTCGCCGCGGTCTGAAGGGCACTCAGCACGCCGTTGATCCGGTCGACCTCCGCCTGGGTCGCGGACGCGCTCGCTTTTGCGGCTTGGACCTCATCCCACGACGGATACGAAGTGTCGGCACTGGCGGGAGCGACGCCGGCGCAGACGACGAGCGCGGCGACCAGTGTCGCCGATGCCATCCCGCTCGACCAGATCGATCGCCGCACCTGTCACCTCGTCTTCGTACTCCCGGCACCGCAGTCGGCACACTGCCCCCAGGCTAAGCACGAAACCTCAGGATGCGTAGAAGGGCGCCGCGCCTGTCGCTTCTTCGATGATGCGATCGAGCACATCCGGCGCCGTCGTGTTCTCTCCGAGCCGGTTCGGTTTGCCTGCACCGTGGTAGTCGCTCGATCCGGTGATCGCGAGCCCGTATTTCGCCGCGAGCTCGAAGAGCCGTTCGCGGCCGTCAGGGGTGTTCTCGCGGTGATCGATCTCGAGACCGAACAGTCCGGCGTCCACGAGCCGTGCGAGACGGTCGTCGGGAATCACCCGGCCGCGGCCGGCTGTCCCCGGATGCGCGAGCACCGGTACGCCGCCGGCGCCGCGGATGAGCCGGACACCGGTCAGCGGCTCGGGAGCGTAGTGCGGCATGTAGTAGCCACGACGCCAGTGCAGGATGCCCGCGAACGCGGCGCTTCGATCGGGAGCGAACCCGCGCGCGACCAGTGCGTCCGCGATGTGCGGACGGCCGACCGTCGCTCCCTCCGTCGCCTGCTCCATCACATCCGCCCACGTGATGTCGTAGTCCTCCGAGATGCGGCGGACCATGTCTTCGGCGCGCTTCAACCGACCGGTGCGGATGCGCTGTGTCTCTGCGACGAGAGCGTCGTTCGTGGGATCGAACAGGTAGCCGAGCATGTGCACGCTGGCGAACTCGATGCGCGTGCTGAGTTCCATCCCGGGGATGACGGTGACCCCGACCTCGCTGCTCGTCGCGGCCGCGTCGAGCCATCCCGCTGTCGAGTCGTGGTCGGTGAGGGCGACGGTGCCCAGCCCGGCGACGGCGGCTGCACGCACCAGCTCGGCCGGCGTCTCGGTGCCGTCGGAAACGCTGGAGTGGGTGTGGAGGTCGACCGGACCTCGGAAGCGCCGCACATCAGCCATGCAGTCCATCCTAGGAGTGGGAGAATGATTGCCATGTCTTCGCAGCCGACCAGTCAACAGACCACCGCAGCACCGGAGCCCCGCGCCACGTCGAACCGCTCCACCACACCGGGATCGGACGGCTTCAAGGAGTACATCGGCAGCGGTTGGGCGGATCGTTCCGAGCAGATCCCCGACGCACGGGAGCAGGCCGCGTTCGCAGCCGCACGCCGTGCGCGGATCTCCGAGCTGTATCCCGGAAAGCGCCTCGTCATCCCGGCGGGCCGACTCAAGCAGAGGTCGAACGACACCGACTACGCGTTCCGCGCGCACTCGGCGTTCGCCCATCTCACGGGTTGGGGCTCCGACTCCGAGCCGGGCAGTGTGCTCGTGCTTGAGCCGACGGACGACGGACACGCGGCGACGCTCTATTTCCGTGAGCGCGCGGGTCGCGATTCCGACGAGTTCTACGCGAACCCGGAGATCGGCGAGTTCTGGATCGGTCCTCGGCCTTCTCTCGCTCAGGTCGCAGGCGATCTCGCCGTGCCGACGAGAGGCATCGCCGATCTCGACGCGATCGTCGACGCGACGGATGCCGACACGCTCATCGTGCGAGAGGCCGACGCCCTGCTCACCGACCAGCTCGACGCTCTCCGTCTGGTCGCGGCCGGTGACGACGCGAGTGCGGAGGAGCATCCCGACGACGACCGGCTCGCGCGCGACCTGTCTGAGCTCCGGCTGGTCAAGGACTCGTTCGAAGTGGCTGAGCTTCGTGCTGCAGTCGCGGCGACGGCCCGTGGCTTCGACGACGTGATCGGCGATCTCGCCCGGATCACGGCGCATCCGAGGGGCGAGCGTCTCGTCGAAGGCGTCTTCAACGGACGAGCACGTGCCGATGGCAACACGGTCGGCTACGACACGATCGCGGCGAGCGGCCCCCACGCCTGCATCCTGCACTGGACCCGGAACGACGGTCCGGTGGTGCCGGGCGACCTCATCCTGATGGATGCCGGGGTCGAGGTCGACAGCTACTACACCGCCGACATCACGCGCACGTTCCCGATCGACGGCACGTTCACCGAGACGCAGCGACTCGTCTACGAGGCCGTGCGCGAGGCGGCGGATGCGGCGTTCGCGATCGTGCGCCCGGGCATCCGGTTCCGCGAGATCCACGCGACGGCGATGGGCGTGATCGCGCGCCGCACAGCGGAGTGGGGCCTCTTGCCCGTGTCGGCCGACGAAGCTCTGCTGCCGGAGAATCAGCATCACCGCCGGTACATGGTCCACGGCACGAGCCACCACCTCGGCCTGGACGTGCACGACTGCGCTCAAGCCCGTCGCGAGCTGTATCTCGACGGCGTGCTGCAACCCGGAATGGTCTTCACGATCGAACCCGGTCTGTATTTCCAGCCCGACGATCTGACGGTGCCCGAGCGCTTCCGAGGCATCGGGGTGCGCATCGAGGACAACATCCTGGTCACCGACGACGGTGCGGAGAACCTGTCCATCGCCATCCCGCGCACCGCAGACGACGTCGAGGCCTGGGTGCAGCGACTCCGCGGCTAGGCGCCTACGACGACGGTCAGGACGCGTTCGGCGGCGCCGTCGGAGGTTCCGGAGCGCTGACGCGCGTCGGGTCAGGCCGGGACGATGAGTCCGGCGGTCTGGGTGCGTGCCTTGGTGAAGCGTTCGGTGACGTCGTTCCAGTTGACGATGTTCCAGAAGGCGTTGACGTAGTCGCCCTTGACGTTCTGGTAGTCGAGGTAGAAGGCGTGTTCCCACATGTCGAGCATGAGCAGGGGGGTGAGGCCGATGCTGATGTTGCCCTGCTGGTCGTAGAGCTGGACGATGATCAGGCGCTGGCCGATGGAGTCCCAGGCGAGGATGGACCAGCCGGAGCCCTGGATGGCGTTGGCGTTGGCGGAGAAGTGGCTGCGGAAGGCGTCGAAGCTGCCGAACTGGTCGTCGATGGCGGCTGCGAGTTCGCCTTCGGGCTTGTCGCCGCCTTCGGGGCTGAGGTTGTTCCAGAAGACGGTGTGGTTGGTGTGTCCGCCGAGGTGGAAGGCGAGGTTCTTCTCGTGGAGGTTGACCACGGGGGCGAGGGCGTCGGCTTCGCGGAGCTCGGCGAGCTTGTCGAGGGCGGTGTTGGCGCCGGCGACGTAGGCGGCGTGGTGCTTGTCGTGGTGGAGCTCCATGATCTTGCCGGAGATGTGGGGCTCGAGGGCGGCGTAGTCGTACGGCAGATCGGGCAGCGTGTAGACAGACACGAGAATCCCTTCTTTGCGGGCGTGGCGCCCTGACGTGTGTGTTCGTGAATCGTGCTCGGGGATAACCCAATCTCATTGGTACACCTTGTGCAACCAGACCGCTCAGGTGGGAATGCCCTCACAAAAAAGTTCGGCGACCCTTACTTTGCCCAATTTTGCGTGTGGCGGACATTACGGTCGGCGGCCGAAATTGGAACGCGATGTGAACGGAACACTAATATCGAGCGGTGCCTTCCGTGACGCCCGCTTCATCCCCGGGGGTCGAGAGGGCGCCACGTGTCGAATTGACCGGGGCAAATCTCCTGCGCGCCATCGCGGTGCTCGCCGTCATCTATTCGCACATCTCCTTCTATCTGATCGACGATCTCGGTGACGGCTGGTGGTTGATCGACGGCGTCTACGCCGTGCTTGTCGAGGGCCTCGGGCTCAATCAGCATCTTTCGTTCGTCGGCGTCGCGATCTTCATGATGCTCACCGGTGCGGTGATCACCAGATCCGCGATCCGGCATGCGCCCGGCCGATTCCTGGTCGACCGGATCGGCCGGCTGCTTCCCGCGTTCTGGGTCGCGATCGCGGCCGCCATCCTGCTGGTCCGCTTCGGTATCAACGGGATGTTCAGCGGGCAACAGGGCGTCTCGAACGTCGAGGCCGCACTCAGTTTCGTGCTCGGCGGGTTCTTCCTCAAACCCGAGGTCGCGGTCCTCGGGGTCACCTGGACGCTGGTCGTGCAAGTGCTGTTCTACGTGTACTGCGTCGCGATGCGCCCCGTGCTGCGGACGCGGCCCGTCGCCGTTCCGCTCGTCGGCGCCGCGGTGTGCGCGCTGGTGCTGCTCTACAACCTCTACGCGCCACACCCGTACACCGTGCCGATGCTGTCGAAGGTCGCGGCCACGCTGCCGGCCGTCTTCCTCGGACAGCTGATGTACCTGTGGTGGGCGCGGCTGACGACCTGGCGTTGGATCATCGTCGGCGTCCTCGCGCAGATCGAGGTGGTTCGTCTCGCCACCGACATCCGGGTGTACTGGGCCGGCGATCGCTACCTGTGGACGATCACCGCGGTGACCGTGCTGGTGGTGGCGCTCGGACGGTGGCGTGGCAGTCCGACGCGCTGGACTGTCGTCCGCTGGACCGCGACCCGCAGCTACGCGATCTATCTCGTGCACACGCTGATCCTGTACCGCGTGTACGAGAACGCCGTGGGGTCGCTCGGCCGCACGGGTGCGGTGGTCGCCTTCCTGGTGGTGACGGCACTGGTGTCCGAGGCGCTGTATCGGTGGGTCGAGGTGCCGGCCGCTCGGTGGCTGACCCAGCGCGCGAGGCGCCCCGAGCCAATCGTCGAACAGGTCGACGACCAGGTGGCGCCACGCGACCGCGCGTAGCATCGTCCTATGTCTTGGTTCGATGATCTCGTCGCCCGCGCCGGAACGAAATCCGTGATGGTCACACCGGATCAGGCGTTGCCGGGACGCCAGACCCCGATGCCCGTGCCCGACGCCCACTACGTCAACGGACACCCGTTGCAGCCCCCGTTCCCCGACGGCATGCAGACCGCCGTCGTCGGCATGGGCTGTTTTTGGGGTGCCGAGAAGGAGTTCTGGGAGCTGGACGGGGTGTACTCCACTGCCGTCGGCTACGCGGGCGGTTACACGCCCAACCCCACCTACGAGGAGGTCTGCTCGGGCCGGACCGGCCACACCGAAGTGGTGCTGGTGGTGTTCGACCCGGAGAAGATCTCGTACGAGGGCATTCTCAAGCAGTTCTGGGAAAACCACGACCCGACGCAGGGCATGCGTCAGGGCAACGATCACGGCACGCAGTACCGCTCGGTGATCTACACCGAATCGGACGAGCAGGCGGCGACGGCTCGGGCCACCGCGGAGGCGTTCGCCAAGCGCCTCGCGGCCGCGGGCTACGGCGAGATCACCACGGAGATCGCACCGCTCGGTGCCTTCTACTATGCCGAGGACTACCACCAGCAGTACCTCGCCAAGAACCCCGGCGGGTACTGCCCCGTCCATGCGACCGGCGTGAGTTGTCCTGTGGGACTGGGCGCCTGAGAATTCACTCGGAACGCCCCGTGGGGCCGGTGCCGTCGTATCGGCACCGGCCCCACGGGTGGCGGTGATCAGGCCACCGCGACCGGCTCCCGCTCGGCGGCCTCGGCCGCGGTCAGAGCCGTGACCTGCTCGGTGATCTCCCTGCGGCGGCGATGCAGCGTGAGGACGATGCCGATCGCGACCAGCGACGACGCGGCCGCGATCAGATACGCGACGCTCATGCTGCCGTCCGTGTAGAAGCCGTAGCCCTCGATCACGGTGGCGACGTTCGAGTTCAGCACCGCGAACGCGATGACCGGCATGACCGACGCGATCAGGGTCTGCGACGCCTGCACCATGCTCGACATCGAGGCCTGCACCGACGGCGGAACCGACGCGATCGTGAGGTTCGGGATCGACGCGGTGGTGGCGCCCATGCCGAGACCGAAGAGCAGGATGCCGAAGAGGACCTCGACCTTGCCGACGTGCCAGAACGCCGTGAACACCGA
>Ga0256788_1000305_pt1 | contig 13317 bp, 12 predicted proteins | sample MC6MC0939MT_FD_186355 | JGI IMG/M metagenome (GOLD analysis project Ga0256788, IMG submission 186355) | Metatranscriptome of enriched soil aggregate microbial communities from Iowa State University, Ames, United States - MC6-MC0939-MT... | ecosystem: Environmental > Terrestrial > Soil >...
CAGCCTTAGTACGCGACAACTGAAAGAACAATTGCGACAAGATAGTGCTGCCAGTTTGGTATTAGATTTGGTCTTTTGCTTGTCTATGGGCATATATTTATTCTTTGTACTGCATCACATTCATCAAAAAGACATAACCCCAAACTTATCAACCATACTGACGATATTGGGTTTTGCAGTTTTATTCTTAGGAATCTACATTATTCGTTTTCTGTTTTTGAAGTTCACGGGCTGGGTGTTCAATATTTCAGAGATTACAGATAACTATACTTTCAATGTATTTTTAATCAATAAAGTGATGGGTATTGCTATAATACCTTTTTCCATAATTCTGGCTTTTGGTGAAGGACCCTGGGTGCAGGCTACCTTGTTTCTTTCCTTTATTGCTATCGGAATCTTATTTGCCAATCGTTATTTACGTTCAGGGATTGTATTCGGTTATTTTTTAAAGTTTAGCAAATTGCATTTTTTTATGTACCTTTGCGCCTCCGAATTACTGCCTCTAGCGGTTATAATGAAATTGGTCAATCAATGGCTAATTGCTTAAAACCTTGATAAAGTAATATTTTAGGTTAATATTTTTGAAAAATCTGTTTCAAAACAAATGGCGAAAGCAGCAAAATCACAGTCGCAGGTTACAGAGAAGAAGAAAAAGATAGAGAACATCTTAATTACCCAACCTAAGCCAGAAAGCGACAAATCTCCTTATTTCGATTTAGCAAAAAAACACAATGTTCAGCTGGATTTCTTTCCATTCATTCGTGTAGAAGGCTTGAACGCCAAGGAATTTAGAAAGCAAAAGTTAGACCTTGCTGAATTTTCTGCTGTGATATTGGTAAGTAGAAATGCGGTTGACCATTTTTTCCGTATCTGTGAAGAAATGAAATTCAAAGTTTCGCAAGACCTTAAATATTTTTGTGTAACTGAGGCCGTAGCCTTGTATCTTCAAAAATTCATCTTGTACCGCAAAAGAAAAGTGTTCTTTTCTGCCGATGGTTCAACAGATGGTTTGATGGATGTATTAACCAAATACAAAGACAGGGAAAAATTCATGTTGCCTGTTTCTGAAAATACAAAGAACGACCTTTCTCCGCTGTTGATTGCCAAAGGCTTCGATTTTGCCGAGGCAGTATTATACAGAACGGTGAGCAACGAAGTGGATGAGGTTTTGAAAAAAGGTTATGATGTAATTGTGTTTTTTAGCCCTTTCAGCGTAGACACTTTATTCCACAACGACCCTAAGTACAAACAAAACGGCACGCTCTTTGGCGCCTTTGGTCACACCACTTCCAAGGCTGTAGAAGATGCTGGCTTGAAATTGCATATTAAGGCCCCAGCTCCTAATGCGCCGTCCATGGTTTCGGCTTTAGAAAAGTTTTTGGGAGAAGAGAATAAAAAATAAGCATGAATAATATTGTTACAAATAAATAATTTTTAAAGGGCAGCAATAATATTATTGCTGCCCTTTATTTTTGTATACTGTACCCGTAAATTTTTGAATTCATTTATAAATGACCCTAGCCTACGCTGTATGTTCTGTATCTGTAATGCCTTTGCGGGCCTCTGCCTCTCATAGGGCCGAGCAGGTATCTCAACTACTGTTTGGCGAGCGTATGGAGGTATTGGCCAAGGAGAAAGACAATTGGCTGCACGTGCGTTGCGAATGGGATGAATATGAAGGCTGGGTAAAAGGTGGGCAAGTTGCGCTTATTACCTATAAAGAATATCGTAAGCCTCTGTTAGCCATTACTGCCGGCACTAACGATGTAGCACTTGTCGAGCATGGCCAGTTCGCGCTAAGTCCTGCCAGTAGCCTTTTTCAGATGAAAAGGAGAATACTGAAATGGAATACAAATGCGGAATATACTTTTAAAGGAAAGAAAATAGCCCTAAAGCAAGCGGAGTTTACAGTAGAAAATATACATACGTTCAGCAAAATGTTTATGGGTAGCCCCTATAATTGGGGTGGCAGAAGCTTAATGGGTATTGACTGCTCTGGCTTAACTCAAGTCGTATTCAAACTCATGAATATTCGCATTCCAAGAGATGCTTCGCAACAGGCACTAGTGGGCGAAACCGTAGGCTTTTTGCAGGAAGCACGTTGTGGCGACCTGGCTTTTTTTGACAATGAAGAAGGCAGAATAACCCATGTTGGCATTTTACTTGACGACCATACAATAATACATGCCACAGAAACCAGTGGCTGCGTAGTTATCGATGCTATAGACAATGGCGGTATCATTAGTCGCAAGCACCGTATGCGTACCCATAACTTAAGATTAGTCAAACGAATTCTTTAAATACATCATTATGGCAAAAACCTTTTTGGCTGCGGAATGGCGAAAACTACTTATGTTCAACTATTCGGTAGACGAGAAGCTGCTTCAGCCTTATGTACCAAAGCATACAGTGCTCGACCATTGGCATGGCAAATGTTTTATAAGCCTTGTAGGCTTTATGTTTTTGGATACAAAATTGCTAGGGCTTAAAATTCCATTTCACCGCAATTTTGAAGAAGTAAACCTAAGGTTTTATGTAAAACATTTCGATGGCAAGGAATGGAAGCGAGGTGTAGTTTTCATAAAAGAAATAGTGCCCAAAATAGCGCTAAGCCTTGTGGCCAATACCGTATACGGCGAAAAGTATGAAACGATGCCCATGAAACATCTTTGGGAATATAACCAAGACAATATAAAAGTTGCCTATAGCTGGAAGAAAGATATGTGGCACACCATGAGCGCAACTACTGCGCGCCAGGCAACAGCCATTACAACAGGCAGCGAAGAAGAATTTATAACCGAACATTATTGGGGCTATACCCAATCGCGTAAAGGCGCATTTGAATATGGTGTAGAACATCCAAAATGGGATGTGTACAAAGTGCTGGATTATGCCGTGGATGTGGATTTCAGCAAAATTTATGGCACCAATTTTGCGTACTTAAATTCCGCCATACCCTCTTCTGTATTCTTAGCCGAGGGCTCTGAAATTTTGGTAAACAGCAAGCGAAAGCTGGCATAGATAATTTGATGCCTATACAAAGTATTGAATCGCTAATTTTGCCGATTGATAATACAAATCTGTCTTTCTATATAAATGAAGAATATACCTAAACTCTTACGCTATCTCAGCCCTTATAAGAGCAAAATTATACTTTACTTTTTCACCAGTCTGCTATCCATAATTTTCTCTTTGTTTTCGTTTGCGATGTTGGTACCTGTATTGCAGGTATTGTTTATGGGTTCGCAAGCCACTGCTCCAGTAGGAACGGGTACTGTGGCGAGCATTACGCGCTTCATCAACGATTTTATACTGCAGCAAAAACCATTGGTTGCACTTACCTATTCGGTAGCCGTGCTGATTGTGGCCACTATACTAAAGAACTTTTTTATGTATTGTTCTTTGCTCATCCAAAATCCATTGCGCCATACGGTAATGCGCCAACTACGTGATGATATGTTTGGCAAGGCACTATCGCTACCCATAGGATTCTTCACCGAAGAAAAGAAAGGCGACCTGATGAGCCGCATGACTAATGATGTTCACGAAGTAGAAATTTCGGTGATGAATGTTACCGAAACTATTATTCGTGAGCCACTAACTATTTTGCTCACATTAGCTACCATGGTGGCTATCAGCCCGCAGCTGACCTTGTTTTTATTATTGTTCTTACCTATTGCCGGTTTAATCATTGGCAAGGTAGGAAAATCGTTAAAACGTCCATCCAATCAGGCACAAGAGCAATTGGGTGAAATGTTAGGTAATATTGATGAAACACTTGCGGGCATGCGTGTAGTAAAGGCCTTCAATGCCGAACGCCATCAACAGCTTCGTTTTCGTCAGATAAACAATACTTTACTGCGTATACGCAATAAGATTTCAGCTCGTAGAGATGCAGGCTCGCCCTTGTCCGAAACCCTTGGTATCATTGTGGTTTCGGTTATCTTGTGGTATGGTGGTTGGCTTATTTTTACCGACCCTACTACTACCTTAACTGGTCCTGTATTCTTATTTTTCATTAGCCTATTCTATCAAATAATCAATCCTATTAAAGCCCTTTCTTCTGCATTTTACAATATGCAAAAAGGTGCTGCTGCATTAGATAGAATACAAGCTTTGTTGGATGTAGAAAATACCATTGTAGAAAAAGAAGATGCCAAGCCTGTAAAAGAGTTTACCCAAAGTATAGAGTTTAGGAATGTGAGTTTTGCTCATGGTAAAAAAGAAATTTTAAGTGGTATAGATCTTACAATTGAAAAAGGGAAAACGGTGGCTTTAGTTGGTGCATCGGGTGCCGGCAAAAGCACATTGGCCGATTTGATACCAAGATTTCACGATGTAGTTGCCGGTGAAATTCTATTAGATGGTATTAATATCAAAGACTACAAAATTTATGATTTGCGTCGCCTGATAGGCGTAGTTTCTCAAGAGCCTATTTTGTTTAATGATACTATACAGAGCAATATTACTTTAGGTACTGGCGGCAAAACCATGGAGGAAGTGGAGTATGCCGCTAAGGTAGCGAATGCGCACGAGTTTATTTTGCGCAAGCAGGAAGGTTATCAAACCTTTGCTGGCGACAGAGGCACAAGGCTTAGTGGTGGCGAAAGACAGCGCGTGACCATTGCCAGAGCGGTACTTAAAAATCCACCAATTCTTATCTTAGATGAAGCAACATCATCGCTAGATACAGAGTCGGAGCGTATTGTGCAGGATGCCATCAACCATTTGATGAAGAACCGCACCTGTGTGGTGATTGCCCATAGACTAAGCACCGTGCGCCACGCTGATGAAATCATTGTGTTGAACCAAGGCGCTATCGTGGAGCGCGGCTCACATGATGAACTGATGATGAAAGAGGGTACTTATAAAAAGTTGGTGGCGTTGCAGCAGTTGAAGTAAATACCTAGAAGGTGATTGTTCCTTTTCAAAAAACATCAAAGAGATGAAATCATTCCACCTCACACTTTCTTTTTATAGAAGCTTTTACATTGCTTCAATATCGATTAACATTTTAGGGCTAATGCTGTTTTCGCTTTATGGCGATGGTGTGGTTCCTGCATTTATAGCATTTAAAATATTTACTAACACGCTGATTTATTTATACATTAATAAAAGCAAACAAAACGAATATCCTTATTACCAAAACCTAGGGTTACAGAAGAATAAAGTGTGGTTACTTTCTTTAGGCTTGGATACCATACTGCTACTATTAACTTTAAAGGCAACAAAGGTTTTCTAATTACCGACCATTTGTATCAGCACATTATTGATTTGAGCTACCATTTATCTGAGCTAAAAGGTGGAATGTACCTACTATGTCGATAGCTCTTCTGACCTCGATAAATTTGAGTAAAAAAAAATAAATGATTATTTTCTCAAACTGCCGATAATTTCTTTCATAAAAAGCTGCATCTTTTCTTCTGATTTTGATTGATGCTCGAGTACCTGAGTCATTAAAACTTTGAATTGATTAATTAAATCTTCCGAGCTATTAGTTTGGTTCTGAACATGCTGAGCAAAAACTTGATTGTTATTATGCTGAACATTTAAAGTAGCAAGACCTTGCAATAAATCATCCAACGTACAGTCCAAAATTTTAGCAATTTCAGGCAACTCTTCTAGGGCAATTTTTATTTCTCCACTTTCCATCCTGCTGTAGGAAGATGGACTTTTATGCAACAATTCAGCCATGTCCTTTTGAGATATTTTCCTATCTATTCGTAACGCTTTTATACGATTGTGTACCATAATAAAAATGAGTATTGATTACTCTTGCAATAATAGCAATTATCTAAGATAAAAATGCGGAATCAGGTTTGTATTAAAAATGTATTATAATTTATTTTGAGGTGTAACGTTACAAAAAGGAATACCCGAAAACCTTTATAAAAAGTAGGGATTATTATTTTAATACAATATCAATCTATCATGAAACGTTTAACACTATTACTTTTAATGCTTGCCGTAGGCGGTACAATGATTTATTTTTCATCTTGTAAAAAAGACCACACTTACAGTTGCGATGAAAAATTAAACGAATATGCAATTGTTAATATGGCTACAACCCAAACTATATCTAGAAATGAGTTGGCTAAGCTCGGCATAGATACTCAGTTTGCCATATTTAATAGTCTATCGTCGAATAACAAGGCAAGAATATTTAAAGAAAAATTTCAGCAATTAATGGCAGATAGCACTGTTAACACGACAGATAAAAACCATATAGAAAGTTTACACAATTATATATCAGGAATCCTATATGAGCGTGAAGAAGGAACAGAAGATTCTTTTGCTGTTGCTTGGCAAGCCTATGCATATAATACGTTAGCTTGGGATAGCGTAAAAATGTTTACCTATGCAGAAACTTGGCTTATGCAAGGAGAAGCTCCTCATACTCTTGACAGGGTTGATGGTGAAGGAGCAATAGACAATGCTTGTAGCTGCTCCAAAAACATAGCTTGCGGACTATTTTCAGGCACCTGCAAGAGTGATGGATGCAATAAAACTAGGTCAGGCTGTGGATTGATAGGATATGACCCTTGCACTGGACGTTGTTGGCCATAAATTTTTTATTTTTTGTCAGAAAGATGTTCCATGAAAAACAATAAACCTTTTGTCATATCCTTAATAACGTTTCTAATAATCATAATAACCACTTATATTAGATATGAAGATGTTGTCATAGAGGTTCCAATTAGTTATACCTTGTTTTTATTCATGACTTGGTTTCTGATATATAAGGGTTATACATCAACAAAGCAGACTTTCATCTTGTTTACTTTAAACTTACTTATTTTACTAATCTTAGTAATGATTATTGACGGAGGTCTACCTACTATCGGGGCGCCAAATGCAATCGCCACTTTTTTGGGCACATGGTCGGGTTGTATTATTGCAAATAAGAGAGCGGCTATAGGTGTAAAATTATTAATACCTATAGTCGTATTTGCATTTTCTGGTTGGTACATTAATGGTGGCTATAACAACTATTTCAATTACTTGGATGACCAAGGTACTTTCTCAGGAAGGACAGAAAAAACAATGAAGGGGGGATGGATAACATACACAAAAGATAGGGACACTTTAAATGTCGATTTTTATAAAGATAAAATCATACTTCTCGATTTCTGGAATACTAGTTGCGGTGTATGCTTTAAAAAATTTCCTGACTTAGAACGCATTTACCGCAAGTACCAATACCATAATGATTTTGTGCTACAATCTGTAAATATACCAATAGATAGAGATACTGCCGGCATGGCCTTTCACATGATTGAGCGATACAAACAGTACACCTTTCCCGTAGTAATTGGCAATGAGGCAATGAGAAGTGCGTTTGGAGTAGAGTCTTACCCTACTTTAATACTTCTCAAAAATGGGAGCATTATATTTAAAGGGAGGATGGAACTAGTTGAAAAAGTATTGGAAGAAGAACTATCTTTGGTACAATAATATCAAATTTTCAAGAATAATACATACAGCACAATATCCCCATGTTTAACGTAAAAGACCTTGATATTAAAAAAGGGATTTTACCCTTGTTCGACTTTACGTTAAATGAATTTGCTAGCGAAAAGCTCTCAAACTTATTATTAAACCTGCCCATTAATAAGGAAGAAATAGAGAAACGGCAATTAATCTTAAAGGGTATAATAGTTAATTGGGATGTTCTGAAAGAATACTCGTACAACAAAGGTGATTTGCCCGAAGTCTATTCTTTTTTAAATAGGGTTATTAATGGAGGATTGAAAATTCCTGACAATCGCTGGGAACATATTCTGAAAATGAATTTCGATAAAAAATCCATGTTGCAACTTAGGGCCTCAACCATCCAATTCATTAGGCTATTCTATCGCCTAAGTGCTAGATACTTTTCGTTACTGAGCACCCATGCACTTCCGCTCCATTTCAAAAACAACATTGAGGATATTCAGCAATTTCTAATAATTCCTGATACCTATAAATACGAACAAGCAATAATTGAAAACAACCTTGGCACAAAGGATATTGCTACTATCCTTAGCCTTATCAAAACAAATATCAGCGCTGAAAAGCTAGCTTCCTTTTGGGAACATTTTTTTTCATTCGAGGCGAACTTATCCTTAGTAAAGGCTATTAAAAAATATAACCTGGTTTTCCCAATGTTCCGTGAGGAGCGGTATATATCCCTACAGGAATTTTACCATCCAGCACTTAAAGCACCGGTGGTAAACAGTATAAACACAGAAGAAAATAATGTGGTACTTATTACTGGGCCAAATATGTCTGGTAAATCAACATTATTGAAGTCTATTTCGCTTTGCGTCTACCTTGCACATTGTGGCATGGCAGTACCAGCAAAATCTTGTACTATCCCTTATTACGACTCAATAAATATTTTTGTTAATCCTCACGATGATTTGCAAAATGGTTATAGCCATTTTATGACCGAAGTGATTAACCTAAAAAATGTACTCCTCGAAGCAAATCAAAACAAACATTGTTTTGCTGTTTTTGATGAATTATTCAAAGGAACAAATGTTGAAGATGCACTAGCCATTTCAACTACTACAATTAATGGTCTATCAAAATTTCAGGATTCTATATTCTTTATTTCTACGCATCTTCATGCCTTAAAGGAAAACATAAATCAAAAATCAACACAAACATTTCATTTAGATTGTTTGGTTAGAAACAATAAAGCATCCTTTAATTATGTACTAAAAATAGGTTGGTCAGACCTTAAAATAGGTCAGCTGATTTTCGAACAAGAAGGGTTGAATAGATTGCTATTATAAGCCTTACCATTTCACAAAACGCTTGTGAATCATCACATTCTTTTCGTTCCACATTTTAAGGAAGTATACGCCTGAGAATAATGAACCCACATCTATGTTGTCGAACTCCAGGGCATGCTCTCTTTCTACCTGACCGCGCACATTGGTTATGGTGTAATTCCAAGTACTGGTTTTCATTTCGTCGTTTAAGAACCCAATGTTCATTATGTCCAGGGCTGGATTAGGATAGACAAGTATCATACCATTATCTGGCATCAGGTTGTATATATTGGTCAAGGTGGAATCGTATAGTTCAATTATTTTATCCACTTTGGCACCTGTACCACTAGCAGGCGAATTGCTGGTGGATATAAATATTCTTCCATCGGGCGAAACGGTAATATCACGTAAGCGGCCATAGTTAAGGTCTGGCAGCGAAACAATATTAGTTATCGAATCGCCGGCAGCATTCAACTGTAATTTATACAGTTTACTATCCTTCAAGGTGGTCATCAATAAAGTATTGGCATAAGCAGGAAACATAGGGTGGTTGTAGTAAGCCATACCCGACACCGCAATGGTGGGCGTCCAGGCGTAAAGTGGCTCTACCACATTGGAGTCGGCGCAAAAAGCACTTTCTGTAGGTGTATTGCAAAAGCCCTGTACATTAGGCCAGCCATAGTTCCTACCCATGCTTATAATGTTTACTTCATCATCGTTATTAGGCCCATGTTCGGAACTGTACATTATGCCATTGTGAAATGCTAAGCCTTGCGCATTGCGGTGTCCCCAACTCCATACTGCACTACCAGCCATAGGATTGTCTGTAGGTATACTACCATCCAAATTTATACGCAATACTTTACCATTGAGCGAAGCTACATTTTGTGCCAGGGCTGTATTGCCAGCATCACCGGTAGTGATAAACAATTTGTCGGCTACAATTTCTAAACGGCAGCCATTGTGTATATTGCCGCCTTCAATGTCGTCTATTAAAATTTGGGGATTTATGAGTGTGTTGTTGGCATACGTATATTTCACCACACGCTCTTTATAGTCGCCACCATCCTCGTATTGATAAGCCACAAACACATAAGGGTCGCTGATGAAAGTAGGGTGAACAGCCAGACCCAACATACCGCCTTCACCTCTTATCACATTTTGTGATTCCAACAACAGCGTGTCTATTGTTCCCGTATTGGGATTCAGTCTACACACATAACCATTCTTTTGTGTGAACCAAATATGGTCATCGGGACCATAGACTATTTCCCAGGGAATAAATAAATTGTCGGCTATAACCCTAGTGGCGAAACTAGACTGTGCTGCTAGTTTTCCTGTGTAGGAAAACAATAATATTACTAGTATAAAATATATCTTGTTCATAATTCTTAGGTTTTGTAAATGGTAAAATTAAGGCTACTGTCCATCTAACTCTATTATTTTAACAATAAAACCCCTTATATTGTTGTCTTTATATGTACCAAGAAATACTTAAACATTTCCCAACGATATCCTTGAGCTTCATCATTCTGCTCTCGATATTTACCATTGTGCGCATTATTATAGACACCAATAATTCGTCTAAAACAATGGCTTATATCTTGTTGGTATTCCTCTTTCCTATTGGTGGCAGCATTATCTACTTTGCCTTTGGCGTAAATTATAGGCGCAGAAAAATGTTCAGTAAAAAAGTATTTTCTAACGAGCAGCTCTATGAGTCCATACTAGAGCGGCTTTCAGAAGAATCAGACAATACGCTATTAAACGGACATGATAATATTAATGGCAACGAAGACTTAATAAAAGTGCTGCTGAAAGATAGCAAAGCCGACCTTAGTTTCAATAAAGTTAAGCTACTTATAAACGGTGAACAGAAGTTTGAAGAAGTGCTTAAAGCTTTGGAAAGCGCACAACAATTTATTCATATTGAGTACTACATCTTCGACGATGATGTAATAGGTAACAAGATAATTGACATCTTAAAACGTAAAGCAGATGAAGGTATTTCGGTAAGATTTATTTACGACGATTTTGGAAGCCATGGCCTCAATAGCAGTACCATAGCGGCGATGCGAGAAGTTGGCATACAGGTATTCCCATTTTATGAGGTAAAATTCTATTTACTGGCCAACCGACTCAACTATCGTAACCACCGTAAAATAATAATTGTAGATGGCCTGGTTGGTTTCACCGGGGGCATAAATGTATCGGACAAATATGTGAATAACGGCCACCCTGAAAAGCTCTACTGGCGCGACACGCACGTAAAAATAGAAGGTCCTGCGGTAAATAGTTTGCAGTACCATTTTATCGCTAATTGGAATTTTTGTACCGATGAAACGCTCGATATCAACCGTACTTATTTTCCCAATTTGTTTGAGAAGAAGGAAGGCTATGAAGACTTAGTACAAATTGTAGCCGGAGGCCCCGACTATCCTAGCTCTAGCATTATGCTCAGCTTTTTTACAGCCATAGTAACGGCTAAAGAAAAAGTGTACATCACCTCGCCCTACTTTATACCTAACGAAAGTATTTATGATGCCCTGAAGAAAGCGGCATTGAGTGGCAAAGATGTGCGGCTATTGCTTCCTGGCATTTCCGACTCCAAAGTAGTGAATGCGGCTGCTCACTCGTACATAAAGGATTTATTGGAGTGTGGTGTTCGTATTTTCTTTTATCAAAAAGGTTTTATGCACGCCAAAACTATGGTAGTAGATAGTAACCTTTCGATAGTGGGCACCGCCAATATGGATGGGCGTAGCTTTGAGCTAAACTTTGAAATAAACGCGGTAATATACAGCAAGGACATTTGCAAGGAGCTGGAAGCTGCTTTTATAAATGATACGAATTATAGCGAAGAAATAAGGCTATCAGAATGGCAAAAACGGCCATGGTGGCGGGAATTGCTGGATGATATTGCTCGCTTGCTTTCGCCGATATTGTAACCTTACTTAAATAAAAACAGGTCAACCTTTTTGATAGGTTGACCTGTTTCTATCTAAAAAATTAGATTACTTTTTATCGTTGTTACCAAACATACCGGTCAATTTATCTAATGGACTTTCGCCAGCATCACCGCCGCCAAAGCCACCAAACATAGAAGCCAAATCAAATTTGCCATTCAACAAATCTTCTACTTTATCGGCTAAGAAGGGAGGTAATTTAGATTTTACAAATCCTATGGTTGTTTCTACTGATTTAGCAGCGGCTTCTGGTGTCAAGCCTGCTTTTGATACCAATTCGTTTACTAGTTCTTGCATTGTTATTTAATATTAGAAATTTGAAATTAAAATTGAAAACATTTTAAGCCGCTTTCATATACTCTAGCTTAGCGCGTTCCAATTTTTGTTTTGCATAATCGAGCGTAAGGTGAAATACATCGGTATGCGCTTCGGATGGTAATTCAAACATAGCATCGGTAAGAATCATTTCGCAAATAGTACGTAGTCCACGACCGCCTAGTTTATAAGTGAAAGCCTTGTCTACCATATAATCTAGCGCTTCATCTTCCACCACTAGCTTTATATTTTCATACTCAAACAAACGCTTGTACTGACGAATTAAAGCATTTTTAGGCTCCGTCAAAATACGCTTCAATACATCTTTATCTAATGGATTCAAGTAAGTAACTACTGGCAAACGACCCAATAATTCTGGTATCAAACCAAAGGCACGCAAATCTTGTGGATTAACATACTGCAGCAAATTCGTACGGTCCAGTTTATCTTTTTCACCTACGTTCTTAAACCCAATAGTGGACGACTCCATTCTACGCGCTATCATTTTATCGATGCCTTCAAATGCGCCACCACAAATGAATAGAATGTTTTGTGTATTTACTTTTATGAGCTTTTGCTCTGGGTGTTTACGACCGCCTTGTGGTGGCACCAACACTTCCGAGCCTTCTAATAATTTCAACAAAGCTTGCTGTACGCCTTCACCACTTACATCGCGCGTAATGGAAGGATTATCGCTCTTACGACCAATCTTATCTAATTCATCTATGTACACAATACCTTTCTCAGCAGCCGCCACATCATAATCGCATGACTGCAATAGGCGAGACAAAATACTTTCCACATCTTCGCCTACATAACCAGCCTGGGTAAATACAGTAGCATCCGCAATAGCAAAAGGCACTTGCAGAATACGCGCCACAGTCTTTGCTAACAGCGTTTTGCCCGTTCCTGTTTCGCCTACCATAATAATGTTTGATTTTTCAATCTCCACATCATCAGTAGTTGAATGTTTTAACCGTTTGTAGTGGTTATACATGGCTACTGCCATCACTTTCTTAGCATCGTCCTGCCCAATAATATATTGGTCTAAGAATTCTTTTATTTCTTTAGGTTTGTAAACCTTATGCTGGTTTACATCATATTTTGCTGACGATTTTTTCTGGTTCACGCTAGAATCGGCAACCATAAGGTGCGCTTGTTCGGCACATTCATCACATATATTTCCGTCCATGCCAGTAATCAACATCGATGCCTGACTTTCTAATTTGCCGCAAAAAGAGCACTTTTTAGAATTATTTTGTTTTGCCATGTAGCGC
>Ga0256788_1000306_pt1 | contig 13286 bp, 8 predicted proteins | sample MC6MC0939MT_FD_186355 | JGI IMG/M metagenome (GOLD analysis project Ga0256788, IMG submission 186355) | Metatranscriptome of enriched soil aggregate microbial communities from Iowa State University, Ames, United States - MC6-MC0939-MT... | ecosystem: Environmental > Terrestrial > Soil >...
GTTTTAGATGCGTGAAATCACTATTTTAATACTATCAATAATCGTGCCAAAAAACATAATCTAGAGATAAATTCAGAAATAAAAATAAATAAATTACTAACTAGGTGAAAATAAGTAAATTAAAAGTATAATAGCAGAAATATATCAACTACCATTCAATACTAATACAATGAATCTATGAGGCTTACATTGATATGGCGCAATGGCAAATAAAAAGGGAGCGAAAAATCGCTCCCTTTTCTATAATATATTAATGTTGCTCCTCTTCTCCCGGTTTTAAAGGTATATGCTGAGGGATAAAATCATTTCCGTTACCATCATCTTTGTAATCATAAGGCCAACGGTGTACTTCAGGAATTGGACCTTCCCAGTTACCATGACCAGGATGAATAGGTGTAGTCCACTCTAATGTAGTTGCACCCCAAGGGTTTGGCGAAGTTACTTTACGTCCTTTAAATATGCTCATGAAGAAGTTGAATACAAACAACAACTGCGTAAAGAATACAATTATAACCACTACACTGATGAAGGCATTCAAAGAATCAAATTGTTTGAAAGATTCCCAAGCGCTGTAATCGTAGTAACGACGTGGCATACCTGCAAAACCTTCGTAGTGCATAGGCCAGAAAATCAAATAAGCACCAGCTAAAGTCACAAAGAAGTGGATGTAACCTAAAGTGTTATTCATAAAGCGACCAAACATTTTAGGGAACCAGTGATAAATACCCGCAAACATCCCGAAGAAGGCGCTCACACCCATTACTAAGTGGAAGTGGGCAATTACAAAATAAGTATCATGCAAGTGAATATCCAAAGCTGAGTTACCTAAGAAGATACCTGTTAAACCACCAGAGATGAACAGAGACACAAAACCCAGGGCAAACATCATACCTACAGTAAATTTCAAATTACCTCTCCAGATTGTAGTCAACCAGTTGAATACTTTGATAGCAGAAGGAATTGCAATTAAAAGTGTAAGTAATACGAATATACTTCCCAGGAACGGACTCATACCTGTTACGAACATATGGTGCGCCCAAACGATAAAGGCCAAACCAGTAATACCTGTCAAAGAAATAATCATCGCTAAATAACCGAAAATAGGCTTACGGCTATTCGTGGATAGAATTTCTGAGGCCATACCCATACCTGGCAACATTACAATGTATACCTCTGGGTGACCTAAGAACCAGAACAAATGTTGATAAAGAATAGCAGAACCACCAATGTGTGATAAGGCCTTTCCACCAATAAAGATTTCCGAAAGATAGAAACTTGTTCCAAAATGACGGTCGAATATCAATAATACGAAACCTGAAAGCAATACAGGGAATGATAATACACCAAGAACAGCGGTAAAGAACAAAGCCCAAATTGTCAACGGAAGACGGGTCATTTTCATACCCTTAGTACGCATGTTCAAAATTGTACTGATATAGTTCAAACCTGCTAATAATTGAGAAACCACAAACAATGCCATAGCTATCAACCACAAATCCATACCGATACCAGAACCGATGGATGCTTCTTTCAGTGCACTTAATGGTGGATAAGTTGTCCAACCACCAGCAGCAGGGCCTGTTTGCACAAACAAAGATGCAAACATTACTATGCTAGAGATAAAGAAGAACCAATAAGAAAGCATATTCATGAAAGGCGAGGCCATATCACGAGCACCTATCTGTAAAGGAATAAGGAAGTTGCTGAACGTACCACTCAAACCTGCGGTCAATACAAAGAATACCAAAATGGTACCATGCATGGTTACAAGAGCGTAATAAAATTCAGGTGTTAATTTACCACCTTTAGCCCAATGTCCTAAGAACTTTTCCATGATAGGGAAAGTATCTTCAGGGAAACCTAATTGTAAACGGAAGAATACAGAAAATAAAGCACCAATTATAGCCCAAATGATACCTGTAATAAGGTATTGTTTAGCAATAACTTTGTGGTCCATACTGAAAATCCACTTCATAATGAAGTGCTGCTCATGGTGTTCGTGGGCGTGTGCATGTGCATGTCCGTGTGCATCCAAGTGAGCGTGCGCATCATGCGCGTTTCCGATTGTTGCTTCGTTACTCATTTTATTTTTATATTTCCGACCCTTTTGGCTAAAAGGGGCAATCATTTTGTAAAAGAAATAATCAAATATCCACCTAGAATAAACCTAGTATTAATTAATGGTTTTCAAGTCTGTTGTTCCGCCAGCTGCTCCGGTTGTATCGGTAGCTGCAGGTGCTGGAGCCGCCTCTGTTGAAGCTTCCGGAGCAGGCGCAGTTGCCTTTTGAACATTTGCATAGTATGCAGGTTGATCAGCTAACCATTTATCAAACTCAGCTTTTGTTTCCACAACTACTGTACCTCTCATAGAGTAGTGACCTTTACCACACATTTGATCACAAGAAATCTCATAAACAAAGTTAGGATTACTGGTTTTCTTCTTCATCTCCGTAGTGGTAAACTTAGGTGTAAACCAAAACGTAGTAGTCAAACCTGGCACAGCATCCATCTTCATACGGAAGTGTGGCAAACCAACATCATGTATTACATCACGAGAATTAATAACCAATTGAACGTTCTGCATTTTGACGATGTGCATTTCACCGTTTTCGATAATGATATCATCTTTAGCAGCAGGATCATTCCAATCAAGACCTAATACGTTGTTTGCATCATTGATTAATTTGAAATCAGTTTTACCTAAAATTCCATCAGGACCAGGGTAACGTATAATCCAGTTGAATTGTTTACCCATCACTTGCACCACCATAGAACCTTCTGGCGCTTTATCCGTCATGCTAAACCAGTTTTTCAATCCAATCACAACCAATACCACAAGTACCAAGGCAGGAATTGTAGTCCATAAAACCTCCAACTTATTATTATGAGAATAGAAGTAAGCTTTTCTGGTTTCTGTAGATTGATATTTGAAAATGAATACAAAAAGTAACAATTGCGTTACAAAGAATACGATACCTGTTACTACTAAGGTAACCAACAACATAGAGTCGTAATTATCACCTTGGGTAGAAGCAGATTCTGGTAACATTTTGTCTATCAAATCGACATGGCATTGATAAATACCAAACAATCCAAGAACAAAAAAAGCAACCATTAACCAAGCCATTAAACGGTTGGTTTGCGCATGAACCTTTTCTTCGCCACGTAATATGGTCGCTAATTCGCTGGCTTTTGCAATCTGATAAATAACTATAAAAACCAGAACAACTAAGGCGGTAACAATTAATCCCGACATTGCTTATTTTATTTTATGAACGCTAACCTTTTCAGGCTAATAATAATTTAAATATAGAGTCAATTCTGCTGGTAACACAGCTTAGCTGACGTGAATCAAAGTTTCCTTTAAGAATGGATTATTTACTGGAACAAGATTTGCTTTTGATAATGTTCTAGTTACAGCCAAAATTAAGATACCGATAAATGCACATGGAACGCCCAATTCGTACCAGCTAAGATGCCAATTAGCTTGAAGTGGTCCAGGCATAGTCATTAGGTAAAAATCAATCCAGTGACCAAAAATAATTGCCATCGCCATAAATATAATGGTAAAGTAATTACGCTTACTAGGACGTGCCATCAATATCAATACTGGAACTAAGAAATTCAAAATAAGGTTAGCCCAGAAGAACATACTGTAAGGACCTTGCATACGTATTTTGAAATAAGTAGTTTCTTCCGGAATGTTAGCGTACCAAATCAACATGAATTGCGCAAACCATAAGTAAGTCCAGAAAATACTAAACGCAAACATGAATTTACCTAAATCGTGTATGTGTTCTTTATTTACAAATTCAAGGTTACCTCTGTTCTTAAGGAATACGGTGAATAATAATATCAATGACATACCACTCACAAACGAACTTGCGAAAACGTACCAGCTAAACAAAGTAGAATACCAGTGCGCATCAATACTCATAATCCAAAACCAAGGTGTAGTGCTCATCATCGTCAATGCATACACAAATAAGAATGCACCACTCATAGCCACCATTTTCCAGTAAATTTTTGTGCTATTCTTTGGAGCCGTTTCTTGAGCAATAGACATGGCACGGAATTTACGACCAAACCAAGACCAAGCTGCAATAGTAGCAATGGTAAAACCAGCAAACATACCTTTATTCAAAAATGCAGATTTACCTTCAAGAATTTTATCTCCTTCTGGATGAACCCAATGGAAAATAGGATTATGGTCGCCAAGGCCAAAAACTATGGTAAATAGTACTACCAACGCAATGACACCAAATATCCAAACGTTAGCACCAATAGATTCTGGTACTCTACGATAAGCCACTATCCATCCACCTTGTGCCAAACCAGCAGCAGCCTGAATGAAAATAGAAGCAGTAGTAATAAACAAGAAGAAGACACTATTTTGTAATAATACAATCCAAAAGCGTGCCTGGTCGTGTTCTGTTCCGCGTAGTAATGCGATGGCTCCAATAACTACAGTTAAGATACCTATCAAAAGAAAGGCAATACCTGTAGACTTTAAGCGGGAAGGCACTTCAAAACGTTCCGTAATCATAATTTTAATCCTTAAAGGAGCATTTTTAAATAAAACGTAATTATTATCATTTGCAATAAGCTAGCTCGCTTACTGTAACTAAATTTATTTCTTGGCAAGGGTAGTATCTTTCACACTACCTGCTGACATATTCACGTTTGATGTATCTGCACCGCCGCCTGAAGGAGTACCTTCACCCATAGTAAATGCTGCACCACCATTCTTAGATTGTACTTGCTTAATGTAAGCCACTACAGCCCAACGTTGGTGAACATCTAGTTGTGATGCATAAGAACCCATCATGTTTTTACCATAAACAATAGCGTAATACATTTTACCTGGTGTCATGGTCAGATAAGCAGCACCACTTTTTAAGTTTGCTGGCATTGAAGCGAACTTACCACTTGTATACAAAGGTCCTTCACCATTTAAATCTGTACCATGGCAAATACCGCAGTAAATATTGTATAGGCGCTTACCTTCTTCCAAATTCTTTTCAGAAAATTTGTAAGGAGACTGCATAGCACTGTAAGTTACAGAATCAGCTTCTGTAAGATGGTCGGGCAATGCATGGCCTCTAGCTACCGTACCTGTTACAGGCAATTGGCTCACCATACTATCGCGCGTCACACCATTGTTGCGCGTATATGCATCGTAAGCTTGCGAATAAGTCATATCCGGAGCATACGTCTTACCTGGGTTACGACGAGTACCACCGCTATTACAGGCTGTTGCCAATGCCGCACCGGCTACCACTAATGTTACTAAATATTTTTTCTTCATTGTCAATATATTCAATAATAGGATAAACCCATTAGAAAAACATTAATTAAGCCATTTGTTTTTGATACGCTTCCTCTTTATGCCACCAACCGTACCACCAGCCTTCTTCAGCTACTTGCACATTAGTTTCTAAAGAACCCGTAGATTTCAAGAAATCAACTATTTCACCTTCTGTGGAAGGATCTGTAATTTCCATAACGATTACAAAATAATCATCGGTTTGACGCGGGTGAAAAACGTGCTTTTTTACACCTGGCATAATTTGATTCAGGTAGCAATATGTAAGTACCATACCTACTGCCGCAAACAATACCGTCAACTCAAAAGTGATTGGGATAAAAGCTGGCAAAGCAAAGAATGGTTTACCACCATAGTTAATAGACCAATCTTTAGTAAAAATCCAACTCATAAAGCCTAGCGCTGTTGCTGTACCGGTAATACCGTAGCAAAAGCCAGCAATGTGTAAGTCAGTTTCCTTTTGCCCTAACGCAACGTCTAAGCCGTGCACTGGGAAAGGTGTATAAACATCATGCAATTTGTAACCGCTTTGACGTACTTTATCTACAGCGGGAAATAATACCGCCTCATCGTCGTAACAAGCTACTGCAAATTTTTTTATAGCCATTTTCTGTTTAATTAGCTTATGTGCTAATTAGCTAATCAGCTAATTAGTAAATTATCAAATTAATTAATGAGCGTGTTCTGCTGCGTGTACAAATTCTTCTACTGATTTCTCTTCCAAATGCGCCATTTCACGTTTGTAATTATCTCCAGAAGTTTTCAAGGTAAACTTGATCTCAGCGATAGCTACTACCGGGAAATATTTAGCAAATAAGAAGAAGCAAGTAAAGAACAAACCAAATGTACCGATGTAGAATCCAATTTCCGTCCAGGTTGGGCTATAATAAGTCCAGCTAGATGGTAGATAGTCGCGATACAAAGTGGTAACGATAATTACAAAACGCTCGAACCACATACCAATGTTTACAACTATAGAAAGAATAAAAGTAAACACAATATTACGACGTAGTTTTTTGAACCAGAAGAACTGAGGTGATACCACGTTACAAGCCATCATAGCCCAATAACTCCACCAATATGGTCCTAGTACACGCCATTTGAACGCTGCTTGTTCATAAATAACCTGGCTATACCATGCCATGAACAACTCCGTAAGATAAGCAACACCCACGATAGAACCCGTTAATACTATTACTTTATTCATCGCTTCGATGTGTCCTAAAGTAATGTAATCTTCTAATCTGAAAATTTTACGAACTAAAACCAATAGTGTATTTACCATCGCAAAACCAGAGAATACCGCACCCGCAACGAAGTAAGGAGGGAAGATGGTAGCGTGCCAACCAGGAATAACCGATGTAGCAAAGTCAAATGATACGATTGTGTGTACAGAAAGTACCAATGGTGTAGACAAACCTGCAAGTACCAGAGACAAAGCCTCAAAACGTTGCCAGTTTTTAGCTGTACCCGTCCAACCGAAAGATGCTAGACCGTATAATTTTTTGCGTAATTTAGTTTTTGCTCTATCACGAATGGTAGCGAAATCGGGAACCAGACCTGCATACCAGAATAATAAAGATACCGTGAAGTAAGTAGAGATGGCGAATACGTCCCAAAGCAAAGCTGAGTTGAAGTTAGGCCATAAAGCACCACGGCTATTAGGTAAAGGCAATACATAAAACGCGTTCCAAACACGACCCATGTGGAAGATAGGGAACTGACCTGCGCACATTACGGCAAAAATCGTCATCGCTTCCGCTGCACGGTTTACACCAGTACGCCAGCCTTGACGGAAAAGTAAAAGGATTGCAGAGATAAGTGTACCTGCGTGACCAATACCTACCCACCATACGAAGTTGGTAATATCCCAACCCCAACCAACGGTACGGTTGATACCCCAAGTACCAATACCCCAATAAACTTCCCAGAATACAGAGAAAGCACCAAAGCCCAACAACAGTAATGAGAAAACAAATCCCATGTACCAAAGTCTAGTAGGCTTTTGTTCTATCGGGCGGCAGATATCCTCAGTAACTTGAGCATATGTCTTATTGCCGTTGATTAATGGCTCCCGAACAGACGATTCGTATTTAAGATGCATAATGATAAATTGTTGAACTTTTTTGTCTTGAAAAAACGCCGTAATGCTATTTTATCAACCCTTTAATTCAATTTTTCGTTCGTAAATTTTTGTTAGTCTATATTCTTAGAGAAACCTCAGTTTCTGATAATCTTACTATATGTGTTGTTTCGCCATTTCATCCAATTCGCTACCAGCCATTATAGAGCTTGTGTTACGAATTTTAGAAAGATAGTTTACGTTAGGCAAAATATGCAATTGCTCCAATACATAGAACACACGCTCTTTGTTATCTTGATAACGCAGTTTATAAATTTCACTTTCCGTATCGTTTACGTTACCAAATGTGATACAGTTAGAAGCACAAGCAACTTGACAAGCTGTTTTCGCTGTACCGTCTTTCATTGGGTGACCCGCTAGTTTAGAAACCAATTTAGCTTCTTGCAAGCGTTGAACACAGAAAGAACATTTTTCCATTACACCGCGCGAACGAACAGTTACATCCGGATTCAATACCATTCTGGTCAAATCATCGTTGATATCATCACGAGAACCATCCATGTAAAGGTTATCTGCGAAGCTATCTGCACCATTGAAATCGAACCAGTTGAAACGACGTACTTTGTAAGGGCAGTTATTTGCACAATATTTAGTACCAATACAACGGTTATAAGCCATTTGGTTCAAACCTTCGCTGCTGTGGTTGGTTGCCGATACCGGACAAACGTTTTCGCAAGGTGCATTGTCGCAATGTTGACACATCATCGGCTGGAATACCGCCTGAATGCTATCTGGATTATCCGGGTTACCACTGAAATAACGGTCAATACGAATCCAGCTCATCTCTTGCGATTTCAACACTTCGTGTTTACCTACAACAGATACGTTATTTTCAGCTTGACAGGCAATAACGCAGGAAGCGCAACCTGTACAAGTATTCAAATCTATTGACATTCCCCAATGAATACCTGGTTTTTCATGAACTGGATACATAGTACCGTTCACTTCAAAGCCCTTCTCATCAACGTCTGCATTAGGATTGTCTGCTTCGTGACCTTCCCAAGAAAGATGGCTGTAATGGCCTAATTCTTCTTTACGCTCGTTAATAAGTTGTCTTGGATTTTCGTGGAATTCTTTTAAAGTATATTCTTTAATAATTGGACGCGCCTCGTAAGAATGGTGCGTTTGCGTAATAGCTACAGGGAAGAAATCGGCTGTTTTCTCAACAGTAGCAGCATTAGCATAATCAAAAGTTTGTCCGTTGAAAGCAACTAATGGGTATACATTCTGACCAACATTTTTCGCTGCCAAACCTACTTTCTCATGACGACCATAACCAACTGCGATAGCCACAACTTCGTTGTGCATACCCGGCACTACTACTACTGGTAATTTTACTTCTTTACCATTTACTTTTACGCTTACTACTCTTTTCTTAGGATCTACCTGATTGATACCTGTTAATTCTGCATCAAATTGCTCTTTTGCAGTCTTAGGCGACATACATACGTAGTTGTCCCAGGTAGCTTTGGTAATGGGGTCAGGCATTTCCTGCAACCATGGGTTATTACTCCATGCGCCACCATAGCCCAATGCCATAGATTCGTAAATGATTACTTCGTACTTACCAGCTACTTTACTTTTTGCTTTAGCAATTGCGCCATCTACGTCGCCGCTGAAAGATGCGCCAGATAAAGATGGACTTGCAGGTTCTGCAATACCGTCTTGTAATGCTTTATCAAAATTAGATTGACCGCCTAATTTAGCAATCCAATATTGATTATAAATATCGTGATAAGTTTCAGTTGCACCAGACCATTTCAAAAGGCTATCCTGGAAAGCGCGTGTTTTGAAAAGTGGTGAAATTGTAGGTTGAATGAAACTGTAATAACCTGTTTTAGGTTCAGCATCACCCCAGCTTTCCAACCAATGGTGGTCAGGCACTGCGTAGTTACAAAGCTGTGTTGTTTCATCCATTCTATCGTTGAAAGAGATAGCAACTTTAGTTTTAGCTAATGCACTAACAAATTTCTTGCTGTCGAAATAATCGTAAGCAGGGTTAACGCCATGAATTAAAACCGCACCTACCTGGCCAGCTTCCATTGCATTAACGAAAGAAACCATTTCGCTATCTACACCTTGTTTATAGTTAGTTGTAGCTGCCCAATCAATTGTAGTACCATTGGCACCAATTGCATTGTTAATAGCATTTACAATTACTTGAACATTTACATCATTGCTACCGCATACTACCAAGCCGTTACCCGCTTTCAAGTCTGCTGCAGCAGCTTTTACTAATTTATCTACATTGGCAGAACCTGTACTTGGCGCTGCTCCAGAGGTTACTGCACGGTACAAAGCTTCAGCAACTTTACCAAATTCAGAAGGCTTGCAGGTAGCACGCTCATCGGCATTAGCACCAGATAGCGTCATCATACCTTCTACTTGGTAGTGCTTGCTCATGGTAACATTTTTACCATCTTTACCCAATACTTTTCTGGTTTTCATAAAGCCAGCAGAGAATTCGGTAGGAGCTAACCAAGAGCCTAAGAAATCGGCACCAAGACTGAATACAGTTTTTACTTTATCGAAATGATAAGAAGGTAAAGCGCGCTTACCATAGCTCATTTCGTTGGCCAATAACATACCTGAGTACGAAATTGGGTCGTATTGAATATGTTTTCCACCAGGATATTTTGCTAAGAAACGAGCAATTACCTCTTTAGTGGTAGGACTAATAATAGAACCAGTAAGCAAATAAACACTACCGGCAGAGGCCAAAGCCTGAGCGATTGGTGTATCTATATTTTCAAAAGCATCTACACCTTTGTTCGCTTTAATATCAACAGGTTGACGTAAGCGTGTTTTATCGTAAAGGCTTAAAGTAGCAGCAATTACACGAGCAGATATACCACCTTGCGATACGGTTGAAAGCAAGTTAGGTTCAATCATAATAGGACGACCGTCGCGTGTTTTCACCAATACCGAACAATAATCACCATTATCTACAAAGGTAGAAGCATAATAGTTGGGAACACTTGGCGTATGCAATTCAGCATCTGGCTTGATGGCAAAAGGAATTGCTTTACGTACAGGCATTTCGCAACTTGCAGCTACAGTAGCGGCAACGGTACTAAAACCTAGGAACTTAAGAAAATCTCTTCTTGGTGTAGTCGCATTCAACAACTTGTCGCTCAGGTCTAAACCCGGTAAGTCCTGCTGAAATTCATTTTCAACAATCTGTTGATGTTCTGGAGTTTGCTCCAGCTCTTCTAAACCTTTCCAGTATTGCTTGTGACTCATAAGTCTAATGTGAAAATATGAAAATGTGAAAATGTGAAAATGCTATAAGCCTCTTCTTCACCCACCCTCACAAAAATTCTTTAAAAAATTACTTTGATAATGAACTAAACTAATCTATTTACCTGCGGTAGATTAATAGTGACATTTTTGACACTCTGTACCACCAACCTCTGCTTCTGTAACACCTTCACGTTTACCAGCTTTAATCTCATCATGATATTTTTGATAGATGCTGTAGTAATCGTTTTCTTTAAATTGAACTTGAGTTTGACGGTGACAGTTAACACACCAGCCCATCGACAAATCGCTCGCCTGGTGTACTTCGTCCATTTCCTGGATAGCACCGTGACAGCTTTGACATTGTACTTTACCTACAGCTACGTGCTGAGAGTGGTTGAAGTAAACGTGGTCAGGAAGGTTATGGATTTTCACCCACTCAATTGGTGAAGCCATTATGTTTCCTTTTGCATCGCGTTTGTAATCTTTCTTAGCAGGATCCCATCCAGCATAAGCGTATAACTTTTGAATCTCTTCAGTACCGTTTACTTCTTTGCCTTCGTAGGTTACTAATTTTTCAGTACCTGTGTATTCGCTAACTTGTTTATGACAGTTCATACACACATTGGTAGAAGGTATCATAGCCTGGCGGCTTTTCTCTGCACCGGCGTGGCAATATAAACAGTTAATTTGATTGATACCAGCGTGTACTTTATGAGAATAGAATACGGGTTGCTTAGGCATGTAGTTCGTTTGACGACCCATGTTTACAGCACCGTTCACAATCCAATAACCTGCAAGTGATAACAATAAAATTCCAGTGATGGCAATAGTTACTTTACTTTTGAAAAGAGGTGTTTCTTTCTTAGAAGGCAAACCTTGTTTATCATTCGCAACCCTGTTCAATGTTTTATTAACACGCGTAAGGATGAAAATAAGTAAAGCTAAAATTAAAGTGATGATGGTGTACAACCAGGTGTTGTCTGTAGCTGGTTCAGCAGAACCGCCTGGAGTTGCAGCAGCTGCGGATGGAGCCTCTACACTGTTAGCGTAAGCAATAATGGCATCAATTTCCTCATCTTTAAGATTAGGGAAAGCCGTCATGGCTGTTTTGTTCCATTTAGTGTAGATTTCGTTAGCATACTTATCGCCGCTGGCAATAAGGGCCGCAGAATTCCTTACCCATTTGTGCAACCATTCCGCACTTGGCACGCGCTGGTCCACACCTTTCAGCGCAGGACCTGTCGCATCCTTCAAGGGATTGTGACAGCTCGCACAGTTGGCTTGGAACAAAGCCTTTCCGTCCTGAGCCGAAGCTGTAGAAACGGTCAATAGAGTAAAGATAACGCCAAGCATAAGAATGCTAAGCTGCTGGAATATGGATTTTGACCTTAGATATACAGACACGTGTAAACTATTTTTTATTTTACTGATACTTTTAGGCTAATGTGGGGGCAAAAGTACAACACGATGTTCAAAGTTTCTACACATTTGTTAAAAAAAATTTTTCAATACTGTAGCGGCTTTCAGCGGTTTTAATTGTCATTTAAAATATGTGTTTGTCATAACTCTGTCATTTTAAAGTCTGAAAATTGTCAGTTTACCGTCTGAAAACTGTCATTAATCGAATAATTATTGTGCTTAAAACATAATTATTTTTTATTCCCAGATAGGCTTAAACAACGCAAGGTGGACGGTTTTATCTTAAAACGTTCATCTGTTCGCATCCCCACCACCCAAGCTATTTTTTTGTCACTTTCCAATACCCAAATGTTGGCTTTTTCGTGCAGTGGAATCTTCTGCTCTATCAAAAATTTGCTCACTTTTTTCTTCTTTTTATTCATACCCAAAGGGTAAAAATAATCTCCTGTTTTCCAAGGCCTTAGTACTAATGGAAACTTTAATTGATGCACATCCAGCCAGACAGTTTCTTTGGGCGATGAAATGATGTTGTCCATCATACTTATTTCAAAGTCGTGTTCCTTTAATTTTATTTGCCACACATCATTGCTTACAATGCTATCATTTTGCGCAATCAAAATATGCGTACTGGCTTCTGTTTCGACTGGAGTAATGATTAAAAAATTTCGATTTTTGATTACTCGATATTGGCTGGACGCTACGTAGCGCCCGGTTTCAGCACTTAGCAAATGCAGCACCTCGTCCAATTGAGCAGAGCTAAAACCAAATGGTTTTATCAATTCCCAAAGCAAAGTGCTTACAGGCTTACAATTTTTCAGTTTCAGTGTCGGAATGTAAAAATCTTTATTGCGCTGCTCTATAAGTTTACTTCGGTATCGTTCTACATTCTCGTTATATAACAGTTCCACCTCTCTAAAGCGCTCTATATTCTTTAATAAATTATTGGTGGCATTGGGAAACATTTTTTCTGCCATAGGCAAAAAATGATGTCTTATTTCATTTCTTAGGTAGTCATCTTTTTGGTTGCTAGCATCTTCGCGCCAGGCAATATTTTGGCACACAGCATATTGCTTTATATCTTCCTTTTTAAAAGTAAGTAAGGGTCTTATTATTTTATTTTGCTGCGGCAAAATACCATGTAAGCCAGCAATACCA
>Ga0256788_1000309_pt1 | contig 13171 bp, 10 predicted proteins | sample MC6MC0939MT_FD_186355 | JGI IMG/M metagenome (GOLD analysis project Ga0256788, IMG submission 186355) | Metatranscriptome of enriched soil aggregate microbial communities from Iowa State University, Ames, United States - MC6-MC0939-MT... | ecosystem: Environmental > Terrestrial > Soil >...
TAAATTTTCAATTTGTGTGGGATCCGCTTCTGTCCCCAACATTGTTCGCACCGGATCCCCAGGTAATATTTGAAAAACACCAAATGTAATCATGGATACTAGAAGGATGGTTGTTATTAACAGGATGATTCGACGTAAGATATACATCATGAGCACTCATCCCTTTCTAGTTTGAAAATTTAACCTCTGACATATCATGGAACCAGAATGGATAGCTCTTGAGCCCCGTCACTTGTTTGTCAGAACCCCAAACAATTTGGTAATCCGCAATATAAACTGCAGTAGCTTGCTCAGCCAAGATTTCCTGTGCACGATGGTAGTAATCTATTTGTTTGGCTTGATCTGTTTCTTTTAGCACATCAGCCATAATTTTGTCATATTCTTCATTTTTAAATAAGAAGAAGTTTTCACCATCATTTGTAGAAATGTAATCATTTAAAACTTCATAGGCAGATGCACGACCCGTTAAATCAATCGTTGTCATTTCATAGTCACGACCAAAATAAACGCGATCTAGCCAGATCCCCCACTCCACAACTTCAATCTCTACATCAATACCAATTTCTTGTAAATTCGCCACTGCAATTTGGGCAATATTCGAATAAATATCATTGTGTGAAGACACAGTTATTTTTGTTTTGAAGCCATCCGGATAACCGGCCTCTGCTAATAATGCTTTGGCCTTTTCTACATCGCGTTCATACATGCTTTCTAAGCCCTTCTTTTGGAAATCGCCCATCGCTGGACTCATATTAGAACCAAGTGGGACAGCATAACCTGCAAATACGGAATCAATAATATCGGATTTACTAATCGCGTAGTTAATAGCTTGTCGAACTTTCACATTATCGAATGGTGCTTTTGTTTCATTAAATGTGATGATTAAGGAAGAGTTATTATTCTGATGCGATAAATTATAGCTGCTCTCAACCTCACCCACACGATGCCAAGGAACACTTGTTAAATCAACCTCGTTTGCCATCAGGCTCATAATTGCTGCCTGATCGTCCGATTGGAAATTGAAGGTAACTTTATTCAAGTAAGGTAAACCTTCTTGCCAATACTGCTCATTTTTCTTCAGTTCCAAATTGGTACCTGGCGCATATTTCACAAAGGCAAACGGCCCTGTACCAATTGGATTCTCATTATGTTTTCCATCATTACTTTTAGGAATAATAGCTGACTGTCTTGCTGTTAATGAATACAGGAAATTAGAATTAGGCTCCTTTAACTGAATGACAAATGTACTGGCATCTGATGCCTCAGTTGATGCCACATTATCGAAGTTATTCGACATTTTTTCCCCACCATTTTTCCCCATTAAACGGTCAAAGGAATATTGAATATCGTCCATCGTTAAGTCATCACCATTATGGAATTTCACACCTTGGCGAATTTTAAATGTATATGTTAAACCATCCTCAGAAATTTCATAGCTCTCTGCTAGCCCTTCTTTTAAAGAGCCATCTGTTTCTGGTGCCATCAGCCCTTCAAATAGATTCATAATCATTTGATATGAAATGGAAGCTGTTGCTTTATGTGGATCTAAAAAATCTGGATCATCATTCACACGTACAACAATTTCCTGCGGTACATCTGCTGTTGTTTGTCCATTGGAACTATTGGAGCTCGTCGGAACTTTCTCTCCATTACTTGAACAAGCGCTTATGATGAATGCCATCATGAACGTTAAGAGCATTAACCCACCGTTTCTCAATTTCATTGCCGTTCCCCCTTTTCCTAAGTGCTTATCTTTTGAATGCTTGTATAGCTTTCCACACCTGCCAATTTATCTGCCCCTTGAATACCAGCGAGAATGGCTTCCTCCATCACCTTTGTCGCTAAATGGCCCAAATAATCTAACGCAAATGTTTGCTCTCCCGTACCTAGCACAAAAATGGTATCCCCATCAAGCATGGTATGGACAGGATAAATTGTTCGGGCAAGGGCATTTTGCGTAAGCTGGGCAATCTTTTTAGCTTCTGCCTTCGTTAACTTCGCATTCAGCGCAACAACGCCAATGGTTGTATTGGTACCAGCAAGTGCCTCTGATTGTGCATACTGTTCGAGGTAGGCACAGCAGTCCACCCACTGTCCTGTTTGGGCATTTCTTGCTCCTGCTAAAATTTGCCGTGTAGTAGGATTCTTGACATCTCCCACTGCATTAACAGCTACAACGGCCCCAGCTATAAGCCCCTCTTTACCCGCAAAAGATGCACTGCCAAGCCCACCTTTCATCGCAAATTCAGGCCCTGCTAGCTTGCCTACCGTTGCACCATAGCCAGCACCAACATTGCCATTCTGAAATGGACCAATTTGCGCTGCTTGTGCCGCTTCATAGCCCATTTGTGCTGTTGGCCGAGCTTGAGGATCTCCGATAAATAAGTCAAAAAGTACGGCACTTGGTACAATGGGTATTTTTGCAACCCCTGCATCAACCCCAATTCCTTGCTCCTCTAAAAATTGCATCACTCCTGTGGCAGCATCTAATCCGAAGGCACTGCCCCCTGACAGACAAATACCGTGCACGCGATCAATTTCATTAATGGGATCTAACGCATCAGTTTCACGAGTACCTGGTGCAGATCCTCGGACATCTACCCCACAGACTGCTCCGCCTTCCATTAATAACGCCGTACAGCCTGTAATCCCCTCTTTGTTTTCACGATGACCCACCTTGATCCCTGGAACATCGGTTATATTGCCAAACATACCAACACCTCAATCCTAAATAAATTAAATATTCTGATTATTAATTATATAAAAAGCAAGCAACTCGCTGATTAGCATTTTCCTCCTGAAGCTTAGGCCTCTCCTGCTGACATCTTTCCATGACATATGGACAACGTGTATGAAAAACACAACCAACAGGTGGATTCATCGGACTAGGTAGTTCACCTTGTAAAAGTACCTCTTGTTTTGGCTCTTCAAAATTGACGACAGGTATGGCAGATAGTAAGGCTTGCGTGTAAGGATGCAATGGATTAGCGTATAGCTCCTTTTTCGTTCCAACTTCCACAACCCGCCCTAAGTACAGCACCGCCACACGATCACTTATATGCTTCACAACACTTAAATCATGGGAGATGAATAAATAAGTTAATTGAAATTCATCCTGTAAATCCATCATTAAGTTAAGGACTTGTGATTGAACCGATACATCCAATGCCGATACTGGCTCATCTGCAATAATGAACTCTGGATGAATGGCTAAAGCCCTTGCAATCCCAATCCGTTGTCGCTGACCACCAGAAAATTCATGTGGAAATTTATGCATCGCATCTTCAGGGAGTCCAACCTTTTGTAACAGCTCCTTCACACGCTCTTTTCGCTGTTCTTTCGTCAGAGTTAATTGCAACTTCATCGGCTCTTCAATAATAGTTCTAATACGCATTCGCGGATTAAGTGAGGCAAAGGGATCTTGAAAGATCATTTGCATTTGATTGCGATAAGATTGTAGCTTGTTGCCTTTTAAATGCTGGATCGGTTGTCCCTTATACAATACTTCCCCGGCTGTTGGTTCAACGAGCTTCAGAATTGTTCGCCCAAATGTAGATTTTCCTGAGCCAGATTCTCCTACAATCCCAAGCGTCTCTCCCCGATAGATTTCAATGGAAATATCATCCACCGCTTTGACCATCTTTTTTTCTTCTTTCATTGACTTACGCTTCACAGGAAAGTAGGCTTTTAAATCTTTAATTTCCAGCAAAACTTCTTTCTCCTTCATGAGCCAGCTCTCCTTTCTCTGTGAATAAATGACAGCGTACTCTATGTGTCTCTTGAATAAGGTGTATGGCAGGGATATCCTGATGGCAGCGTACCATAGCATACGGGCAGCGTGGAGCAAAGCGACAACCTTCTGGTAATGCATAGGCTGGCGGCACGGTGCCTGGAATCGACGGCAGCCTTTTCACTTCTGTTTCAAGACTCGGCATTGTTTTTAAAAGTGCTGTTGTATAAGGGTGCTGAGGATTTAAAAAAAGCTCTCTTACGGGGGCTTCCTCCACAATTTGCCCTGCATACATGACCATCACACGGTCTGCTGTTTCTGCGACAACACTCATATCATGAGTAATGAATAATATGGCTGTTTGATGCTCTTCCTTCATTTTCATCATCAGCTTTAAAATTTGTGCCTGTACTGTTACATCCAATGCTGTGGTCGGCTCATCCGCAATTAATAACTGAGGATTATTAGACATTGCGATGGCAATCATGACACGTTGTCGCATCCCTCCTGATAATTGGTGAGGATATTCAGTGATCACCTTCTCCGCATTGGCAATCCCTACTTCCTTTAATAACTGTAATGCTTTATGCCCAGCCTCTTTTTTTGAAACCTTTTGATGTCTGCGAATACCTTCTATCATTTGATTACCGATGGTAAATACCGGGTCTAAAGAGGTCATAGGCTCTTGAAAAATCATACTAATTTCATTGCCTCGAATATGGCTCATCTCTTTATTTTTATAGGTTAATAGATTTTTGCCGTTTAAGGCTATGGTCCCAGAAGTAATTTCTCCCGGAGGTATTGGTAGTAAACGCATAATCGCTAGTGATGTAATACTTTTGCCACTGCCTGATTCTCCTACCAGTGCAACCGTTTCCCCTTTATGAATGGTAAAATTCACATCATCAACTACTTTTGCCTCTTTGCCATTCTTCAAATGGAATCGAATCGATAATTGATTGACCTCTAAGAGCACTTGTTTATCTTTTGGCTGTTCCATAGGCGTCCCTCCCCGTCAGTGTTGAATAGGTGGTGCATAGCGTATGGCGATATTTTTCATTTGCGTATAATTTCGCAGAGCAACAAAGCCCTTCTCTCGACCAATCCCACTTTTTTTATAACCGCCGAATGGCATTTGAATGCCACCAGCTGCCCCGTAATTATTGACAAATACTTGTCCTGCCTGCACCCGACTGGCTACATAATGAGCTGTATCAATATTCTGAGACCAAACACCTGCTACTAGGCCATAATCTGTACCATTGGCTAAAGTAATGGCTTCTTCCACGCTTGAAAACGTCAAAACTGTCAACACTGGTCCAAAAATTTCTTCCTGTGCTAATGGATCATTCGGCGGTACACCATCAAGTATGGTTGGCTGCACATAAAAGCCATTTTCATATCCTTCAATCGTTAATGGCTCCCCGCCAGTAATGACATAGCCATCCTTTTTGGCTTGCCGTAATAATGTGGTAATTTTAGTATGCTGGCGTTCATTTAACAACGGCCCCATATCCATGTCCGCCTCACCTGGCCCCACTTGTATCGCTTGGAATTTTTGCACTAATTGTGGGAGGAAAGTATCTTTTATCGTTTCCTCAATGAGTAGTCGAGCCCCCGCAGAGCAAGTTTGCCCAGCATTTTGAATAATGGCCCGAACAACCCCTTCTAGTGCCAGCTCCATGTTGGCATCTGCAAAAACGATATTAGGTGATTTTCCGCCAAGCTCTAATGTTACAGGGACAACATTTTCCGCAGCTGCCTTCATAACGGCAATCCCCGTAGGAACTGATCCCGTAAATGTAATATGATTAATATCAGGGTGTGTTGTTAAATACGGACCAACATCTCGTCCTAAGCCAGTAATATGTTGGAATATCCCTTTTGGTAGTTTTTCAGCAAACCACTCCGTGATGGCATGTGTCGTAAAAGGGGTATCTTCCGCACTCTTCACAATGACTGCATTGCCAGTAGCGATAGCCGCAGCAACACTTCTCGCTGTAATTTGAATCGGATAATTCCATGGCACAATATGTACCGTAATGCCAACAGGCTCTAACACGACAGCATTTAATAATCCATCCTCAATTGGAATTGTATCCCCCATCACTTTATCAGCAGCTCCACCATAAAATTCAAAATAACGAGCCGCCGCTTCAATATCAGCCCTAGCCTGTGTTAAAGGCTTTCCTACATCCCGGCATTCTAGTAAACTCCATTCCTCGGCATGCTGGCGAATATAATGAGCGAAATCGATTAATAATTGCCCTCGTTCATAAGCCTTCCATTGTCGCCACTCGTCACTTTCAAAGGCTATACGTGCTGCACGCACTGCTTCTTCTACTTGTGCTTGACTAGCATTGCTAATTTGCGCAATGACTTTCCCCGTTGAAGGATTTCCCACATCTAGTAATGCCTCTGCATCACCATAAATCCATTCCCCATTAATCAACATAGGAATTTTCTTCATCATACCCCTCCTATAATCCACGCCCACCATCTACATGTAAGGTCGTTCCAGTGACCATGCTAGCTGCATCTGACAATAAATAACTGACTGCTCCTGCTATATCAGACGGCTTCACCAATCGTCCTAGTGGGACAGATTGCACAAACACACTTTGCTTTGTTTGCTCTACATCAGCACCCTGTGCAGCAAATTGACCAAGCATTTGTGTGTCAGCAGGACCAGGGTGAATCGTATTAACACGAATTTGGTTCGGTGCAAGTTCAATCGCAAGCCCTCTCGTAAAGCTTTCTGCTGCACCCTTCGATGCAATATAGGCCTGTAAGCCCGGTCTAGGTCGTACTGCTGAAATAGAGGCAATCGTAATAATTGAGCCCTTTTGCTGTTTTTTCATAAAAGGGACAACTGCTTTTGCTGTTATAAATAAGCTTTTCACATTGACATCCATTAATCGATTCCACTCGTCCATCGTTACCTGTTCAATTGGTGTAGCTGCCTGTGCAATCCCGAGTGCATTGACAAGTCCATCAATTCTGCCATACTTTTCAAAAACCTGTTGGCAGATGTCATTAACACGCTCTTCCTGCAACACATTGACTTCAAAGCATTGTAGGGCTTCATGTGTTAAACCTGAAAGTGTCGTTACGGATAAATCAAGTCCGACGACCAGATTACCCTGCTTTAGCTGCTCTTCAATAATGGCTTTTCCCATACCGCCACCTGCGCCCGTCACAACGATCACCTTTTGCTCAGTTGTCATACTAAACACCCCCAGCTGTTAATGTCATATGAATAATTTCCTGACAAATCGCATCGCCCATTTGTGCTGTTGTCGCTTGTCCACCAATATCTGCTGTTTTTTATGACGCCTTCCTGTAACACTTTCGTAATGGCTTGAACAATTAGATCTTCTAAATCTGTTCTTCCTTGCTGTCCTAGAAGTAAAGCGAGCGACCATATTTGAGCGATTGGATTGGCAATACCTTTGCCTGCTATATCTGGTGCTGAACCATGTACAGGCTCAAACATGGAAGGAAAATCCTTCTCCGGATTTAAGTTTGCAGAAGGGGACAGACCAAGTCCTCCTACTATGGCAGAGCCTAAATCAGACAAAATATCCCCAAATAGATTTGAAGCAACAACGACTTCAAAATTTTGCGGTCGTTCTACAAAATAAGCGACTAATGCATCGATATAAATGGATTCAAGCTGTAGTTCTGGAGCACTTTGAGTGACTGTTTTTCTTGTATGCTCATCCCAAAATTTCATGGCATGAATAATCGCATTAGATTTTGTTGCACTCGTCAACTTTGTTTTCTCATGTTGCTTAGCATATTCACAGGCTGCTCGGACAATTTTTTCAATTCCAATGCGCGTCATAATCGTATTTTGAATCGTCATTTCTTGTGGCTGTTGTTGATACATTCGACCCCCACTATCCGAATATTCACCCTCAGCATTTTCGCGGAAGATGACAAAATCAACCTCTTTCCCGTTAGCCAAGGGAGATACAATACCTGGTAGTGATCGAATGGGACGGAAATTCACATACTGCTGGAAATTTTTCCGAATCGGCATAATGAGTTCCCATACTGTGACATCATCTGGTACGCGAGCATCGCCAATAGCGCCAAATAATATTGCGTCATATTTTTGTAGTGTATCCAGTGCATCCTCAGGCATCATACGGCCGTGCGCTAAATAGTAATCTGAGCTCCAAGGAAAAACGGTCGTTGTAATTTGTAAGGAAGAATCCCGTTCTTGCACACATTTTAAAACCTTTAATGCTTCCTGCATAACCTCTTTCCCAATACCATCTCCTGGTATAACTGCCATTTTTATCGCTGTCATTGTGTATCACCAGCCAAAAATTTTAATGCCGCTAAACGATAAATCGCGGTTGTTTCTGCTAATTCTTCAATATCTACATATTCATTGATTTGATGGGGGATTTCACGATCTCCTGCACCAACCGTCACAATTGGAATACCATGGACATGAAGGAACGTACCATCTGTCGCACCAGGAACCCCATTATATTTTGGCTCTTTCTCTGTCACCTCTGCCACTGCCTCATAAATGGCTTGTACAACAGGGTCCTCCTTAGCCGTCGCTGTAGCTGGTCGGTTATCAAGAACCGTTAGTTCCACTTTAAAATCCGGATCATCCGCCTGTAAGCGTTTAATAATCACTTCGATTTTCCCCAATAGTTCATCATGATCCTGTGCAGGAACAGTACGAATATCCAGCGTCGTCATACAATGATCAGGAATGACATTGATTTGTGCGTCTCCCTTAACAGGCGCGCGTAATATTGTAGGCGTAATAGAGGGCCAATTCAGCATCGGATCACGTCCTAAACGTGCCTGCTCCTCTATTTCTAGTTTCTCTAGTTCTACGATAAAACGTGCCATCCGCCAGTTTGGATTAATACCGCTCCACGAAATTGCTCCATGTGCCATCTTACCGAAAATATCAACCTGTAAACGAATCGCCCCACGCTGCGCAATACATACATTGTTTTCCTGTGGTTCACAGATAATGGCTCCATCCACGCCATCTGCCCAGCCACTTTTAATAAAATGTTTAATGCCAAGCATTAGCCCCTCTTCATCACAAGGAATACATAAAATAATCTTGCCCGTAAACTCCTCCTGATCCAGTAGCAATGATTGACAAGCTGTAATCATACAAGCAAGATTACCCTTTGTATCATTCGTTCCTCTGCCATACATACGTCCATCAACAATCTCCGCCCCAAATGGATCATATGCCCAAGCATCCCGATTGCCTTCTGTCACTACATCTGTATGTCCTTCGAAAAGTAATGTTTTCCCAGGTTTGCCCGAATCAATAATGCCAATTACATTCGGTCTCCCTGGCACAACCTCCTCTATATGCGTCTCGATACCAATATCTCGTAAATACGCCGCAACTACATGTGCCACCTCTTGTTCATTACCATTCGGATCATTCTCACGGTAAACGCTTTCAATTCGCACCAGCTTTTGTGTTAACGCAATGACCGCCTCTCGATCACGCACATACGATTTCGTTGTTTTTAAACTAGTTACTGTCATGCAAAGGACCTCCTATTTTAGTGAATATTCAGAATTTATGTTATTTTAACATTGTCCTTCCTCTATGAAACTAGACAATATGTAAATGATTCATAGAATGGCCTTAACTTTTTGTTTAGCTCAAAATCGCTAAAAAACAACATTTTTTTCTACGTTATACCGATTTTCGATAGATTTCCGAATGGATAGTATGGAGATTTTCAATTTGGGGGATTCTTTTGATCGGGTTGATTTTTTTGTTGGGCGGTTTAGTACTTTGGAGTGGCTTCCTTCCATTTAAGACAGAAAAACACATTCTAAACTTCGAGCAAAGCCCTACCCTTCAAACGAAAAAAACCAGCGGCTGCTGGTTTTTTCTAACTTATTGTTGGCGAGATTCGGTCATTTGCTTCCAAACCGAGCCTTTTGCTTCTTCACCTTGCTCGATACGAGCAATGGCCATTTTCACTTGTAGTTTTACTTCGAATTCTTTATCAGCTTCGGCTGCTTTTAATACTGGTAATGATTGTTCTGTGCCGACCTCATATAAATACATCGCTGCACGCCAGCGAACCAATTTGTTTTTATCCTGTAAGGCTTGCTGCATGGCCTCTTCAAATTCTACAAAGCCAAGGTCGCTCATGCAGTCGCCTGCTGTTCGGCGCACGGCAGCACTTTTATCCTGGAGAGCTCTTTCTAAATAAGGAACAACAGCAACATCTTCAATCATCCCTAAATACACGGTTGCTAGACGACGAATGGACATTTGCTCATCCTGTAGGGCTAAATCTAGTAGTGGTAAATCATCCAACTCCGGATCAGCCATTTGGTCTAGCAGCTGGAAGCGTTTCTCCCATTCTGGTTGCTGGAATTGCTCCACTGTTATTTTGAGCTTGTCTGATTTAACGATAGCCTTTTCATCATCATTATTGATGGCAGCGACAATTTCCGCTAGACGTTCTGCAGAATATGTGACATCAATCTCCTGTTTGACCGCTGCTGCAATTTCCTCTAGTTCGCCATAGCGCACACCATAATCAATCCATTTGCGTTGGAAAATATAGTTTTCATCCACTGCTGACTCAATGATTTGATTAAAAGCATCGACAAAACGATCACCGCAGCTCACACGATGTTCTCGCTGATTATCAAACACCTTTACTTGTAGAGGCACTTGCTTATAAAACTGGACATGGACATAAACTTCGCCGTAAAAATCATTGGCTACCAGTGTTTCATCTTGTGTTTGGACATCTTCACCTAATACTTGACGAATGTTTGCTAAAATACCTTCCCATGCATACTTGGCATTACGCTCAACCGCAAAGAAATCAGCTACATGATAAACGCCTTTTATTCCTTCAATGGCTAAAATAGCTGCTGCCTCGCCAGTTGCTTCATCTTTATTGTCCTTTGTAAAATTATAGCTTTTCCCGAATGGTAGCTCTGTATCAACAACAATCTTCATAGAATTGGGACTTGGCGTCGGTTCAATTGTAATAATCTTCATGTCTATCGCTCCTTATCCGTTAACAATTTCATCTAAATAAGACCATCTTTCAATTAGATGCTCATACTGTGCATTTAACTCATCAAGCTTAGCTGTTAGTTCCTGTAGTTTTGTAAAATCTGAACCAGCATTCGCGATTCCCTCTTCGGTCTCCATAATAGCTGCTTCTGTTTTTTCAATATCAGCTGCAATCGTTCCCCATTCTTTTTGCTCTTTAAACGATAGCTTTTTCTTGTCGGATTTTGGTTTTTCAGTCTTCGGTTTTTCAGCTTTCGGTGCCTCTACTTTAGCAGTTGCCGTATGCTCACGATTCTCCAAATACTCACTATAAAGATCCAGTGTTTCCTCTACCTGCCCTTTTCCATCCAGGATCCATAGTTTTTTCGCAATACGATCTAGGAAGAAACGGTCGTGGGAAATTGTGATCACTACGCCAGGGAAATGCTCAATGAAATCCTCTAGCACACCCAATGTTTCAATATCTAAATCATTGGTTGGCTCGTCCAATAATAAAACATTGGGTTGCTCCATTAATAAACGTAATAGATGAAGTCGCTTGCGCTCACCACCTGATAATTTACCAATTGGTGTACCATGCCCATGTAGTGGGAATAAAAAACGCTCTAGCATTTGAGCCGCTGAATAGCGAACGCCCTCTGCATCTGTTATATCATTCGAAGCCTCACGTATATATTCAATCATACGCTCATTTTCATTCATTTTCGGCAATGTTTGCTTGAAATGAGCCAGTTTCACTGTTGAGCCGACAAGAATTTCACCTTGATCTGGTGTTAGCTCTCCTGCTAGCATGTTCAATAAGGTTGATTTTCCTGCACCATTCGCACCGATAATGCCAATTCGGTCACCTTGCTGTAATAAAAATGAAAAATCTTCAAGAATCTTTTGCTGTCCAAAGGCTTTCGAAATATTTTCTGCCTCCAACACTTTCCGCCCGAGACGTGTTGTAGCGAGACCCATCTCCAATGAAACGTCCTCTGATTTACGCTCTAGGTTTTCTTCCAACTTTTCAAAGCGTTGAATACGTGCTTTTTGCTTGGTTGAGCGCGCCTTCGCACCGCGACGAATCCATTTCAACTCTGAACGATAACGGTTGCGATCCTTCTGTGCAGAGGCAGCTTTCATTTCCTCACGAATAGCACGTGCCTCCAAGTAATCCCCATAATTTCCTGTGTGACGATACAAGGTTTGATCGGCAAGCTCGTAAATATGTGTTGATAATTCATCTAAGAAATAACGATCGTGGGTAATGAAAATAACTGCACCCTTTAGTCGTAATACCATTTCTTGAAGCCACTCTGTTGCTTGCACATCTAAATGGTTGGTCGGCTCATCTAATAAGTAAAGATCAGCTGGCTCAATTAATACTTTAGCTAATGCTACTCGTTTTTGCTGACCACCTGATAGCGTTAGTACTTCTTTATCAAATGTTTCAAGTCCGAGTTTTGTTAAGGCTGTCTTCGCAAGCGCGTTGACATCCCATGCTTGCTCTTCATCCATACGTTGTTGCAAGCTAAATAAAGTCTTTTGTAAACTTTCAGATGTTGGATTGATTGCTAATGCAGCAACCGTTTCCTCATATTGACGATTTAGTTGTAAAATCGGTGAGTCACCAGCAAAGACAGCCTGTAAAACCGTTTCTCCTGATTGAAATGATGGCTCCTGTGGTAAATAGGCGATACGGTATTTGTTCGGGCGGTCCATTGTTAAGGTATCCGCTTCGATGTCACCTGCTAAAATCGATAACAAGGTCGATTTCCCCGTACCATTAATACCGATTAAACCTGCTCGCTCACCCTCATAAATGGTAAATTCAATATTTTGAAAAAGCGTTTTATCGCCCACAGTTTTTGTTAAATTTTGTATAATTAAATGACTCATTCCACTATTCCATCTCTTTCATGTTAGGTATTGTTCATGCCCACACTACTTTTATGTAGACGATTATTGATATCCATTATTCATCATAACATCATTTGACAGGTAAACAAAGAACAACAAACTGTCATTGGTTTGTCCCAAGTTTGCTCCCGTTCTCCTGTAAATACGTGTGCATTATCTGACAAAGTATAATGATTCCTTGCTCTAGGTCCTGTGGTTCTGGATAGGAATAACTAATTCTCATATGGTGATATTGTGGTTCTCCCGGATAACAAGCAGAGCTGGGTAAAAAAGTAATATGGGCTTGCTGTGCTTTAAACAACAGTTCATCTGTATTCCCATTACTAGGCAAAGACACCCAAATATTTAACCCTCCTTTTGGTTCCATCCACGTAACGCCTTGTGGTGCAAATTTGTTCAATAAAGCAATCGTCTGATCTCTTCTTACTTCAAGCGCAATGCGTAATTTTTCTAAATGGACATGCATGCGGTCTGATCGTAAAAAA
>Ga0256788_1000324_pt1 | contig 12940 bp, 9 predicted proteins | sample MC6MC0939MT_FD_186355 | JGI IMG/M metagenome (GOLD analysis project Ga0256788, IMG submission 186355) | Metatranscriptome of enriched soil aggregate microbial communities from Iowa State University, Ames, United States - MC6-MC0939-MT... | ecosystem: Environmental > Terrestrial > Soil >...
AAAATTTCAAACCTTACAAAGCGCAACTACAAGCCGCGCCCACTGACAAGCGAAAACGGCTGACAGCAGCGCCCGCCGCGCCATGGAATGCCACTTGCATCCGCATATACCCACTGACAGTCGCACGGACCACCATGAGTGAACCTGACCCGATAGAATCCGATCTGCTCGATGCGCCGTCGCCGTCGCGAGACACCGCCGACGCGCCGCCCGCCGTCCCGAACGGCGAGGTGATGGACACCCGCTCGACCTGCGAATGGATTCTGAGGGCGCACCGCGCGAGCGTGTTGATCGACGCCGCCTCCTACTACGCGGTGTTGCGCGAGATGATTCCGCGCGCACGTCATTCCATTTTCATCCTGGGATGGGATATCGACAGCCGCATCGAACTCGTCCCCGGCGGCGTCGACGACGGCTTTCCGCCTAAACTCTCCGAGTTCCTGTGCGCCGTGCTCGACGCGAATCCGCAGTTGCGCATCTACCTGCTCGGCTGGGATTTCGCGATGCTGTACGCATTCGAGCGCGAATGGCTGCCGTCCTACAAGCCCGCGTGGCACGCGCATCGGCGCCTCTGGTTCCGGCTGGACGGGCGTCATCCGCTGGGTGCGTCGCATCACCAGAAAATCGTCGTGATCGACGACAGCCTCGCGTTCACCGGCGGCATCGACCTCACCGGTTCGCGTTGGGACACGCCCGAACATCGGCCGGACGATCCGCTGCGCAAAAACCTCGGCAAGACGAGTTACGAGCCGATGCACGACGCGCAACTGATGTTCGACGGCCCCGCTGCCGCCGCCATCGCGCATCTGGCCCGCGAACGCTGGCGCCGCTCGCGCCGCAGCAGCAAGGCCGGTCGGCCGTTCAACGGCAAGCCGCCGCCGCGAACCGATTTGTGGCCGTCGCGCATCGAACCCGATTTCGCCGATATCGACCTGGGCATTTCGCTCACCGAGCCTGCGTACGACGGCAGGCCCGCGATCCAGCAGGTGAAAGCGTTGCATCTGGCTACCGTGGCCGCCGCGCGCCGCAATATTTATGTCGAGAATCAGTATTTCACGGCCAATTCGGTCGGCTCGGCGCTGCAAAAACGCATCGCGGAAGAAAACGGCCCCGACCTTGCGGTTGTGTGCCCTTACCGGCAAAGCGGCTGGCTCCAGGAAGCGACGATGGGCGTTCTGCGTGCGCGTCTGCACAAGCTGCTTGAGGCCGCGGATAGCAACGGCCGCTATGCCATGTATGCGCCGGCCGTCGATGCGCCGAACGGCCGGTTCATCAACGTGCACAGCAAGATCATGATCGCCGACGATCGATTGCTCGTGATCGGCAGTGCCAATCTGAACAACCGCTCGATGGTGCTCGACTCCGAGTGCTGCATCGTGATCGACGCGCGCGACAATCCGCTCACGCAAGCAGCGATCGCACGCATTCGCAACCGGCTGCTCGCCGAACATCTCGATTCGAGCGAGGCAGACGTGGAGCAGGCGCTCGCGCGCCATGGGCGTCTCAACGCGGCCATCGCGAGCCTGAAAGGACATTCGGCGCGCACGCTTGTACCGTTGACGCCGGAGGTGCCGCCCGAGCTGCGCGACATCGCCGATCGGGTTCACGTTCTCGATCCCGAAGCGCCGATCGAGGCCAATGAACTGCTCGCGCAATTCCTGCCCGAGCCCACGCGTCGTCCCGTCATCGCGAAACTGCTGGTGCTCGGCGCGCTCGCGCTCGGCGTCGTCGCGCTGACCATTGCCTGGCGCTTCACGCCGTTCGGTCATGAGTTGACCTTCGCCAAACTGACCGCCGACGCACAACGGCTCGCCGCAACGCATTTCGGTCCGATTGCCGTAGTCGCGATGTACGCAGTGGCCGCTCTGCTGTCGGTGCCGGTCACCTTGCTGATCGCCGTAACCGGGCTGGTATTCGGCGCGATAGCCGGGGCCGCCTACGCGCTCGCCGGGACGCTGATCGCCGCGGCGGCGGGCTGGGCCGCAGGCGCCTGGCTCGGTCGCGACGCCGTGCGCGAACTGGCTGGCGAACGCCTGAATCAGCTCAGCGAACGGCTGCGCAGCAAAGGGCTGGTCGCAATGATCCTGCTGCGGCTCGTGCCGGTTGCGCCGTTTTCGATCGTGAATCTCGCGGCGGGCGCATCGCATATCCGCTTTTGGGACTTCATGGCGGGCACTGCGATCGGCATGGCGCCAGGCGTGGTGCTCGCGACGTCGTTCGCCCGTCAACTGGTGACGGCGCTCACGCATCCGACGCCGCTTTCCTTGCTGCTCGTCGCCGCGATCGGCGTCGCACTCGTCTCGATGTCGCTTGTCCTGCGGCGCGTGCTGATGAGGCGCCAATGACCGGCCGCGCGAACGATACAGTGACGCTCGACGAAGCGCAGCCGGCGCCGCGTGTGCGAACGATGCCCGCACATTCGAGCGATGCGGGCGAGCCGCTGCGCATCGCCACGTACAACATTCACGGGGCCGTGGGCACGGACGGCAAACGCTCGGCGGCCCGTATCGCGCAAGTGATCACGGCTTTGAAGGCCGATGTGGTCGCGTTGCAGGAAGTGCCGCTCGGCGGCGCGGCGAGCATCGACGTGCTCCGCGAACTGCAGGATCTGACCGGCATGCACGCGGTGCCGGGGCCGACGCTCGACGGTCCCGACCGGCGCTTCGGCAACGCGGTGCTGACGAATCTCCCGGTACGAGCCGTGCGCACGCTGGACCTGTCGTTCGGCAGCCGCGAAGCGCGCGGCGCGCTCGACGTCGACATAGAAACGGGCCGTGGCGTGATGCGCATTGTCGCGACGCATCTGGGCCTGTCGGCGCGCGAACGCCGCGCGCAGGTGCGGCTGCTGCTGGAAGCGTTCGATACGCCCGATCTCCCCGTCATCCTGCTCGGCGATCTGAATGAATGGTTCGTTTGGGGATGGCCGCTGCGCGCGCTTCTCACCCGTTTCGGCCGGGTGGCCGCGCCGCGCACGTTTCCTTCGCGCTTTCCGACTTTTGCACTGGACCGCGTGTGGGTGCATCCGGCCGCGCGTCTCGTCGATATTGAGGTGGATCGGAGCAAGCCCGCACGAATCGCGTCGGATCATCTGCCGCTCGTCGCGCGCGTGCTGCGCTGAGCCGGTCCGCCGTTCGCAACAGTTGCAGGCGAGGCCTGATGGAACGGCGCGTGCTGCGTCTGCGGTACGCATTGCACGCAAATGTCGTTCGTGCACCTCGGAACGACCCCAGCCAAGGAGATGACCCCATGACCGACCACCAGGACGCTTCTTCCTCTTCTTCGAACAACGACCCCGCCGCCCCGCCCTCGCCGAACACGCCTTCGCAAGAGGGGTTGTCGGGGCCGGGGCCGGCTCAGCCACGAGCGGTGCCGACGCCCGCGCCGGGCACGCCGTGCACGCCGGGCGGCAATCAGCTCAACGCAATCGACGAAGCCGACGCCGACAAGGTCGTACCAAAAAATCCAGAAGAGACGCAACTGCGCGACACGACCTCGCCGCCGGGCGCGGGCAGTCACAGCGTCGACGACGAAGGCTCGCCGCCCAAGCCATTATAAGCACGCGGCCCTGCCTGACGCGCCGACGCCCCGACGCCCCGACGCCCCGACGCGTCAGGCTTCGATCTTCGATATGACCGCGGTTGCCGGATCGTACCGATAGCCCTTCTGTTCGAGGCGTTCGGCGAGCGTCGCGCTGATGAGCTTTTGCTGCGCGTCGCGCGACACCAGATCGTGGTCCGGCTTCAGCCGTTCAAGCTCGGACGACAGCCGCCGTAGAAGCGCGACTTCCGCCGCGCTGCGCGCGTCGAGGAAGGTCACCTTCTGATTCGTTGCGCTGAGCCGCTGCTTGAGTTCCTTGGCGTGCGCGACCCACTGCTCGGCCAGCGTACGAAGTTCGCTGTACGCCTTCTCGTGGGCCTTCGCCTGAGTGGACATCTGACGGCGCAGCGACGCGATTTCGTCGGCCATCACCGCTTCCTTCGATTCGGAGACCGGCGACGCGCTATCCGGCGACACAGTATCCGGCGACAGGGGGTGTTGCTGCGCCTGTTCAAGTCGTTGCGCATGTGCTGTTTCGAGTTCGGCAAGCTGGCGCTCGAGGTCTGCGGCGCGCTGTTCGGCCGCCTCTGCGCGGCTCGCCGCCGACGATGCCTGCTCCGCCAGCCGGCTAGTCTCCGCCGTCGCGGTCGCATTGGCTTCGCTCATGGCGACGAGCTGTTCGCGGGCGGCATCGAGTTCCTGCTGCACACGTTCGACCTCGGCGCGCTGGGCGGCTGCTTCGTCGCCGTGAGCTGAGTTCGCCTCGCGGTGTGCCGCCAGTTCGGCGCGGGCCTGATCCAGTTCGGTCTGCAACGCGGCAAGCTGCGCGAGGCTTTCGCTTGCCTGTAACGCGGCGTCCTGCGCACGCGACGACGCCGCGCTGGATTCGTCCGCCCATTTCTGCACTTCGCGTGCGTGTGTCTGACCGGCTTCACCGAGCGTGGCCGCCTCGTGGCGCGCGGCATCGCGCTCTTCAATAAGACGCGCGATCTCCTCGTCCTTGGCGACAGTGGCTTTACTCAACGCTTCGCGCGCCTGACGTTCTTCGTTCAGGGATGTTTCGACGGCTTGCAGCCTGGCTTGGGCTGCCGACGCGCGTTCTTCCGCCTCTGCAATGCGTGCTTGCGCCGCCGAAGCGTGTTCCTCGGCGCTTTCTTCAGCGTGGGCAATGCGCGCTTGCGCTGTCGACGCACTCTCTTCGGCTTCTGCGGCTCGCGCCGCCGCACCGGCTGCACGCTCCTCTGCCTCTGCAATGCGCGCCTCTGCTGCCGAGGCGCGTTCCTCGGCCTGCGCGATGCCCGCCTGCGCCGCTAATGCGCGTTCGTCAGCCTCTGCCACGCGCGCTTGCGCGGTCGTTGCGCGCTCCTCGGCTTGCGCGACACGCGTCTCTGCCGTGGCTGCCAGCTCGTCTGCCTGTGCAACACGCGCCTCTGCTGCCGCCGCACGTTCTTCCACTTCCCTGATGCGCCGTCCGGCGTCCGCTGCCCGCTCTTCGGCCTGGGCGACCTGCGCCTCTGCATTCGAAGACCGCTCCTCGGCCTCTACAACCCGCAATTCCGCAGTCGAAGCCCGCTCCTCAGCCTGTGCAATACGGGCCTCCGCAGTCGAAGCTCGTTCCTCGGCCTGTGCCACACGCGCCTCCGCGGTCGAAGCCCGCTCCTCGGCCTCCACGACACGGGCCTCCGCAGCCACCGCACGCTGCTCGGCCTCTGCGATGCGCGCCTCGGCCGCCGCTTCGCGCTCCTCGGTCTGGGCCACGCGCGCTTCCGCCTCCGCGGTGCGGTCCTCAAGTTCGGCGACGCGCTCCTCAGCAGCTTTCGCCCGGTCCCTCAACCCCGACAGTTCGGTCGCGAGGCGATTCACCGCATCTTCCGAAATGCTCAGCGCGTTCGTGAGCGTCGCGACGCGCTCGCGCGCCAACTCGGCTTCGGCCAGCGTGTTCTGATATTCGACCAGCGCCTCGTCACGCTCCGCGGCAATCGCACCGGCGTGCTCACTTGCCACGGCAAGACGCTGATTGACGACGCGCTCGGCTTCCTCGCGGGCGCTCGCCCACACGTTGCCCGCGGCGTTCAGCATGGTTTGGGCAACGTCTTCCGGCAAGCCGGCCGCGACAGGCGCAGCCTCCGGCGCGGGTTGCCTCGCTGCGCGCCAGCGCTCCAGAGCCGCGGACACGGCGACGATCGAGCCGCTGCGCACCTCTGTCCAGACCGCCAGCGCCGAAACTTTCTTGCCTTCGCCAACCATGCGGTCTGCAATGTGAGCCACCCGTTCATCGGTGACGGTGTCTGTTTCCATGGACATGAACGCCTCGAAATTCAAAGTAAGCAGGCGGAGATCAGGCTTTCCGCGCCGTCGGTAGTGGGCGGTATTTTACCGGGCAATTCCGGCAGCCCCGAATGCGGCGCCGCCGTGTTGCGTTCGCGCTTCATCGTCAGTTGCCGCTATAAACGACTTTCCAGACGACGTTACCCACGTCGTCGGCGACATACAACGCGCCCGCCTTGTCGACGGCCACACCGACCGGCCGCCCCAACGCATGTCCGTCCGCGCTCAGGAACCCGCTCAGAAAAGTCTCCGGCATCCCTGCTGGCCGCCCGTCGGCGAACGGCACGAAAATGACCTTATAGCCGCTATGCTGCTTGCGATTCCATGACCCATGCTGGCCGACAAATGCGCCGCCCCAGTAGTGCCGGGGAAAACTTTTGCCGGTATAGAACGCCAGTCCGAGCGACGCGGTGTGGTTGCCAAGCGCATAGTCCGGCGTGAGCGCGCTCGCCACCTTGTCGGGGCGCTGCTCCTTCACGCGCGTATCGACATGTTGCCCATAGTAGCTATACGGAAATCCGTAGAAGCCGCCGTCTTTCACCGCGGTCATGTAGTCGGGCACGAGGTCGTCGCCCAGTTCGTCGCGCTCGTTGACCGCGGCCCACAGGGCGCCGCTATCGGGTTGCCAGTCCATCCCGTTGGGATTGCGAAGGCCCGACGCGAACACGCGCGACTGCCCGCTCGCAAGCGTCAGTTCCACGATGAGCGCTCGGCCCTCTTCGGCCTGAATGCCGTTCTCCGCGACGTTGCTATTCGAGCCGACCGTGACATACAGGCGCTGTCCGTCGCGGCTCGCCACGACATTCTTGGTCCAGTGATGATTGATCGGCCCCGCCGGCAGGTCCGCGACTTTCTCGGGCGCCGCAGTGATCTGCGTGTCGCCGGCGTGGTACGGAAAGCGCAGCAGCGCGTCGGTATCGGCGACATAAAGGTAGTCGCCGACGAGCGCCATGCCGAACGGCGAGTGAAGCCCCGAGAGAAACACGCTGCGGCTTTGTGCGCTATCGCCCTCGCCGCGCAGCAGCACGATCCGATCGGGGCTCGGCACGCCCGCGCCCGCGCGCTTCATCACCTGCTTCATCACCTGTTTGCGGATCCAGCCGACAATGCCCTGATCCTCGTCGTGCTGAGCTGGTGCATTGCTCTCGGCGACCAGCAGATCGCCGTTCGGCAGCGGATACACCCAGCGCGGATGGTCGAGCCCGCTCGCGAAAGCCGTCACCTTGAAGCCTTGGGGCGCAACGGGCACGCTTTGGCTGTCGCGCGCCTGAACGGGCGCGATGTTCACCGTCGGGAACAGCGACGTTTGCGGCGTGGGCAGTGGCGGATGCGGGCCCAGCCCGGTATCGCCGATATCGACCGCACCGGACGCACAGGCCGCGAGACTTAAAGTGAGACTCAGCGACAGACTCAGCGCGAGCATCCCGGCAGACCTGCTCAGGCGCGCTTTGCTACATCCGGCGTCGTGATTATTCATTGCATTCGCCTTGCATGTTGCGGACTCCGTAACTGTGTCTAGATCTCGCTGCGCCTCAACAGATAATCGAGCCCGCCGACCCGATACCATCGGTAGCCATACGGTTCGAGTACGACCGCGTGACGGCCGTCGTCCTGCTCCTCGCTGTGCTCGTCGGAGAGAAGGTTGATGAGCCGGTTCTGGCCCGGCTCGTTGCAGCCGGAGCGGAATTTCACCGTGCAGGCCTCCGCGCCGAAGTTGTGCAGGCACAGAACCGAGTTGTTGCGCCAGTCGAAACGAAGCGCAAGTACGTCGCTTCGCGACGTGCGCAGCATGTCGAAGTCGCCCCAACTGATTTCGGGCACCTCGCGGCGCATGCGGATCATGCGTTCCATCCAGTTCAGAAACGAGTTCGGATCGCGCCGCTGGCTCGCCACATTCACACGCTCAAAGCCGTAAGCGCCGCCGGTTATCACGCGGCAAGGCGGCTTCGCATGCTTCGTGAAACCGCCTTCCGGTTCCGTCGACCATTGCATTGGCGTGCGCGCGCATTCGCGCTCGGGTAGCCGCAAGTCGTCGCCCATGCCGATCTCGTCGCCGTAACGGAAGACGGGCGTGCCGGGCAAGGTCAGCATCAGGCTGTAGGCAAGCTCGAGCCGCCGCCTGTCGCCCGCGAGCATCGGCGCGAGCCTGCGCCGAATGCCGCGCTCGTACAGTTGCATGTCGGGCTCGGGCGCGAACGCCGCAAACACGGCCTCGCGTTGTTCGGGCGTGAGACGGCCGAGATCGAGTTCGTCGTGATTGCGCAGGAACACGCCCCACTGCGCAGTCGCCGGGCGTGGTCTGGTCGCCGTGAGCGCCTTTTTCAACGGTGCAGTGTCGCCGGTCGCAAGCGCATAGAACGTGTTCTGATTGAGCTGGAAGTTGAACATCATCTGCAGGCGTTCGCCTTCGTCGCCGAAATACTCAAGATCGGTATCCGGCAGCACGTTGGCTTCCGCGAGAATGATCGCATCGCCCTGACGCCATTGCAGGAACTCGCGAAACTCGCGCAACATGTCGTATTGCTCGACGGGCTCGCGCACCTTCGGGCCTTTCGTGGCGATGACGAAAGGCACGGCGTCCATGCGGAATCCCGACACGCCGAGCTGGATCCAGAAGCCCATGATCTTCAGCAATTCGGCTCGCACATACGGATTCGCGGTATTCAGGTCAGGCTGGAATTCGTAGAAGCGATGGAAATACCAGCGTTTCGCCTGCTTGTCGAAAGTCCACGTCGATTTCTGCACGCCGGGAAACACTACGCCGTCTTTCGCATTCGGCGGCTGCTTGTCGGACCAGACATACCAGTCGCGATACTGCGAATCGGGATCGCTGCGTGCTTCCCGGAACCAGGGGTGCTGATCGGACGTGTGATTGACCACGAGGTCGATCATCACGCGCAAGCCGCGCTCGCGGCACGCATGCGTGAACTCGGAAAAGTCGCCAAGCGTGCCGTACTTCGGATCGACGTTGTAATAGTCGGAGATGTCGTAGCCATTGTCGCGGCCCGGCGAAGGCTGGAAAGGCATCAGCCAGATCGTCGTGACTCCAAGCCCTTGCAGGTAGTCGAGCCGGCGCAGAAGGCCCTGGAAATCGCCGACGCCGTCGCCGTTCGCGTCCATGAACGTGCCCACCGAAAGGCAATAGACGATGGCGTTCTTGTACCAGAGATCGTTGAGCATGCGGTCTTTGAGTGGCACCAAAACAATCGATCGTTGAGGGGAATTGCAATGTCGGAACTGGCATGGTGGCAACGCGGGGTGATCTATCAGGTCTATCCGCGCTCGTTTCAGGACAGCAACGGCGACGGCATCGGCGATCTCGCCGGCATCACTTCGCGTCTTCCGTATCTTGCCGGGCTCGGCGTCGACGCAGTCTGGCTTTCGCCGATCTACCCGTCGCCCATGGCCGACTTCGGTTACGACGTCGCCGACTACTGCGATATCGACCCGATGTTCGGCACCCTCGGCGACTTCAAGCAATTCGCGGACCGGGCTCACGAACTGGGCCTGAAGGTGCTGCTCGACTTCGTGCCGAACCATTCGTCGGACCGGCACCCATGGTTCGAGGAAAGCCGCTCGTCACGCGAGAACCCCAAGCGCGACTGGTATTTGTGGCGCGATCCCGCGCCCGATGGCGGCCCGCCGAACAACTGGCTGAGCCGCATGGGCGGCTCCGCGTGGGAATGGGATGAGCGCACCGGCCAGTACTACTACCACGCGTTTCTGCGCGAGCAGCCGGATCTGAACTGGCGCAACCCGCAGGTGCGCCGGGCCGTGAACGACGTGTTGCGGTTCTGGCTCGATCGCGGCGTGGACGGTTTTCGCGTCGACGTGCTGTGGCTGCTGATCAAAGACGCGCAGTTTCGCGACAACCCGCCAAATCCCGCGTATGAGCCGGGCCAGCCGGAGCATCATCGGCAATTGCAGACCTACACCGAAGACCAGCCCGAAGTGCATGAGATCGTACGTTCCATGCGTGCGACGCTCGACGAGTACGGAGAGCGCGTATTGATCGGCGAAATCTATCTGCCCGTTCCACAACTGGTCAGGTACTACGGCGCGAACGGCGATGGCGCGGACATGCCGTTCAACTTCCAGTTGCTCAATGCGGCGTGGAATGCGGGCGAAATCGCACGCATGATCCGCGATTACGACGGCGCATTGCCCGTACATGCCTGGCCCAACTGGGTGCTGGGCAACCACGACAATCCGCGCGTGGCGTCGCGCGTGGGAGCGGCACAGGCACGCGTGGCGGCCGTACTGCTGCTGACGCTGCGCGGCACGCCGACGCTCTACTACGGCGATGAAATCGGCATGACCGACGGCGAGATTCCGCCCGATCAGGTGCAGGACCCGGCCGAGATCCGGCAACCCGGCATTGGCCAAGGACGCGATCCGGAGCGCACGCCGATGCAATGGGATGCCGCGCTGCCGGGTGCCGGTTTTACAAACGGCAGGTCATGGTTACCGATCTCGGCAGACACCAGCGTGCGCGCGCAGGACGGCGACCCATCGAGCATGCTGTCGCTCTATCGCCGGCTACTCGAGTTGCGGCGCAGCAATGCGGCGCTCGTGCAGGGCGCGATTGAGAACGTGGCCGCCACGGGCGATGTGCTCACTTTTGAGCGTCACTATCGCGGCCAGCGGTTATTTATCGCGCTGAATATGGGTGCAGCGGATGCGGTAATGCAGCCGCGTTCAGGTGTGGTGCTGTTATCGACGCTCGCGGGCCGCGAGGGGCAGGCACTCCCTGAAAGCGGCTATCGTCTGGCCGGTTCGGAGGCGATCATTGCCGCTATCTGAGCTTCACGTTGACTCCTTCGCGTTGACTCGCCCGCGCGCACCCTCTTTCGCTGCAGGCCGAAGCGTCGTTAAGGCTTCATCCATCCCCGCGCTGCTGCCCTGCACCGCCCGCCATGCGCTTTGACTCAGGGTAAATACCGCTTAGTCCCGGCGCCGTACGCTCCGTTAATTCACTCATGGCAGCGACGCCGGTCTTCAGAGCATGAGCGCTTAACGGGCCCGCGATCAAGCGTTGCCGGCGTTGTCATTCACGGGCCTTCTCGGTGAAAACGAATCTGTCGGAAGCCATTGTCGAGCGGATCAATAGCGGTGTTTTCTCGGTCGACCGCGAGTTGCGTATCCTGACATGGAATCGCTTCATGCAATCGCACAGCGGACGTTCAGCGCAGTCCGTGGTCGGCGAAAACCTGCTCGACACTTTCCCGGAATTGCCGCGGCAGTGGCTTCAAAGAAAGATCGAGGGCGTGTTCGTATTAGGCACGCCCGCTTATTCGTCGTGGGAGCATAGGCCGTATCTGTTCCGCTTCGAGCACTCGCGCCCGATCACCGGCACGATCGACGCAATGCGCCAGAACTGCAGTTTCATTCCAATCGAGGATGAGCACGGCGAAGTGGTCGCGGTCGGTGTCGCGATTGTCGATACGACCGATGTCTGCATCGCGTACGGCGAGCTTCAGGACCGCGAGAAGGCGGTCACCAGCGCACTCGCCGAATTGACCGAGCGCAACGAACAGCTCACCTCGCTCAACGAGGAACTGGAGCACGCGCACCAGCAATTGCTGCAATCGGAAAAACTCGCCGCGATTGGTCAACTTGCGGCGGGCGTCGCGCATGAGATCAACAATCCGGTCGGCTTCGTGCTGTCGAATCTGAACACGCTCGACGGTTATGTGAAGACGCTGATCTGCTATGCAGCGGACATCGAGCGCATGGTAAGCGACACTGCGCCTGCACTGAAGAACGACATGCGCGCACTCGCGGAACAGGCGGACCTCGACTATTTGCTCGGCGATGCGCCGACGCTCGTACAGGAGTCGAGAGAAGGACTCGCACGCGTGCGCACGATAGTGGTCGATCTGCGCGACTTCTCGCGCATCGACAGCACGCACGTGTGGGAACGCGCCGACATTCACCGCTGCATCGAATCGACGCTCAACATCGTCCATAACGAAGTGAAGTACTGCGCCCATCTCGTCCGCGACTATGCGCAGATTCCGCTCGTGCACTGCATCCCCTCGCAGATCAGCCAGGTGGTGCTCAATCTCGTGGTGAACGCCGCGCAGGCCTACGGCAGCAATCACGAGCAGCACGGCGCGCCGCTCGGCACGATCACGGTACGCACCGGCGTCGATCCAGCCGATGCGTCACGCGTGTGGTTCGAAGTCGCCGACGCGGGATGCGGGATTCCGCCCGAGCACCTGAAACGAATCTTCGACCCGTTCTTTACGACGAAGCCCGTTGGTCAGGGGACCGGCCTCGGTTTATCGGTGACCTACGGAATCGTCAACGCGCATCGCGGCACGATTTCAGTGGCCAGCACCGTGGGCCAGGGCACGACGTTTCGCGTGACGCTGCCGGTCGATGGCGCCTTGCGCGAAGAAGCCGCCAATCCCGATGTGCTTGCGCAAACCGGTCCGGTGAAGCAAATCGCGCCGACAGCGCAGTTATCGGCAGCCACGTGAGGTGAATCCATGCCATTGCCCGTCCTCGTAGTCGACGATTCGACGCTCGCCCGCAAGCTATTGATCCGCTCGCTGCCCGAGGGCTGGGACATCGAAATTACTCAGGCATCCGATGGAGCGGCCGCCCTCGACCTTTATCGCGCGGGCAAGGCCGCGGTGATGTTTCTCGATCTGACCATGCCGGTAATGAACGGCTTCCAGGTGCTCGAAGCGATCCAGCACGAGGGACTCGACACATTCGTGATCGTCGTGTCGGCGGACGTGCAGTCCGGCGCTGTCGAGCGCGCAAAGGCGCTCGGCGCGATCGGCTTTGTTGCCAAGCCGGTATCGCCCGAGGCGATCCGGCCGATTCTCGCGGAGTACGGTCTCCATGAATGAACAGACTCTAAACGAAGACCAGCGCGACGCGTTGCAGGAAATCTGCAACGTCGGCATGGGCAAGGCCGCCGCTGCACTGGCACAACTGCTCGGCGCGTTCGTTACGCTTGCAGTGCCTGATATCCGGCTCGTCGGCGTCGACCAGTTGCGCATCCTGTTGAGTCCGCAGGGCGACGGCGAACTGCCGCCCGTGCGCCAGGCGTTCCAGTCCG
>Ga0256788_1000333_pt1 | contig 12671 bp, 10 predicted proteins | sample MC6MC0939MT_FD_186355 | JGI IMG/M metagenome (GOLD analysis project Ga0256788, IMG submission 186355) | Metatranscriptome of enriched soil aggregate microbial communities from Iowa State University, Ames, United States - MC6-MC0939-MT... | ecosystem: Environmental > Terrestrial > Soil >...
ATCAATGCATACGAGATATGCGAAATATATTTAACTATTTAACATCTCGTTCCGATACCTCAGTGATTTGGAGACCACATCCGCTAAGCTTGCAGACGTTGAAATCAATGAGACCCCATATGGTAAACGCGTATCTCACGCTTGTGAGCGAGTTTAAACGGATGCCCAATGCCGTCTATGATGAATCTCAAGATATGTATACGGCCATAATCTGTTCAGATGCCTATGTTGGAGATTATAGCTCGGTTCTTATTCCGTACGCTTTAACAGGCAAACCGATTTTGAAAATGAGTCCGAGTGCTGATAGGAAAGCAACGATGGATTCAAGATCCACGGGGGAGCAATTGTTATCGAACTTTAACAGTGAGTTATATGTTCCTATTGCTGTTGCTCCCGGAGCGATCAAGGAGAATATGTTGCTATTCCCTGCGTTAAATAGGGGACATATCTATACGCTAGATTTAAAGACGGAGGAATTGTCTGCTCTTACTGGTTTTTCTCCTGACAATTATGACTTGGCTCGGTGTTTTATTCGATCCGTAGCTTGGAAAGACGATGTGTGGTTTGTCCCGGGTCGTTCTTCATCGTTGATTCGCTACAGCAGAAATACAGGGAAACTGATTAAACATGAGCTTCCCCATGCGGGCGGCGAACAAATAGGGGATGGTTTTGTTGCAGCTGTAGAGCATGAGTCTCACTTATGGATGCTTCCTGTACATGGCAACTCTCTAGTACAATTGAACATGGAAACAGGAGAGATGGTGGAAGAAAGCATAAGCGATAATGCATATGAAGGAGTAGACTTGAGGTTCTCAGACGGTACAATCCATGCTGGACAGTTGTGGATGTCGGTATATGAACACGCAACGTTGTTGGAAAGAGACCTTGCATCTGGGGACGTGCGTCTGCATAAACTGGATTTTCTGCAGAAGCCTGTTCGGGCAATCGTTTCAGATGGGACAGCGCTGTGGCTTATTCCGGAAGCGAATGCTGCTGTAATCCGCTGGAATCCGACAACAGGGGAACAAACTGTATACGACAAATGGCCGAAGGGGTTCAAAGGCGGTAAGAAGCCGTTCATGGGGGCACTGTTCGATGGGGAATGGATATGGCTTGTTCCGCAAGATGCGAATCAAATTGTCAGAATACATGTGCCCAGTGGTGAGGTTATTGTTGCCTATTCGGGTTTGGTTAAATCCAAATGGGCGAAAATCCAGGCGTGGTACATATTTTGTCGCGAAGGTAAGAATAGTGAGAAGGATGCAGACGATCGCTTGTTTTCTGGAGCAGCGATCGAGGGTGAGTGGATTTGGTTCTATCCCGTTACAGCGAATGAAATGTTGGGCATTCACCGAATTACAGGTGAGGTGCGTAAGCTAAAAGTAAACCTGAACCGAGGAGACGACGAGAAGACATTCATTGCGACTTGCTGGCCTATTTCTTCTGAGGATCCGGTAGACTTGAGAAGCACCTTTTATGACTTTCTCCTTCCTTTGGAAGCGTTCGTAGATATGGTCGTTCGAGGGGACAATAAGAGTTGGAGTGAAAAGCAACGCAAGGAAATTAGCGTTTGCCTTGAGAATGCAGACGGCACGAGTGGAGAGAAGATCTGGAGATTTGTAGCCGACTCGATAAATACAACATTTTAATGAAAGCAGGGTCTCATAAATGGCTGAATCGAAAATTAAGAGGTATTGTCTAGATCGCTTTGCTTTTTTACAAACTCGAAAGATTTATGTGTTTGGTGTTGGCGAGATTGGAATGAAAACTGTTGAGGCTTTGTTGACATTCGGTCTCCATGTACACATGATTATTGATAACAATTCTTCCAAACAGGGGTCAACCTTCGCAGGAATTCCTATCTACTCGTTGGATAAGTATAGGGCAGAAGCGACTGACAAGGATTTTATCTTAGTTGCGCTCGTTCAAGATAGACAAGTTATTCGTCAGCTTGAAGACGCAGGTATTTCCCAGTATAGGTATGATTCCATTCTAAAGGCTGCGCCAGAAGATGTATTACAAGGGCTATTTGAAGAAATTCATACCCATATTGAGTACACGTATCGCGATATTATGGTGGTGCTGGAGAAACAGTTGGCTTTCGTGGCAGGGCATAATGTAACACTTGTTACGGATTATCCAATTGCCTACGAAAGCATTGATCATCTATACCCACATGGAACAATTAGAGATAATACAAGATTTCCTCGTTTTATTAAGAAGTGTGAAACCTTTTTCCCAGAGAAGAAGGAACTCGCTTTCTTGGATTTAGGTTGTTCTGGCGGAGGCATGGTGTTAGATGCCGTATTGCGTGGACATTTTGGGGTAGGCCTAGAAGGGAGCGATACGTCTCTCATTCTACAGCGTGCCGAATGGCGATTGCTCAAGAATAATCTGTTTACATGTGATATAACGAAGCCTTACGCTTTGGTGAATCAAGAATTCGGAACGAAGCAACTCTTCGATGTAATTACCGCATGGGAAGTATTGGAACACATTGGGGAATGTGATTTAGAGATGTTTTTCCATAATGTGATGAAACATCTAGCACCAAGTGGTATATTCGCAGCTTCTATTGCTAATTGGGATGATATTGATCCGGACACTGGTGTTAATTGGCACGTGACAGTTAAGCCTTATGAATGGTGGGTTGAGAAGTGTGAGCAGTTTGGCTTTGAAGTGTGCTCAGAGATCATTCATACTTTAGACCTTCCTAGAGGGGGTACGAACCACCCTATTCCGTATAAGGAACCATCTGTTGAAATATATCCTGATTGTTTTCATATCGTTGTTCAAGCGAAAAAAGGTGGGGAACCCAATAATGGCTGAATCGAAAATTAAGAGGTATTGTCTAGATCGCTTTGCTTTTCTACAAACGCGTAAGATTTATGTATTTGGTGCTGGTGAGATTGGAAGGCATACTGTTGAAGCTTTGTTGGCATTCGGTCTCCAAGTACACATGATTATCGATAACAATTCATCCAAACAGGGGTCAACTTTCGCAGGAATTCCTATCGACTCGTTGGATAAGTATAGAACAGAAGCGACTGACAAGGATTTTATCCTAGTTGCGCTTGTTCAAGATAGACAAGTTATTGATCAACTACATCGTGCGGGAATTTCTCATTATATGTACGATATCGTTCTAAAGGCTGCGACAGAAGATGTATTACAAGAACTGTACGTAATGGAATACATGGATATCAATGTTCAGATGCAGAAAGAGGCACTAATTGAAACGGCTGCATTTGTGAAAGAAAACATGTTTCATGTCCCGCAATTTGATTCTCGTGAAGCGTTGTTTCAGTCGGTTCTTCATAACCAAGTAATCAATGGTGTTTATCTTGAGTTCGGTGTATTTGAGGGGAATTCATTAAATCAGATCGCCTCACTTGTTCCAAGTGAAACGGTTTATGGATTTGATTCTTTTGAAGGTTTGCCCGAGGATTGGTATCCAGGAAATGAAAAAGGAACATTTGCTGTACCGCAACTTCCGAACGTTCGTTCAAATATACAACTTGTTAAAGGCTGGTTTGATGAAACACTGTCGACGTTTCTGGATAATAATAATCAGAAATGTGCGTTCATTCATATTGACTGTGACCTATATTCCTCCACTAGAACGGTATTCAATGAGTTGAAAAATCGAATTGTAAATGGAACGATTATTGTATTTGACGAGTATTTTAACTACCCCAACTGGAAGGACGGAGAATATAAAGCGTTCATGGAGTTTATTGAACAAACTGGATTTAAATTTGAATATTTAGGATTTATCCCAAGAGGCTGGCAAGTGGCGGTTAAAATAATAGAATAAGGCTGAACAATAATAGAGTAGTCTGCAATAATGTGAAGGGGTGTTAACAATTGCCCAAGGTTTCAGTTCTGATGCCTGTCTATAATGGTGCTCAACATTTGCGTGAATCCATTGAGAGTATTCAGCGACAGACGTTTACAGATTGGGAGTTTATTATCATAAACGAATTCGGATCTAATGATGGATCAGCAGAAATTGTGGAGATGCACGCTGATGTTGACAAACGGATTCGATTGGTTCAGAATGACCAACGCTTAGGATTAGGGGAATCATTAAACAAAGGTATAAGGCTAGCTGAAGGGGAGTACATCGCTCGTATAGATGCGGATGATCTTTCACATCCCACTCGATTTGCCAAACAAGTGCTATTGATGGATGACAACCCGAATGTAGCTATATGCGGAACGTATCAGCGCCATTTCGGATCTAATATAAATTGGGTTCATAGACCGCCTGTCAAGGCTGAGCAGACACGAACTAATTTGCTATTCAAATGCGATCTGTGTCATTCCACGCTTATGTTAAGAAGAAAGATGCTTATTGATCATGATTTGTTTTACGACAATACGTATCTGAATGAGGATTTCGAATTATGGACGCGTGTATTAGTCGTTGCGGATATAGTTAATATTCCAGAAGTACTGGGCGAGTACCGTCACAGTGAAAATAATATAACCAAACAAAAGAAAGAAGCTTTGGAGACTGAAAGTGGTTCGATTGTTGCAAAATCTTTATTGCGGAATCTAAACATTTCCATTTCGCAAGAGGATCATGAACTGTTCAATAGCTGGAGAAATGTTTTTCAACAGGAGTCGGACGTAGACAAGCGGGAGAAGATGTTGGAACGCTTGAAGCGTATTTTACAAATGATATGGGAAGCGAACAAGCTAATTGCGTTCTATGACTCGGAGAGCCTCATGGATACACTGGTTGCCAAATGGAGAGAGGCACAACATAACGTAATGAACTATGTTAGAGATTACTGTACGAAGAAGTCTGAAGTGTTACGGGAAAGAACAATATATGTATTCGGTGCTGGTGAAGTTGGTCGGTTTGTCATCGCTTTCCTTCAGGAACGGGAAATTCGCATTGCGCGAGTGATTGATAATTATTCTTCAAAACAAGGTTCAAGTGTAGTTGGGATTTCGATCTGTTCTTGGGAAGGTTATCTCCAGCAAGCGACAGAAAATGATTTAATTTTGATATCCCTCCTCCATGAGGAAGAAGTATTGAAACAGTTAGAGTACGCGAAAATTCCAAAATCAAAATATTTATCGATTGTGGGGGAAGCTTATAGGGATGTGACTGATGAGCTATTGTCCTTGTTGAAGTAACTAAGCAAGGGATATTCGAATTTGTAGAAAAACAATAACGGAGGATACTTTAATGACAGAAATAAATGAAATGAATCGCTTGTTTAAGTTGTCTCAAGAGGTATATGCTAATTTGGCTGACCCTTTGTCCAAAGCTCTCTTTACGGCTCGAATGCAATATAATTTTTCAAATAGCTATAAGTCATTATTTGATATGGTCGAATTGAATCCTAGTTTTGCAGGGAAAGCTTCTGGGCTGGAGTTGCTGGGGGAGCGATTACAACGAATAAACAAACAGAAGGGCACACGATTAATTATCTATGGGGCAGGTTGGTTTGGCGGTACGCTTTTTGATCTATTTGACAAAGTTGATTGGTATGCTTTTTGTGATAAAGACATCAGTAAGCTTGGAACTGCATATTTTAGTCTTCCCGTTATTTCACCTGAGGAGTTGCTAGTCCATCATAAGAATGATTATGTTGTTATAAGTTCTCCGTTTATTTATGAAGAGGTGAATAAGGAACTACAGGGATTAGGTTTTCCTGTAGATCATATTATTTTTGAAGATATACTCCCACGGTTTCAGAGTTCCTCGGGATATCAATGTGATACTAAAAATCAATATTTCGAAGCTCCTATAATAGTTCCACAACCCAATGAAATATTTATTGATGCTGGCTGTTGTGATTGTGGAACATCACTGCTTTTCAGAGAGTGGTGCGGGGGAAACTATGATAAAATTTATGCATTTGAGCCAGACCCAGAGTCCTACGATAGGTGTCAATCTGTTATCAATCAAGAACAGCTCCATAATATTGAGCTTCTGAATGCTGGAGCATGGAGCTGCGATGATCAATTGAAATTTAACTCCACGGAGAATGGGGCATCTTCGATTGTCTCCGAAGGGGGAACTTTGATTAATGTACGTAGTATTGATAGCGTATTGCAGGGAGAACGCGCTACATTAATTAAACTGGATATAGAGGGTGCCGAGTTGCAGGCACTGAAAGGAGCGCGCGAAACGATCGTCAAGCATCGTCCTAGGTTGGCAGTGTGCGTGTACCACAAGCCAGAGGATATGTTGGAAATTCCGTTATATTTACAAAGCCTGATACCCGATTACAAGTTTTACATTAGGCATTACAGTAATTTTTGGTATGAAACGGTATTGTATGCGGTATAAGAGTTGCTCTGAGTTAAGTTTTATAGCAAATCAGGTCGGACGGCATAAAGGGCTCAAAGATCAGATTAATAGACTTACAGACATGAAGACCGAGGTTACCCTTAGTCAAATCAATTGACCTAAGGGTAACCTCGGCTTTTAAATGTAAATTTCTTTGGGGACGGAGATGGCTAACTCAGGGTAGTTATTAGAAGTAATAATAGTCGGTCATCAGTTTAAAATGATTAGAGGAAAGGGAAGTGATTATTTCTTCAAAGTAAGATTCGGTGTTAACGATAACAAAAGGTTTATTCTCACTAAGAAAATTTGTATTTTGCAGTATTCTGGGCGATGAGCAGTATTGCTTTGAAAGATTTTTATCATAGGCGAAATAATTCCCGCTTTTATATTTGATTAAGAGATGTTCAATTTCTGAGAATAAATAGCGCATCCCCCAAATAACCACTTTCCTACCAGTTAAATCATTTTGGAGCAATCTTTCCAAACTATTCAGATATGTATTTTTGTGAGAGGATGTTTTTATTTTCGAAAGGATTTTTTTCCAATTCCCATAATCGCCTAACCACTCAATATTTCCATTGATTCCTCTGTATTTAATATCAGAGCATATTAGATGCATATTGTTTGAAATTAGAATATGTTGCTCATCTTTACTTGGTTTAACAAACAAAATACCGATATCCTTGTTTGGGAATCTGGCAGTTATTGATTTTCCAAGTGAAAGCATGACAGTGGAATCGTCAGTTTGATTTAATGTTCTTATAAAGAGGATTCTTTGGCTGGCTTCAATTCTGGCATATAAGCTTTTAACTTTATATTGAAATTTGATATATAAGTCTTGAAATGATTTATCTGATAAGCTCTCTTTCGAAATATCGTGGAGCGAACGGAATCCACTTGAGGTGTCAGTTAAAAGTACGGTATGATAACTATCATCTTGAACGGGATCGATTTGAAGATTCTCAGGCAAAAATAATGAATGAAAATTATCATCAAACAGCTTTGCTACATTTGTTGTACTGCTTGTTATGATCCAATCAAACGGACTTTTAGTGTTGTATACGTCGTTATCCTTCAATTGTCTGGATAACATACAGGTGTCTCCAAGACTTACGACAGTATCGTAGTGGTGCGAAAAAATATCTAGATTGTCCATTATATCTGCCCCCTCAATGCCTATAGTTGCAATCAAATTTTATCATGCATCTCCAATTTGCGTATACCTGCAACGCTAAGATGTACCAGAGCTTTATGGATTTTTAATTTCGAATGAATCTTTTCACGTCATTCATGACACCGCTTTCAAAAAACCATTGACACCAATCTTTACCTAATGTTATATTCGAATTGTGGGCTGGGTACTGGTGCCTATGTCTAACGTCATTTGAATATGAAGGGAATGTTTAACACATGCAAGGTAAAGTAAAATGGTTCAACGCAGAAAAAGGTTACGGTTTCATTGAAACAGAGCAAGGTGGCGACGTGTTCGTTCACTTCTCGGCTATTCAAATGGACGGTTACAAAGCTCTTGAAGAAGGCCAAGAGGTCGAATTCGACATCGTGCAAGGCGCACGCGGTCCTCAAGCAGCTAACGTTACCAAATCGTAATCATACCGGCGCGATCGCCGAACTCACATACAAGCAACGTAGCGCTTCCCTGGAGCAATCCAGGGTTTTTCTTTTTTTATCAGAAATTGTTAGGTAGTCAATTTACAAGGAAGTAAATTTTTCAATCCCCTTCTTTATTTGCATATATACTGAAGAATTCTGATGTTTTTGTCGATAACTATTGAGTAAATAAAATCGACTTTATCTTTGAGGGACCATGATTACAATGCCATTAAACTTAAGCGTACTTTGTGTGCAAAATTACGGGAGAAGTGGGACTGTCTTCTTGAATTCCTTGTTTGATGGGCACCCCAATGTTTTTGTAATGCCTGGAATAAACAATAGCGATATTTATAGTTATTACTATAACTTTTGTCAAAGAAATCGAACGCTTGATTTGAATGAAATGATTGAAGGTTTTATTTTTGAAAAACGGCATTGGTTTTGTCCTAGTATTGGGCTGGAGCACCACAACTTAAATAGACTGGGTGAGGAAGGGGTCGGTTTCCAAGCGATCTCGGAATCAAAGTTTCGTTGCTACTTTAGTGAAATGTTTGAAATATTGGAGGGAGAGCTCAGTCGAAGATTTTTTCTAGCTATTAATCTCGCCTACCAGCTTTGTATTGGAAAATCAATCGAAGCTGGGGGGGTTATCATTTTTCATGCTCATTGTCAGCCTAAAAAATATGTCGAGTTATTATTGAATGATTTTCCTGATACTAAGTTTTTATATTTAGTCAGAGAACCGTTACGCAATTTTGAATCGACAACAAATTTTTGGATGATTCGAAAAATAGGAGAACAATTCATAGATCTACTGGCAGGCGGACTAATTTCGGATCTCAAAGCAACAAATAACGAGTATGACGAGTTGCATTCATCCGTGCCGTATTTTGGACATAACACCGAACAATCTAAAGCGGTACGTCTGGAAGAGATTCACTTGTGTCCCAAGGAGACTCTTGATTCTATTTGTGAATGGCTGGCGATCCCATGGGATGATGTGCTTTTATCAAGTACAGTGAATAGGTTGAAATGGTGGAATCATCCTGAGTCTAAACGAGCTTCGGGATTTGATAAGTTTATTATTGATAGAGGCGAATTAAAACATTTAAATTCATTCGACATATTTAGACTTACGGTTTTATTTCACTCAAGAAATAAGGTTTGGAAATATAAGCTTCCTTGGTACTCGAACTTTTCTACATATCTTGCTTTATTTTTTTTAATTCCAATACCGTTTCGTCTAGAGAGAATAATTTCCGGATATTTTGGGAAAACGCGGCGATTAGATTCAATTTTTGATAATTTAAAAAGCTATATCAGATTAAGAAAACACCTTTACAGAAGTTATTTCAAGTTTCACACGCAATATTCTAGATTTGCAAAGTTGCTTCGGGACAATGCTTGGGTAGATATGGGTCCCCTTAGTGGTAAAATCAAATCTCCGAAAATAAAAACGAGATACGATTTTATTAAAGAACACGACTTGTTAACTAAAGAATCGATTAAGATGGGAGCTAATAATTTTTCTGAATGGTTATCTATTGTCATGAGCTTTGCTACGGCAAACGAACAAATCGATTTAACAGAGCATGAAGAAGGATTTATAGTTAGTCATCCTGAAGTGTCTATTTGGTCTTCGCCTCAAGAGTACGCTTTGGTAAAGGATGCACTAATATACTTTAAGATGGAGATTCATTATTTTGATCGTTTCGATTTCGAATCATTAATTAGCTTCATTCAGCAAAGGAAGGAGCGGGGCTTGAAGCTACCCTACATCTTGTTAAGCCCTAGTGGATATAGTTTTATAAGGAACAGGCTTTTTCAATTAGGGTTATCTGAGTTCAAGGATTTTGTCTTCATTCCGATTCCAAACTCGAAAGCTATAGATTATGCGGCGCAAGCGGCCTTAACAGGAAAAAAAATTATCATTTTTGGAACGGGTCTTTCCTATCTCGAAACTCTAAAACCTATGATGGATATGGCAGGCCTAAAAGCAGATTATGCGATCGATAACGATTCAAACAAAGAGGGGAAGACGATTGGCGATCTGGTTGTACGGAAACCCCCGACCGAACTAACAGAGAAAGAAAAAGATGGTCAGTTTATTATCGTAGCATCTTTGTTCTATCCAGCTATTAAGATTCAACTTGAACAACTAGGATTGAAAGAGTACATTCATTTTACAAGGGGCGTTTAGGAACGTTTCGAACGCTTTGCAGGAGGGAAATTTTTGGGGGGAGTCTATTGGGTTACCGGGTTATCCGGCGCTGGGAAAACTACGCTTGGTCGACTGCTTTTCGAACGCTTGAAACAGGACAAGCGACAAGCAGTATACCTCGACGGTGATATCTTACGAGAGATTTTTGGGAATGATCTTGGTTATTCGCAGGAAGATCGCCGAAAGAGTGCCATGAGAAACTCACGCTTGTGCAAAGCTTTATCGGATCAGGGCATTGACGTTACGATTGCTACGATTTCCATGTTTCATTCATGCAGGGATTGGAATCGAGCCAATATTCCCGGATATAGGGAAATTTATATTCGGGTTCCCTGGGAAGTGCTCAGGCAAAGGGATCAAAAAGGACTATACAGCGGTGCGGACAAAGGGGAAGTAGCTCATGTAGTCGGTTTTGATATTCCTTTTGAGGAACCACAAAACTCCGATCTGATAATTGATAACGATGGTTCTGTCTCTCCGGAAGAACTCGCAGATCATATCTATCAGTCAGTTGCAATATTAAACTATGACAAAGGGTGATATTATGAAACAAGGTGATTTTACGGCGCTAGCAAAAGATTATATTTTTCGTCCTGGGTATTCTTTAGAGTTGTTAAAGATGTTAAAAGTATACATCAGCAAAGGTGACTCTATCCGCATTGCAGATATCGGGGCTGGAACTGGAAAGCTGACTTCCAATCTAATCGATATTGGGCTACAGGGATATGCAGTAGAGCCCAACGATGCGATGCGCGAAGAGGGAATTGCAAACCTGAGCCATCAAACTCAAATCCAGTGGTCGAAGGGACAAGCCGAGGAGACAGGACTGCCGGATTCCTCCGTGGATTGGGTGTTGATGGGGTCATCTTTTCATTGGACGGATTACGAGCGGGCCCTGAAAGAGTTTCATCGAATCTTAAAGCCCGGAGGTTTTTTTACGGCGATCTGGAATCCGCGAGATATTGATCGCAGCGAACGAGAACAGACGATCGAAAGAAAAATAAAGGAGATCGTTCCGGAATTGACTCGGGTTTCTTCAGGCTCTAAGTCGTATACGGCAGACTTGGAGAAAAAACTGTTAATGACGGGACATTTTGAAAATCTAATTTTCGTCGAAGCTCCACATGAGGAGATCAAGCCTAAAGAAAGCTACATGGGAGCATGGAAATCGGTTAACGATATTCAAGCCCAAGCAGGACCAGAGCGGTTTCAAGCCATACTAAAGTTGATCGAGAATGAAATCGTAAACCAGGCATCGGTTGTTGTACCTTATCGTTCTCGTTCATGGACTGTCCAATCGACCAAGAAAACATAAACCATAAATGCAGAAAAATAAGGTGATACAATGTCCCTATTCGGAACGAAAGCAGAAACATTGGACGCGCTTGTTGATCACTTAGAACGTGCGAAAGTCCTCCCTCAAGTTCGATTTACCATAGCCGACTGGGAGAAAGATTCTGAAAAATGTTTAGAAGATATTTTAGCGAAATGGAATGACGTGTCATTAATCGTTCGTAGTAGCGCTGTGGCTGAGGATCGTGAGACTCAATCGCTTGCGGGTCATTTCTCGTCTGTGGCAGATGTGACGGGAAGGGAACAAATGCGTCTTGCGGTAGAAGAGGTAGCCGCTTCATACCATGATCATCATTGCGATAATCAGGTGTTTGTTCAGCCGATGTTGACCCACGTGGTCTGCAGCGGTGTGGCCTTTAGCAAAGACCCAAACACAGGGGCGCCTTATATTATCGTCAGTTATGATGATACGACTGGATCTACGGATTCGGTTACTTCAGGAAATTCCAATCAAATTAAGACCGCATATATCTATAAATATCGCAATCAAGTTTTTCCGAATCTTTATACTGCAAAGATTGTCCAACTCGTTTATGAACTGGAATCGATATTTCAGTCTAATAGTTTAGATATTGAATTCGCCATTACTGCCAGCCAAGAAGTTTATCTTTTACAAGTAAGACCGCTAATTGCTCCTCCAAAAACGGGAATGGACAATGAGACGTTGGATGAAGCTCTCATAAGCATATCCACCAAAGTGAGAGAATTAAATAAGCCTCATCCTTACTTGTACGGAGATCGAACAGTTTTTGGAAATATGCCGGATTGGAATCCTGCTGAGATTATTGGAGTGAAGCCAAGACCGCTGGCGTTGTCCCTTTACAAAGAAATCATCACAGATAATATTTGGGCCTACCAGCGCGATAACTATGGTTACAAAAACCTTAGAAGTTTCCCTCTGCTTATTAGTTTTCATGGACTTCCTTATATTGATGTTCGCGTAAGTTTCAATTCCTTTATTCCTGCAGACGTAGATGAAAGTTTATCTCAACGATTATCCAACTACTATATCGATCGACTGATCGACTATCCGAGTTATCATGATAAAGTCGAGTTTGAAATTATTTACTCTTGCTATACGTTGGATTTGAAGGAAAGACTAGCCGCTCTGCATAGCGCAGGTTTTGATAAACAGGATATTGATCAGTTGACGCATTCTCTCAGAAAATTGAC
>Ga0256788_1000353_pt1 | contig 12238 bp, 10 predicted proteins | sample MC6MC0939MT_FD_186355 | JGI IMG/M metagenome (GOLD analysis project Ga0256788, IMG submission 186355) | Metatranscriptome of enriched soil aggregate microbial communities from Iowa State University, Ames, United States - MC6-MC0939-MT... | ecosystem: Environmental > Terrestrial > Soil >...
CCGCCATTGGTTTCTCGGTGGCTATCGAAGCGTTGAACCAGGTCGCGCGCCGCAACCTGCTCAAGCTCGACGGCGGCCGTCCGATGCGTGAGCGCACCGCCTCGGCGGTGCTGCGCATGCTGGGCAAGCGCCCGCCAGCCAGCGACGAACCCGATCTGCCCAACGCGGATGGCCCGTCCATGCCGGCCTTCGGCGTTGAAGAACGCAACATGGTCAGCGGCGTGCTGACGCTGGCCGAACGGTCCATCCGGTCGATCATGACGCCGCGCACGGATGTGTCGTGGATCAACATCGACGACGATCCCGAACTCATCCGCCGCCAGCTGACCGAAGCCCCGCACAGCTTTTTCCCGGTCTGCCGCGGGTCGCTGGATGAAGTGCTGGGCATTGCCCGCGCCAAGGACCTGGTGGCCGACCTGATCACCGAAGGCCGCGTGCGCCGCAACCGCCTGCGCGACCCGATCATCGTGCACGAGTCCATCGGCATCCTGCGCCTGATGGACACGCTCAAGCGTTCGCGCGGCCAGCTCGTGCTGGTGGCTGACGAATTCGGCGCCATCGAAGGCCTGGTCACGCCCATCGACGTATTCGAAGCCATTGCCGGCGAATTCCCCGACGAAGACGAACTGCCCGACATCGTGGCCGACGGCGACAACACCTGGAAGATCGACGGCGCAGCCGACCTGCACCACGTTGAACAGGTGCTGGAAACCGAAGGGCTGGTCGACGAAGCGCAAGACTTCTCGACGCTGGCCGGCTACCTGCTGTCGCGCTTTGGCCACCTGCCCAAGCCCGGCGACGTCTGCGAATACGAAATCCATCATCAGCATTTCCGCTTCGAAGTCCTGGAAATGGATGGCCGCCGAATCGCGCTGGTGCGCGTCGAAAAGCGGCCCCAGGAAATGTTGTCCGACGAAGCCTCTTTAGCCAACGACTAACCAGGACCGCCCACGCATCGTGACTGAAAACGCGCTCTATCTGATCAAGGCATTCATTCTTGGCATTCTTGAAGGCCTGACGGAATTCATTCCCGTCTCCAGCACCGGCCACCTGATCCTGGTGGGCGACTGGATCAACTTCCAATCCGGCGACGGCAAGGTGTTCGAAGTCGTCATCCAGCTGGGTTCCATCCTGGCCGTCATGTGGGTGTTCCGCGCGCGGCTGTTGCAGCTGATTCGCGGCGCGCTGACCGGCGTGCCCAGCGAAGTGGCTTTCGCCCGCAACCTGATCATCGCCTTCCTGCCGGCGGCCGTTATCGGCGCCATCTTCATCAAGACCATCAAGTCGGTGTTCTATCACCCCGGCGTGGTGGTGGTGACGCTGGTGCTGGGCGGCCTGATCATGCTGTATGTTGAACGCAAGACGCACCACACGCCGGGCGACAAGCCGGGCGCGGCGGATGACACGGCATCGGACGAACGGGCTTCCGCGTACACGCTGGAGCAGATCAGCTGGAAGCAGGCGCTGGGCGTGGGTGTGGCGCAGTGCTTCGCGATGATTCCCGGCACGTCACGTTCGGGCGCCACCATCATCGGCGGCATGATCGCCGGCATCCAGCGCAAGACCGCCACCGAGTTCTCGTTCTTCCTGGCCATGCCCACGATGCTGGGCGCGGCCGTGTTCGACATGTACAAGAACTTCGGCGCACTGACTCAGCACGACCTGTCCGGCATTGCCGTGGGCTTCATCGCCGCCTTCCTGAGCGCCATGGTGGTGGTGCGCGCGGTGCTGCGCTTCGTGGCCAACCACACGTACCGCGTGTTCGCCTGGTATCGCATCGTGTTCGGCGCGGTGGTCGCAGCCTGGATCTTCACGCGCTAAGTCCTTGGCGCTGCACGATAAAAAAAGAGCCTCGCGGTGTGCGAGGCTCTTTTTCTTTGGCGTGCCGGCAAGGCTTGAGGCCGTCTTGCGGCCGGGGCTGGCGTCTTACGATTCCGTTTCCAGGTCGTAGAACTCCAGGCCGTCCTGGTCAATGACCAGCCAGCCGCCGCGCGGGGGCGACACGTGGTCGAAGTCCCAGTCGGGCAGCACCCAGCGTTCGTGCTTCTTGCCGTCGATATCCAGCACGTGGCGGGCAGGGCGGTGCGTGTGGCCATGCACCAGCACGCGCACGCCGGTCTCGCGGAAGATGGCGTCAACCGCCGCGCCGTTGACGTCCATGATCTCCATGGACTTCGTCTGGTTGGCCGCCTGGCTTTCGCCGCGGGCCTGCTGCGCCATCGCCAGCCGTTCCGGAATGGTCTTGGCCAGGAACTCGGCCTGCCACTGCGGATTGCGGACCATCTTGCGGAACTGTTGATACGCGGCGTCGTCCGTACAGAACTCGTCGCCGTGCGTCAGCAGCACCTGGCCGAAATCGGTTTCCAGCAGGGCGGGTTCCGGCAGCAGCTTGGCGCCCACGGCATCGGCCAGCTCTTGGCCGATCAGGAAGTCGCGGTTGCCGCGGCCCAGCCACACGGGAATGCGTGCGGCCGTCTCGCGCAGCGCCGTCAACACCGTGGCAAGCCACGGCGGTGCGGCGCGGATCACGTCGTCGCCAATCCAGGCATCGAAGATGTCGCCCGGCAGCAGCAGGGTGGCAGCGTCTTCTTGTGCGGCCTGCAAGAAGGCCAGAAAGGCCTCCGAGGTAGCCGGCGTGGCCGGCCCCAGATGCAGGTCGGACGCCAGCCAGATCGGACCGGACAGGGCAATCTTATTCAAGAACTTCGGCCTTCTCGATGATCACGTCTTCGTTCGGCACGTTCTGGTGGAAGCCCTTGTTGCCGGTCTTCACGCCCTTGATCTTCTCAACGACGTCGGTGCCTTCGGTGATGGTGCCAAACACGGCGTAGCCCCAGCCGTTCGGCGTGGGCGACGTGAAGTTCAGGAAGTCGTTGTTCGACACGTTGATGAAGAACTGGGCGGTGGCCGAGTGCGGGTCGCTGGTGCGCGCCATCGCCAGGGTGTACTTGTCGTTCTTCAGGCCATTGTTGGCTTCGTTTTCGATCGGGGCATGGGTTTGCTTTTGCTTCATGCCGGGTTCGAAGCCGCCGCCTTGAATCATGAAACCGTCGATCACGCGATGGAACACCGTGCCGTTGTAGAAACCTTCCTTGACGTAGGTCAGGAAGTTTTCGACGGTCTTGGGCGCCTTGGCGGCGTCCAGGGTGATGACCATGTCGCCTTGGTTCGTGACGAGCTTGACGCGGGGATTGGTGCTCATGGCTTTTGTGCCTTCAGAAGTGGAGGTGGAAGAGGTGGCCGCAGGGGCGGCGCTGACGAGGGCTGGGGCAAATGCGGCCAGCGCGAACGAGCACGCCGTCAGGCGCAGCAGGTGGAAAGGAGAGTATCGGGACATCATTTGCCTTGTTTATCCTTCAGCATGGTTTCGACTTCGCGGGCTTTGTCCTGCATGCCCGGCACGCCATCGCGGGCGGCCTTTTTGTAGGTTTGCATTGCCTGCAGAAGTTGCAGATCGCCCAGATTGGCGCGGGCGGCGGCATAACCCGGGTCGGCGCGCAATGCCATTTGCAGGGCATCTTGCGCTTTTTCAAGTTCTCCGCGGCTGGCATATAGAGCGGCCAGGTTGTTCCAAGGTTCCGGCAGCTCGGGGAAACGCGTCGTCATGTCGGTATAGATATCGATGGCTTCGCCCGTGCGGTTCAGGGCGGCCAGCGCGCGCGCGTGCTGGAACATCAGCTGCACATCGGTGCCGCGCTGATCTTTAATTTGCGCTTCGCGCTTTTCAATCATCGCCAGCGCTTCTTCGTTGTCGCCACGATTCAACAGCATTTCAATGCGGCCGGTAATCTGCGAGGCCGACGGCGTGAGCCGCGTATCCACACCCGGCTTGACGGCTTCCAGCAGGTTGGCCAGGCCTTCCCAGCCGCCTTCGGGCGGGATGGGGTCCAGCGTGGTCCGGGTGGCGTTGGGGTTGGCCCCCGAGCCGCCGGCCATCGACTGGGCAAGGGCGGTTGCAACCGGCGCGCCGGCCAAAGCCAGGGCGAGCAGGGCGACACAAAGACGCGGCTTGATAGTCACGTAGGTTATCCGTTAAAAGTCGTGGCCGAGCCGCACTTACGCGCGCGACCGGGCCGCTTGCTATACTTGACGACCGCCATTTTAGCCCCGGTTGCGTTTTTGGTTCGGCATTGGGTCCGAGACCTCGTGTGACAACGCGTATAGCGACCAGGCCGGGGTCGGCGCCGGGCCGATTGCGGAGCCTGAAAGCAAGGCTGAATCCGGCTGATCATGCCACGGGCTTGATCGGGGGCAGGCGGCACGCTTCGAAGGTATTGTCCTTCGCGAGCAACTTTCCGAATCCGCCACGGAATATTTAGACGAATCCATAAGCGCCATGCTGCAAATCTACAACACGTTATCGCGTACCAAAGAACCGTTCAAACCGGCCCAGGCTGGTCAGGTGCGCATGTACGTGTGTGGCATGACCGTGTACGACTTCTGCCATCTGGGCCACGCCCGCATGCTGGTGTCGTTTGACGTCGTGCAGCGCTGGCTGCGCGCAAGCGGCCTGGCCGTTGACTACGTGCGCAACATCACCGACATCGATGACAAAATCATCCGCCGCGCCGTTGAAACCAACCGCCGCATCGGTGACGTCACCGAGTTCTACATCGCCGCCATGCACGCCGACGAACGCGCGCTGGGCGTGGAATCGCCCGACCGCGAACCGCGCGCCACCCAATACGTGGGCGACATGCTGGACATCATCGGCAAGCTCGAGCAAAACGGCCTGGCCTACCAGGCTGACGACGGCGACGTGAACTACGCCGTGCGCGGCTTTCCCGGCTACGGCAAGCTTTCCGGCAAGACGCTGGACGACCTGCGCGCCGGCGAACGCGTCGCCGTGGGCTCGGCCAAGCGCGACCCGCTGGACTTCGTCTTGTGGAAATCGGCCAAGGCCGACGAACCCGCCGACACCAAGTGGGAATCGCCCTACGGCATGGGCCGCCCGGGCTGGCACATTGAATGCTCGGCGATGAGCAAGTCGCTGCTGGGCCTGCCCCTGGATATCCACGGCGGCGGTCCTGACCTGAAGTTCCCGCACCACGAAAACGAAATCGCCCAGACCGAAGGCGCCTTTGGCGGCACGCTGGCCAACATCTGGATGCACTGCGGCCCGCTCATGGTCGATTCGGACAAGATGTCCAAGTCGCTGGGCAACTTCCGCACCATCCGCCAGACCGTGGCGCTGGGTGACCCGGCCGCTGACGACGCCAACTACCGTGTGAACCCGCGCGAAGCCGAAATGGTGCGCTTCTTCATTGTGCGCAACCACTATCGCAGCTCGCAGAACTACACGCCCGACAACCTGATCGACGCGCAAAACGCGCTGGACCGCCTGTACCAGGCCTTGCAGAACGTGCCTGCCGACGATCAAGGCATCGACTGGAACGAGCCCCAGGCCCAGGCCTTCAAGGCCGCCATGGACGACGACTTCAACAGCTCGGGCGCAATCGCGGCCCTGTTCGAACTGGCGTCTGAAGCCAACCGCGAAAAGCGCGCACGCAGCGCCGGCCAGATGAAAGCCCTGGCGTCGCTGCTGGGCCTGCTGCAACAAGACCCGTCCACGTACTTCCAGTCGCCCACCCGCTATTCGGCCGCGGCCATCGAGCAAGGCCCGCGCGCCACGCTCGACGCCGACGCCATCCAGTCGCTGATCGACGCGCGCGCGGCCGCCAAGGCCGCCCGCAACTTCGCCGAAGCCGACCGCATCCGCGCCGAACTGCGCGAGGCGGGTATCGAACTCGACGACAAGCCGGGCGGCTTGACGCAATGGCGGCGGGCTTGAGCCCAGTGGATACCCCCGACATGTCCACCGCTGAAATCGACGTTCCCAAGCCTGAGTATTGGGAAGCGGCCGTCGCCCATCTGATGCGGCGCGACCGCATCCTGAAAAAAGTCATACCCCAGCACCCCGAGGTCTGGCTGACCTCGCGCGGCACGCCATTCATTACGTTGGCGCGCGCGATCATCGGCCAGCAGGTGTCCGCCAAGGCGGCCGACGCGGTCTGGACCAAATTCATCGAAGCGGTGGGCAAGCGCCCGACGCCCGTGGCCGTGCTGCGCGTGGGCGTGGACGGGCTGCGCAAAGCCGGCCTGTCTCAGCGCAAAGCCGAATACGTGCTGGATCTGGCGGTGCACTTCGGCGAACGCCGGGTGCATCCCGAGAAATGGGCGGCCATGGACGACGAGGCCGTTATTTCTGAATTAGTCGCCATCCGGGGCATTGGGCGCTGGACGGCGGAGATGTTTTTGATTTTCAATCTACAGCGGCCTGACGTTCTGCCGCTGGATGATCCCGGGTTGCTCAAGGCAATCTCGCTACATTATTTCAGTGGCGAGCCTGTCTCGCGCTTCGAGGCTCGCGAAGTCTCGCTGGCGTGGCAACCCTGGCGTACCGTGGCGACCTGGTACTTGTGGCGCAGTCTGGAACCGACGCCGGTTCAATACTGATGCACACCAGGCAGCCCATCTACGGAACCACACTACATGCGCAATACATTTCTGGAATTTGAACAGCCGCTGGCCGAGCTTGAGAACAAGATCGAGCAGCTGCGCTACGTGCAGGCCGATTCTGCGGTAGACATCTCCGACGAAATCGGACGTCTGCAGCAAAAGAGCCAGACCTTGGCCAAGGAAATCTACGCCAAGCTCACGCCGTGGCAAACGGCGCTTGTCGCCCGCCACCCCCAGCGCCCCTACACGCTGGACTACGTGCGCGAAATGTTCACCGACTTCCATGAGCTGCACGGCGACCGCATGTACGCCGACGACCAGTCCATCATCGGCGGCCTTGCGCGCTTTAACGGCACGCCCTGCATGGTCATTGGCCATCAGAAAGGCCGCGACACCAAGGAACGCGCCGCCCGCAATTTCGGCATGCCGCGTCCTGAAGGCTATCGCAAGGCCCTGCGCCTGATGCGCCTGGCTGAAAAATTCGGCATCCCCGTGTTCACCTTCGTGGACACCCCGGGCGCCTACCCTGGCATCGGCGCTGAAGAGCGCGGCCAGTCCGAAGCCATCGGCCACAACCTGTACGCCATGGCCGAGCTCAAAGTCCCCGTGATCTGCACGATCATCGGCGAAGGCGGCTCGGGCGGCGCCTTGGCGATTGCCGTGGGCAACGCCGTGCTGATGCTGCAATACGCCACCTACGCGGTGATCTCGCCCGAAGGTTGCGCATCCATTCTGTGGCGCAGCGCCGACAAGGCGCCCGACGCCGCCGAAGCGCTGGCCATCATCGCCCCGCGCCTGAAAGACTTGGGTCTGGTTGACCGCGTCGTCAACGAACCGGTGGGCGGCGCCCATCGCGATCCGCGCGTCATGGCCCGCCTGCTGCGCCGCGCGCTGGGCGACGCCCTGCGCCAACTGCAAGGCATGACGCCCGAACAGCTCGTTGAACAGCGCGTGCAACGCCTGCTGTCCTACGGCGCCTACCAGGAAGTGCGCGCCTGATGCAGGCAGCGGCGCGGGCGGACATGCCAGCGCCACGGCCGCGTCCATCGCGCCCTCTCGCATGACTGCCCGGCCCACGCCCGACACGCCCCTTGCGGCCGAGTCGGGCGTGTCGCATTCGGCGTCGCAAGCCGGGCAGGGGGCAGTGCTTCCTCTCGTTCCCGCCCTGACCGTCCCACTGCGCCAAGCCTTGCTGGCGCTGCCCGAGCGTCCCGCGCGCGTCGGCGTGGCGCTCAGTGGCGGCGCCGACTCGGCCATGCTGGCGGTGCACGCAGCGGCGGTTGCACGTGATCTTGGCGTAGGCGTGGTCTTGTTCCATGTGCACCATGGCTTGCAGGCCGCCGCCGATGCCTGGAGCGAGCACGTCAACGCGTTGGGCCGCTTGCTGAATCTGCCGGTCGCCGTGGCGCGTGTGCAAGTGGAAGAGGCGGGCGGCAAGGGTGTCGAGGCCGCCGCGCGCGACGCCCGGTACGCCGCGCTGGCGCAGTTGGCGCAGGCGCATGGCGTGACCCACGTGCTGCTGGCGCATCACCGAAACGACCAGGCCGAAACCGTGTTGCTGCGCTTGCTGCGCGGCACCGGGCTGGCCGGTATGGCGGCGATGGCGCCGGTGTCCCAGCGCGACGGCCTGATGTATTTGCGTCCGTGGCTGGGCCAGGACCGCGCGGTCATTTTGCAAGCCGCCGATGCCGTCGAAGCGGCCTGCGGTTGGCGCCCGGTGGAAGACCCCACTAACGCCGACCCTCACTACACCCGCGCCGCGTTGCGCGAATTGCTGGCGCCGGTGTTGGACAGCCGCTGGCCCGGCTGGCGCGCCATCGTCGCGCGCCACGCCGGCCACATGGCCGAAGCGGCGCAGATCCTCGATGAAGTGGCGCGTGAAGATTTCGCGCGCCTGGACCCTAGCCCTGACGGCGCCAGTTTTTCGTTAAAGGCGTGGCGCGAGTTATCCGCGCCGCGTCAGGCGCAGGTGCTGCGCCACTGGCTGAGCCAGAACGGCGCGCGCATGCCCACGGATGCGCGCCTGCGCGACCTGCTGCGCCAACTGCGCGAATTGCATAGCCTGGGGCACGACCGCCAGTTGCGCGTCGAGCAAGCGGGCCATGTCATCCGTTGCCACCGCGGCCGTGTCTGGGTGGAAACGCGAGGATAAAAACTGCGGTTTCGGAAAGAATCCGTAGAAAAATAGCCGCGCAATGAACATAAATTTCCTCAAATTGAGCAAATTTTTACCGCCGCGCTAGAATATATGGTTTTGCCCGTCACCACTTTCGCGGCGGGTTCCCAGCCAGAGTACGAGATGTCCCTGATCGTTCACAAATATGGCGGTACTTCGATGGGCTCGGTTGAGCGCATCAGAAACGTGGCGCGTCGCGTCGCGAAGTGGCATGCCGCCGGCCACCAGGTTGTTGTAGTGCCGTCGGCAATGGCGGGCGAAACGAATCGCCTGCTGGGTCTGGCGCGCGAAATTTCGCCCCAGCCCGACGGCCGCGAACTCGATATGATCGCCGCCACCGGCGAGCAGGCCAGCAGCGGTTTGCTGGCGATTGCGTTGCAGGCCGAAGGCGTGCCGGCGCGCAGCTACGCCGGTTGGCAAGTGCCCGTGCGCACCGATTCGTCGTTCACGAAAGCCCGCATCAGCTCCATCGACGACGCCCGCATCCGCGGCGATCTCGACGCGGGCCGCGTGGTCATCGTGACCGGCTTCCAGGGCATCGACCCGGAAGGCCACATCACGACGCTGGGCCGTGGTGGTTCGGATACCTCGGCCGTGGCCGTGGCGGCCGCCATCAAGGCCGACGAATGCCTGATCTACACCGACGTGGATGGTGTCTACACGACCGATCCGCGCGTGGTGCCTGAAGCGCGCCGCATGGCCGTCGTTTCCTTCGAGGAAATGCTGGAAATGGCATCGCTGGGTTCCAAGGTCCTCCAGATCCGCTCGGTTGAATTCGCCGGCAAATATCGTGTACCGGTCCGGGTCCTGTCCTCGCTGACCGACCCGCTCATCCCGCTCGAAGAAGAAATGGTCTCGGGCACGCTGATTACTTTTGAGGAAGACGAAAAAATGGAAGCCGCCGTTGTCTCCGGCATCGCCTTCAGCCGCGACGAAGCCAAAATCACCCTGCTGGCCGTGCCCGACAAACCGGGCATCGCTTTCTCCATCCTGGGTCCTGTCGCCGCCGCCAATATCGACGTCGACATGATCGTGCAAAACCAGTCCGTAGCTGGCACGACCGACTTCTCGTTCACCGTGAACCGCAATGAATTTGCGCGCGCCGTGGACTTGCTCAAGCGTGAAGTCATCCCCGCCGTGGGCGCGCGTGAACTGTCCACCGACGAGAAGGTCGCCAAGGTCTCGATCGTGGGTATCGGCATGCGTTCGCACGTCGGTGTCGCCAGCCTGATGTTCCAGACGCTTTCGCAAGAAGGCATCAACATCCAGATGATCAGCACCAGCGAAATCAAGACCTCGGTCATCATCGACGACAAGTACATGGAATTGGGCGTGCGCGCACTGCACAAGGCCTTCGGCCTTGACCAGGCGCCGGCCGCCAAGGAATAAAGACAACGGCTCCGGCACGAATTTTTTTGCATGATGTCCCCACTTGCGGGACACACCTAAAAAATTCGTGCTAGAATCTCGTTCTCTTTTCGGAGACGTGCCCGAGAGGCTGAAGGGGCTCCCCTGCTAAGGGAGTATGTGGCTAAAAACTGCATCGTGGGTTCGAATCCCACCGTCTCCGCCAGATCTTCGGCGCTGGCTTAAACACCCAGCGCTGAATTAAAAAACCCGCAATCGCGAAATCGATTGCGGGTTTTTTTCATTGCAGCGCGGATAGCAATTTTTGCGCCTGTTCCACCACATCCTCATCATTCGGCCTGAACGTCATGGGCGTGGCTTGCGGCAGCTGCGTGTACTGTGCGTTGCTGCTGCGAGTGCCCGGAAAACTCGCGCAGCTCAGTCTGACGCCTTTAGGCTTGAAGCATTCGTCAAGATTCTACGACTGCCGGCACATGGCATGCCACGCCAAATTTGTTCCCGTCCGGATCACGAAAGTACGCGCCGTAGTAGTGAGCATGGTAATGAGGTCTAGCGCCGGGCAGACCCTCGCATGTCCCGCCGTTCTCAAGTGCCACTTGGTGAGCTGCGTCAACCATTGCCCGAGACGCAGCCGCGAAGGCGATCATTTGACCATTCCCCGGATCATGCTGCTCGCCGTCATAAGGTTTGCAGATAACGAAAAAGGGACGCGATTGATCAGTACTGTGCCAGCCCGCCCACGGCCTGCTGCGGTCGCAAAAGCGCATTTCAATACCGAGGCTGTCCATAAGCGGGGCGTAGACGCAAAGTGCTCGCTCGAAGTCGGTCACGCTCACGAAAATATGTGAAAACACATGGACTCCTTCGGGAAGAAAAGGGATGGGCGCGACCCTGTGGGCCTGCTGAGTGGTTAAGCGCGGAGCGTAGCGCGACCTGGCGAATTTCGCCACGGTGGACGAATCTACATCTGGCCTCGCGGACAAATGCAGTCGGACACCTACACTTAAGTTGTTCCGCGCCAGCACGCACCACAGCAGCGCGATTTACTTCAAGGCGAACGTGCTGGCCAGTACGTACATTCCGCATCCGTTATTGCCCACCTCCACGGTCAAGGAGCTTGCGCTCAATTTCCTGACCTTCGGCAACGCATTCATCGAGCGCCGTCTCAGCCGCACGGGTAGGGTGGTCGGCTTACGCCATTCGCTGGCCAAGTTCACGCGCGTGGGTGTGGAACCCGGCACGCACTTCTTTGTGCCGCACTCGCGCATCGAACATCCATTCGAACCCGGCAGTGTTTGGCATTTGCGAGAAGCCGACATCAATCAGGAGGTTTACGGGCTGCCGGAATACTTCAGCACCCTTCAGAGCGCATGGTTGAATGAGAGTGCCACGTTGTTCCGGCGGCGCTACTACAACAACGGCAGTCACGCCGGCTTCATCATGTACTTCACCGATGACGGCGCAAGCCAGGAAGACGTCGATTCCATCCGCGCGGCTTTGAAGAACTCGAAGGGGCGGGGCAACTTCCGCAATCTATTTCTCCACTCTCCCAACGGAAAGAAGGAAGGCGTGCAGATCATTCCGCTCAGCGAGGTGGCGGCGAAAGACGAGTTTCTGAATATCAAGGCGGTCACCCGCGATGACGTGCTTGCAGCGCACCGCGTGCCACCGCAGCTCATGGGCATCGTGCCTGGCAACACGGGCGGCTTTGGGGCTGTGATGCCCGCCGCTCAGGTGTTCGCACGCAATGAGATTGAACCGCTCCAGGCCAGGTTGGCCGAGTTGAATGAGTGGCTTGGTATGCCAGTCATGAAGTTCAGGCCCTACATCGTTGGCGTCCAGACCGAGGATGGCACGGGCGACCGTTCGCCGCGCGTCTAAAGGCGGTCACCCTCAACACCAAGCCCCGCACTCGCGGGGCTTTTTTTGTCCGTGCCACGCCTTACTCGCGCTCGCCGCGTCTTGCCCCTGGCTTGATGGCTAACGGCTCGTTTAGGCACGGTTCACCGGCCACATACCCCCGAAGCTCCGCAACACTGTCGATGATGTCCTGGCGGTGTCGTAGACCGCCTGCGCTCTTCAAGCCGGCGTCCAGGGCCACGATGACGCGCTGAAGGCGCCAGATTTCCCAGGCTAGGGCACAAAGGCCTCGGCGGTGGGGTTGCGCGGGTACAGCTCGCGTATGTGGGCCGCATGCGGGGGCGCGGGTGAGGTCCGGTCGAAGTGCCTCTCAAC
>Ga0256788_1000355_pt1 | contig 12194 bp, 13 predicted proteins | sample MC6MC0939MT_FD_186355 | JGI IMG/M metagenome (GOLD analysis project Ga0256788, IMG submission 186355) | Metatranscriptome of enriched soil aggregate microbial communities from Iowa State University, Ames, United States - MC6-MC0939-MT... | ecosystem: Environmental > Terrestrial > Soil >...
ACTATGCCTGCCATGCCGCAGGAAATATCGAATTTCAAGATTCTCAGGATTCGCAACCCACCAAGTGAAGGTCAAGGAGGCAAACCAGAATGCAAAGGGATAATTTTAGGAATGAACGAGATAACTTTTTTAAAGAAATCGAAAACTTAAACCATCCCAATGAAACATTAGTCAAGACACACTGCAGCTATTGTGCAATGCAGTGTGGGATGAACTTAAGGGTAAATACAAAAACAAACAAGATCATAGGGGTTGAGCCTCGATATGATTGGCCGGTAACTTTAGGAAAAATGTGCCCGAAAGGAGTTACTGCTTACCAACAGGTAAACAATAAAGACCGTTTGCTAAAACCGTTAATTCGTGATGATCAATCATTAAAGGGTACGAAAAATGGCTTTCGTGAAGCAAGCTGGGATGAGGCATACGATCTTATCGTAAAAAAATTCACCGAGCTTCAAGAGAATTATGGAAAAGATTCACTCTCAGTGTATAGCGGTGTTTCAATGACAAATGAAAAGTGTTACTTAACCGGGAAATTTGCTCGTGTTGGACTCCAAACACGCTACATTGATTATAATGGCCGATTCTGTATGGCTAGTGCCGCAGGTGGTTTAAATCGCTCATTGGGTATAGATAGAGGTTCAACCATTCCCTGGACGGATGTACAGGATACCGATTGTATTTTTCTTGCAGGCAGTAATACCGCCGAATGCCATCCGACCATGATGTTCCGAGTTTGGGCAATTCAAGAACGGGGCGGCTATGTGATCGTTGCTGATCCAAGGGAAACACCAGTTGCCAGAAGAGCAGATCTTCACCTTGATTTAAGACCTGGTACGGACCTTGCACTTGCTAATGGGATTGTAAATTTATTAATCCAAAATGGCTATGCTGACGAAGAATTTATAAACAATCATACAAATGGATTTGAAGAAACAAAGGAGCTTGTTAAACAATTCACACCAGAATATACAAGTGCGATAACAGGTGTAGCACCTGAGAAAATTATACGCGCAGCAGAATTGTACGGGAAAGCTCCAAATGCGATTGTCATGTTTGCTAGAGGGATTGAGCAACAAATTAAAGGGGTAGATAACGTTTCTGCCTATACAAATATGGCACTTGTTACAGGGAAAATTGGTCGTGCTAAATCGGGTGTTGCGACCATTACTGGACAAGGAAATGGTCAAGGTGGACGTGAACATGGGCAAAAAGCCGATGCACTACCTGGATATCGGAAAATAGCGAATCCTGATCACGTAAAATATGTTTCAAAGGTGTGGGGTATTGAACCGGAAGAAATGCCAAAAGAGGGTGTATCTGCATTTGAAATGTTTGGATTAATGGAACAAAAGACCATACGTGCTTTATACCTATTATGTTCAAATCCTGCCGTTTCTGCACCAGATCAAAATTATGTTCGTCAACAGTTGAAAAACTTAGACTTCATGGTATGTGTTGACTTTTACCTTTCTGAATCTGCGGAATTTGCTGATGTCGTGCTACCTACAACATCTTGGGCAGAGGATGAAGGGACAACTACAAATGTTGAAGGACGGATTATCAAGATTAATCGGGCACAAATGCCTCTAGGCGAATCAAAGCCAGACTGGAAGATTCAAGTAGAAATTATCGAGCGAATGGGGCGAGGCAAATATTTTTCTCACTTAAAAACTTCTGAAGACATATTTAATGAACTTCGTGTCGCTTCAAAAGGTGGAACGGCTGATTACTACGGCGTAACATGGGAAAAGATCGACAAGCAAGACGGTGTGTTCTGGCCATGTAAAGATGAAAATGATCCTGGAACACCACGTTTATTTTTAGATAAAAAGTTCAATCATCCAGATGGAAGAGCAAAAATTCTTGCATTGCCATACAGACCGTCCGCAGAAGAACCGGATGAAGAATATCCATTGTGTTTAACAACAGGACGTGTTGTCTACCATTATTTATCAGGGAATCAAACCAGAAGAATTCAATTCCTTCGCGATATGTGTCCGGAACCGTTTGTAGAAGTACATCCGGAAACAGCAGCAAAATACAATATTGAACACGAAGAATTCGTCCGTCTCTATACTCGCAGAGGAGAAACAACCTATAAAGTGAAAATTACAGAGGCCATTCGGAAGGATACTGTTTTTGTTCCTTACCACTGGGGCCATGAAAAATCTATTAATCTATTGACAATCGGTGCACTTGATCCCTATTCAAGAATGCCGGAATTTAAAGCCTGCGCAGCGCAGATTGAAAAAATAAAAAAAAGGGCGGTGCAGTAAATGAAAAAGAGGTTATATCTAGAACTTGAAAACTGTATAGGATGCCGCTCCTGCTTAGCGGCTTGTACACAGTGCGGAGGGCATGAGGAGCGTAACCGTAACTATGTTTACGATGTTAACCCGCTTGTGAACCGTCAAACGATGCCTCTAATGTGCCTTCACTGCGTGAATCCGGCCTGTGCACGTAGCTGTCCGGCACAGGCAATCCAAATTCACGAAACAGGGGCAGTACTATCGGCTCTTGTAGAAAAGTGTATCGGCTGCCAAAACTGTACGATTGCCTGTCCTTATGGTATACCGAAGTTTGATACAGAGCAAAATCTAATGTATAAGTGCGATCTCTGTATCGACCGCACCAAAGATGGCATCCCGCCAATGTGTGCGAGCGTCTGTCCAACGAATACATTACAATGGTTAACGGATGAAGAAATTGAAGCGAAACAAAAGCAATTTAATCTAGATAACGGTAAATGGGTAACAAGTATGCCTTATTTAGAAGGCGAAACAAATGTAAAAGTGAATCTCCCTGGAATCCTTCAGGGCGTCACTAAATTGTTCTAGGAGGGATTAAAGATGACAGATAAAAATAATAAAATCCCGTTCAATGAAGATAACTATACACATAACATAAATCGTAATAATGAAAGAAAGCTTGACCGCCGCGGGTTCATGAAAACACTTGTTGGCGCAGCGGGAGTTTTCGCTGTATCTTCCCTTCCATGGGGGGTGTTGGCAGCAAAAGAATTAAATGGTCTTGGGGACAAAAAATATCCGAAGCATAAAATTACCGATGTTAGTGCTTTGCCAATCGGTGATGCCGTCGACTTTGCGTTCCCCGGAGAGCATGACAGCGCGATTTTAATTCGACTTTCAGAAAATAAATACGTGGCCTATCAAAATGCCTGTACCCATCTTCGCTGCCCGGTTTTTTGGAAAAAAGACGAGCAAGAAATGCTTTGCCCTTGTCATCACGGGAAATTCGATGTAGAAACGGGTGCACCTACCGCAGGCCCTCCTAGAAGACCGCTTCCGGAAATCCAAGTAAGGGTAGAAAACGGTGTGGTTTATGCCGTGGGGGTGAAACGTTATGAAGCGTAGTTACATTCCTGTCACCCTTCTTCTAGCTGTACTAATGTTAAACATTATTTTTACACAATATATGGTCCATCAATACTTTTATGAACATTATACAAACACAATCATAGCCGCGGTTATCAACGTTATTTTATTTCCAATCGCCTTCCTTATTTATAAAAAAGGTGTGAATGTCAATGACTAGTGAGACCTATATTGATTTTTGCTTTGTGAGACCGGAATCGGGCGGTTTTGCAGTCGAAATTGATGAATTATTGAAACATACCTTTGCGAAAAAACGTTTGAATTGGTTTTTGGAAGAAAAAATTATTGATGGAGCCGAGATGGTTGTGGCTGAAATAAAAGGAATGAGTGACTGGGGTTCAGAAGAAGAAACGATTCAATTCATCGAGGAGAATGCGGGAGAAAAGTTTTGGGAGTATCTGCAGGGATATAAAATGTTCATCTATCCTGCCAAGAGAGGATGCAATAGCTGTGGAACTCATTAACTTAAATGATCTAAAGAGCTTCGTAGGCATACAAGTAGAGATTTCAATCCAAGACCAAGACGGTGGAGATCAGGCGCCTGCTGTGAAGAAGACAATAAAGAAAGTTCAACATTGCCCTGATGGCACCCATATTCGATTCTATTTTGATGATTTTTATTTTCTCGCGGTACCGCTTGCAAGTACTGTTAGTCAATCAGAAGCTTACTGGTCCGCTTCAGACCCCGATAGCGGTTTGATTTATACAGTAAAAAAGGTTCAGGTCTTGTAACAAGAGCCTGCCTTTTTTTATATAGAAAAAGGAGGGATGCACGATGGATGTTTTAAAGTCAAAGCAGCAGATCAGCACTTATATTATTCATTCCCAAGAAGAAGAAATAAAACGGATTGCCTTAGAACTTCACGAAGGTGTCGGACAAAACCTGTATAGTATTTTAACAGGTTTGCAATTTGTTGAATCAGCGGTACAAGAGCCTCATATGAAAAATTATTTGCACGAAATGGAATCACTGATTGAAAAGACCATTCACGAAATAAGGCTGCTTTCTGTGGAATTGCATCCACCTGCCTTAACAACCCTTGGTTTACTACCTGCTATGAAAAGCTATATTAAGTTATATACCTCGACATTTGGCATTCTGGTTGATATAGAATCGACCGGTATGGAAAAATCAATACCAGAGCGAAACAATATCGCCGTTTTTCGGGTTTGCCAGGAAGCACTGATGAATATTGCGAAATATGCGGATACATCTAATGTAAAAATGAACTTTATCTGGAATAAGAATGAATTAAACATTACTATTCATGATTTCGGTAAAGGATTTCAACTGGAAGAACATGCTGATCACCTTCATTCATCGGGTCTTGCAGCCATGAAAGAAAGAATGCTTCTAACTGGCGGGCAGTGTACCATTTCCTCTAAAATAGGAGAAGGAACATCTATTGACCTATCTCTGCCCTTATAAATTAAAGGAGAGTTAAACATTGATAAAAATCCTATTGGTTGATGATCATGCTGTTGTTAGAAGCGGCCTAAAAATGCTGCTGAATACCAATCCCGAAATGGAAGTAGTCGGGGAAGCCTCAGAAGGAAATGAAGGAATCAAGAAAGCTTTAAAGCTTGAACCAAATGTTGTCGTTATGGACTTAAGTATGCCGCACGGAAAAGATGGATTGTCAGCAACGACGGAATTAAAAAAAATTAAAACCTGAGATCAATATTTTAATCCTAACAATGCACGATGATGAGGAATACCTATTCCGTGCGATTCAAGGCGGCGCCTCTGGCTGTATTCTCAAAAGCGCTCCTCATGCTGAATTAATGGCAGCGATCGAGTCGGTAGCAGCTGGCAATGCTTACCTTCATCCATCAGCACAAAAGCGGTTAATGGAAGAATATTTGGGCAGTCTTAAACAAGATGGCAGTGATACGTATAATCTCTTATCGGATCGAGAAAAAGAAGTTTTAACCTTAATTGCAAAAGGCTATTCTAACAAGGAAATAGCAGAGCAGTTAGTCATCAGTGTGAAAACAGTAGAAACCCATAAAGGAAATTTGATGGAGAAGCTGCAAATGAAAACCCGTCCAGAGCTGGTGGAATATGCCGTTAAAAAGGGGTTATTAGGTTATGGTATTTAAGGGGAATCATTTCTGATGACAGAGTTGAGAGAACTGCTGCCGGTTATTGAGATGTGCAACAAGCTGAAGGAAGCGGTCCAATGTGATTTTGTCGGCCTTGCGATTCAAAATGAAATTGGCCCTGATGTTAGATGGCATTATGCTGTCGGCAATTTAAATGAGAAATATAAAAGAATCACAGTCCGTTTTGGAAAAGGGATTGCCGGAAAAGTAATTTCAAGTGGAAGTCCCATGATGATGACTGATTTTCCCCATCATATTCTTGGGAAAATGACCGATTACCCAATTGCTCTTGCCGAAAAACTGGTGTCTACCTATGCGGTCCCCTTACTTTCTAACACTGCTCCAAAGGGAGTATTGCTCGTGGGGAAGCGGGAGAAGTATTCTTTTACTGAAGACGAACAAGAGATTGTTAAGGAATCTGCCATAAACTTAGAACAGTTATTAAGGGAGAATATATTTTGATGCGGGGGAAAGAGATGGAAAAGGATTTGCAGCAGATGAAAAATGAACTTTTGGATTTTAAATTTGCCCTTGATGCCTCCTCGATCGTTGCCATCACCGATTCCCGCGGGACGATTAGCTATGTAAACGAGCAATTTTGTCATATCTCGAAATTTACACGAGAAGAGCTAGTTGGACAGGACCATCGGATTGTCAATTCAGGATATCATTCAAATGAATTTTTCCAAGAAATGTGGAGAACGATTGGTTCTGGAAAGGTATGGAAGGGTGAAATCCGCAATCGCGCTAAAGACGGTGCCTATTATTGGGTCGATACGACGATTGTCCCGTTTTTAAATGATAAAGGAAAACCGTATCAACATTTGGCGATTCGCTATGAGATTACCGAGCGAAAACGGGTTGAGCAGGAATTGCAAAAAATGATGACCAGAATCATCGATGTTCAGGAGGAAGAGCGAAAACGTTTATCGCGAAATCTCCATGATGGAATTGGTCAAAATCTATATAGCCATTTGATTACGATTAATCGGTTACTTTCTGAGATGGACCACCCATTGCTGCAACAGATGCAGCAGGAAGCAACACAATTAATCGAGGAAATTCGTGAAATATCATGGGAGCTTCGCCCGTCGGTCTTAGATGACCTTGGGCTTGTTCCTGCCATCCGCTCTTATCTGACAAGGTACTCCGATAACTATAACATTGATGTCTATTTTGATTGTGTGTTAAATCGCCGCCTTCCGATCAGTATTGAATTGACGATTTACCGGATTATTCAAGAGGCATTAACGAATGTCCGAAAGTATGCTGAAGTGGCTGAGGCTGCAGTTACCATTAGGGAAATGGATGATGGTGTAAGGGTGATGATTGAAGACAAAGGGAGAGGGTTTGATTTACGGGCTTATTCTCCAGGTGTCGGTCTTTTCAGCATGGATGAACGTGCTCGATCCGTTGCAGGGGAACTGACGATCAATACTTCCCCTGAGATGGGAACGAAGATTATTTTAGAAGTACCAAGTTCATTGAATGATAAAAAAGAGGGTGTCCCAAAAGTATAAATTTTTGGGACACCTTTTTTGGTTAATAAAAAAGTATAAAATTCCCTCCGCAATTTCATATTTTCTTATGTCACATAAATTTAACTACGCCCCTGTCTTCGTCCTAATGAACTCGCCGATCGGAGAGTTTTCATTTAAGCATAAAATAACTATCTCGGAAATAACCATCCCTTAAAATCTTCTAACTCTATTTATTTTCCACTTTATAAGTATAAGCATTCCTAAAAAAAGTGTATAGAATTTGCATAGTTTTTTATCAGAATTTGAATATCGCATTTTGTTACATTTCCTTTGGAATCATTTGTTTGAATCCTTTTTCAACAAATTTCCTAAAAAATTATGAAAGGAGGAAAAAAGTTGTCGAGATTTAAAGTACTCTCGATCATATTTAGTACACTATTAGTTTTACAAATGCTAGTACCCAATCCTAAGATATTCGCAGAGACACCCCTCCAAACGCAGCAAAACGATAGTGGGAATATTGAAGTAGAAAGTAAAGGGGAAGATATAGCATCTTTCATGCCAATGGCAATTGGTACTCCCGGACATTATCCAACAGATCCTAACTCAATCGTTGTACCCACAACAATGGAAGGCTCATCTACTAATAATCACACAATGCCGGCGTTGATGTGGTCCAATGGGGATACTGTTTACGTAGCTGTGAAGTCTACACACCCGCTTCAGTATTTGACTCTTAATGGAGCAACTACATCGGTATTTGACGATTATAATTCGTGGGTGCCTATTTATGTGGAAAATGAACAATATGACCCTACTGGATTGACAGGAAATACGGGAAGTTCCCACTGGACAGTTTTTAAGTTTAAATTAACGGATTTAAAATTATTGGATGATGGGAAGTATCCGTTCTTTATTAAAGGACAGGGTGGGGGACATGATGTTGGCGGTAATCTTCTTATAATGATCCCCAAAATGGATATAACCGGGAAAAAAGTATGGGTTGGAGGAACTGCGAGACCGGGCATTACTCTCCAATTAAAAGCGCAAGTAAATAATGAACAACAAAAGATTATTGCAAGTGGTGTTGTAAATGGAACTGAAAATCCGGCATGGGCCTTCAAGTGGAATCAAGTTCCCAAATATGACCCTTATGGGAGACCCTATACCTATTCCATCGACGAAGAAACTGTACCGCCAAATTATGTTAAGACCTTGGAGGGATTAACTGTAACGAATACTTATCAACCAACTCAGATCAACATTGAAGTAAAAAAGGTTTGGATTGGACCAACTAAAGAATCAGTCACAATCAAACTATATGGTAATGGTGCAGATACTGGAAAAACGTTGGTTTTAAATCAAACAAACGGCTGGTCTGGTTCATTTTCAGTAAACAAATATGATGATTCAGGTGGTAAAGAGATTAGCTATACAGTTAAAGAAGCAGAAGTCCCTTATGGATACCAAGTGAGCTATAGTACTGAAGAAAATGGAAGAATAATTGTAACCAATACAGCGATAGAAGCTGGGAAGGTAACAGTAAAATACGTTGACGAAGATGGCAACGAAATTGCAGACTCGGTTGTACATACTGGGTATATTGGTGAAACCTACAAGACTGAGCAAAAAGATATTCCGGGTTACGAATTTAAAGAAATGCACCAAGAAAGCGCATCTGTAACTGGTGAATTTAAAAAAGATCCTCAAACAGTCATTTATGTTTATAAGAAAAAACTAGGATCTCTTACTATTTCAAAAGTAGACGCAGATCATCATGACAAACTATTAGAAGGTGCCTTATTCGAGTTATACGACTCGGAAAACAATCTAGTCGATAAGAAAACGACAGATGTAAATGGACAAATCGTATTTGAAAATCTTGAATGGGGCGAGTACACACTCATTGAAACGAAAGCGCCGGAAGGATATCGCAAGCTTATTGAAAAGATAAGTGTGAAAATTACAAAAGATGAATTACATGTAACGAAAACAGTCAAGAATGCACAAATTGACTGGGAGATTCCGAAAACAGGCGGTATTGGAACACTTGTATTTTACGGACTAGGCGGGCTGCTTATGGCAAGTGCATTTTTATGGTTCGTGTTAAGAAGGCGTCAAGTATAAAGACATATTACAAAATTAGGAGGAAAATAGAAATGAGGAAAAGAGCATCATTTATCCATCGATTTATCATTGCATTACTTATTTTCGGTTTAATATTACCGGCGGGATTTGCAAAGGCGGAAACAGGGAAGTCAACAGGGAAGCTAACTATTCATAAATTCGAGCAAGAACCTGGTGCCGAACAAGGGGAGGGGGATGGAACAGCCGGGCAAAACCCAACTGGCCAAGCGCTGCAAGGTGTTACTTTTAAGATAACTCAAACACATAAATTGGAATTTGACCAAGATGGAAATGAGGTATGGACAGAAGTAACTAATGGACAATCATACGAACTAACTACAGGGGCAAATGGGCAAGTAGTGTTTGACAACTTGCCATTAGGACGCTATATGGTGGAGGAAACTGCTGGTCCGCCTCATGTTAACTTAAATACAAATAAATATGCTGTTGACATTCCGATGACTAGTAAAGACGGTTCTACATTAAACTACGATGTTCATATTTACCCAAAGAACGAAACAATCCGCGGGGCCGTTGAGCTTACGAAAGTGGATGGAGACACGAATAAATCATTGGCCGGAGTGAAATTTGAACTTTATAACGCGGAAGATAACACTCAAGTAATTGTTAATGGAACAACTCAATTTGTAACAGATGCGGATGGAATAATTCGTATTGATGGTTTGGCATATGGCGACTATTACTTTAAAGAAGTTGAAACGCTAAACGGTTATGTATTGGGTAGCCAAAAGGTGGAATTTTCCATTAAAAAAAGCGGAACTATTAATGCGGCCGGCGATAGAACTGGTACAGTAGTAGACTTAAATATTAAAAACTATCAATCTCCTGATATTGAAAAAGAAGTTGATGAAAGTGCAATAAACCGCGGTGAAACAGTCACATACACACTGACAAACACACTGCCAGGCGATATTCATGAATATAAACAGTATGTAATTACCGACGTTTTAGATCAATACTTATCATATGTTGATGGCAGTTGGAGTGTAGAAGGTGTTGATGCATCAGCATTGACATTTGCAAAAGACGGCCAAAAGTTAACCTGGACAGTAAGTGATTTTTCAGCACTAAAAGGTGTAAAAGAAATAAAAATTTCTTTTAAAGCAAAAATTGCAGAAGATGCCCCAGCAAATCAAGTAATTAATAACAAAGCAACTATTGAATTTGAAAACAAACATGGGAATGACGGACATAAGGAGACAGATCCTACTACGATTACACCGACTGCAGGCTCTTTAAAAGTAATTAAGCAAGACAAATCTACTAAGGAAAGACTTGCTGGAGCAGAATTCGAGCTTCGTGATGCAAAAGGGAATCTAGTAGAAAAGGGAACAACAGGCGAGAATGGTGTGCTTGTCTTCACAAAAGAACTTGACTACGGAAAATATACACTTGTCGAAACAAAAGCACCAAACGACTATCGTAAACTGACAAATCCGATCGAGATTACAATTAACAAAGATAATCATAGTGCAACTGTGACAGTCGACAACTCCAAAACCGGTTGGGAGCTGCCAAAAACAGGCGGCATTGGAACGACACTTTTCACTCTCATCGGACTAACATTAATGGGAACAGCATTATTCCTATATTTCCGTCGTAGAAGAGAAGCAGCCTAATACACTATCTTATAAAAAGAAGGAGGAGCTGATTATTTTGCTCTTCCTTTTTTTAAAATACGAGGATGAATGTAATGATTAAAAAAATCATCATATCAATCATTTTTTTAACTGGGTTTCTCATTTTTTCTTATCCAATCATCAGTAATTGGCTCAGTACGAAAGAGCAGTACACCGTTATAAGCCAGCATAATGAAGTACTTAAAAAAATGACAAAAGAAGAAAAAGATGCAGAACGAGAAAAAGCAAGAAAATATAATGAATTATTAAATGAAGCATCCATTCCTATTGAAGATCCATTTTCCAAGGATGCAAATAAAAGTACGGCTACCGGCTATTTTAATGTTTTGAACATTGGTGAATCGATAGGAAGTATAGAGATACCAAGTATAAACGTCAAACTTCCAATTTATCACGGAGTTAGTGAAGATGTACTGCAGCGGGGAGTGGGCCACATGTCCAACTCATCCTTACCCATTGGCGGGCTTGGTGCACATACTGCTTTGACTGGACATCGCGGCCTGCCAAGTTCAAAGCTGTTTACTGATTTGGATAAAGTGAATAAAGGTGATGTTTTTTACATTCATACATTAGATGAGACATTGGCTTATAAGGTGGATGGCATAAAAGTTGTTTTGCCTAATGAAATGGATTGGCTCGTAATGGATAAGAATAAGGATTATGTCACATTAATTACCTGTGAGCCGTACATGATTAACACACACCGATTATTAGTACGAGGTGAACGGATTCCATATGAGGGTGAACAAGAAAAATTAGCTTTACTTAAAACGGGTGACCATGCATCACAGGACTTCATTACACTAGTTATTGTTGTTGGAACAATTCTTGTCATTTTTTTATTTGTTATGTTTAAGCGTCGGAAGAATAAGAAGAGAGTGATGTAATTGAAGGGGAAAAAACTAATTATATCATTATTTATTGTGGGATTGTCAGTGATGGTTTATCCGTATATTGCACAATTCGTCAATAATAAAATTCAACATTCAACAGTAGAACAATTTCATAGGGATGAAGGTCAATTACCTGCGGACACTTTATATGAACGCTTAGAGGCGGCTAAAAAATGCAATGAATCTATTTTTAAAAATGAAGAAGGGCTTCATGATCCATTTACGGAAGGTTATTCCCGGGATGCCTATAAAGGTTGCAATGATGTACCGCCAAATGGAGATCTCTTTGCATCCCTAGAAATTCCTGTGTTGAATTTAGTGATACCGATCTATCTTGGAGTAAATGAAGAAATATTATCACGTGGTATTGGACAAGTAGAGGGGTCTTCCCTTCCTGTGGGAGGTAAAAACACGCATACTGTCCTTGCTGCCCATCGGGGAATGGGCACAAAGGAAATGTTTCGAAACCTGGATGTTTTGAAAAAGGGAGATTCTTTTTTCATTCACACAATGAATGAAACTTTGGAA
>Ga0256788_1000366_pt1 | contig 12055 bp, 12 predicted proteins | sample MC6MC0939MT_FD_186355 | JGI IMG/M metagenome (GOLD analysis project Ga0256788, IMG submission 186355) | Metatranscriptome of enriched soil aggregate microbial communities from Iowa State University, Ames, United States - MC6-MC0939-MT... | ecosystem: Environmental > Terrestrial > Soil >...
CATGCGGTGCGAGACGGGAGGGCCCGTCTTCCGCTACCGTCAGCGCGCGATGTGCCGTTGCTGCGGGGATGCCGATGCCCGCGCCCTGCTCGAAATCGGCCGCATCGGGCAGCCGGAACACACGCTCCACGGGAACCGTGGTGAACTCCTGCGCCGTTCCGCCGCGAGGGCGGCCGTCACCGGCGAGGGTCGTCCATACCCGATCGCCGACACTGTGAGCGGTGACGCCGGCGCCGATCGCGTCGACGACGCCGGCCCCGTCATGGTTCGGCACCGTCGGCTCATCGGGTTCCGACATTCCCGAACTGCGCGACTTCCAGTCCGTCGGATTGACGCCCGATGTGATCACGCGGATCCGCACTTCGCCGGCGTCCGGCTCGGGCATCGGCAGTTCGCCGAGCATGAGCACCGACGGGTCGCCGAACCGCGAGTAGGTGACGGCCCTCATCGCCGACGCCCCGCACGAGGCCGAAGCGATGCCGCGAACGCGGTCGAGGTCGTGACGCCGAAGACGAGATGGGCGGTGAGGTCCTTCGCGAGGGTTGCCGAATCGTACTCGCTCAGGTGCTTGTACAGTCCCATCGCGGGCAGCACCGCATAGCCTGAGAGCCACACCGCCGCGCCGAACAGCAGACCGTACCCGATTCTCGGTCGCCGCAGCGAACCGGCGACGATGCCGTAGACGACCGCGGCGGACACGCCGTAGCCCCAGTGCGTGATGTTGTTGACGAGCCGTGCCCGGTCGTCGGGCAGCTTCTGCTGGAACAACCCCTCGTAGGCGCGGCGCCCGACCTGCGCGGGCGCCGGTGCGGACTCCCAGTCGGTCACGCCCTCCGAGAACTCCCAATCCTCGAAGCGCTGGGTGCCCTTGCCGCGCCGGTACTGCAGGTACAACCAGACGTCCATCGCGAGGGTTCCGATGATGCCTGCGATCAGTCCGCGGGTCACCGCGCCGACCGGCGTGATCCCGTGCTGTTCCGCCGCGGGGCTCGGCGACCCCGGGCGCACTACGACGACCCGACGAGCGTTCCGGTGGCTCATGATCGGCTCCCTCCGATGTCCGAACGCGTCGACCGTCGTACCAGGACGACGCACGCGACGACTGCGGCGACCGCAGCGATCACGACGACCGCCAGACTGCCGGCGCGACCAGGACGCGCCACGTCAGCGTTCCACGGCGTGGGCTGCGGCATCCCGGCTAGGTCGACCTGCACCTCGCCGGCGACTTCGCGAGCCGTGTGGGTTCGCAGTGGTGTCGTCGCCGGCCCGCGGAGCACGGCTCCGGTTGCGAGGTCGAACTCAGATCCATGGCACTGGCAGCGGATCGTCGTCGCGTCGACCAGTAAGCCGCCCGACAGCGGGCAGGCCGGTTCGGCACACGTGCACAGGTCGTCGAACGCGTAGAGGCGGTCGGCGTCTCTGACCACCGATAACCGCAGCTTGCGGTCGTCGAGGTAGAAGGGCACCACGAGGTCGTCGGGAATCGACGAGGTCGGGCCGAGCGTACGGAACGCATCGGTTGAGGCGAGGTCGGTCATCATGGTCTCCGATGGTCGGTTCAGTACGGGTACTCGGGAATGAGGTCGGACGACATCGGGTCGAGACGCAACTCGCCCGGGGCGCCTGCGGGCACGACCGGCCGGTGCGGGGCGACGGGCGCGATGCGTTCGTACCCCGAGCCGAGCGGCGGACGCGCGTCGTCTTCACCCTTGTTCGGCCAGAACGACATGGCCCGCTCGACCAGTGCGGTGATCGTCAGCGACGGGTTGACGCCCGGGTTCGCGGGCATGACGCTGCCGTCCATGACGTGGAGTCCGGGCTGGCCGAACATGCGCAGGTAGGGGTCGACGGCGCCCGTGTCGGCGTGCTCGCCGATGGGGCTGCCTCCAACGAAGTGCGCCGAGGCGCCTCGGTTGATGACCTCGAAGAGCAGTGCTCCCTGCCGGCTGCCCATCTTCTCTGCAAGCCGGTTCACGTAGTCCTCGATCGCAGGAATGTGCACGGCCGGCGGCGCGCCCGAGCCGTGCCGGCTACGGAGCAGGCCGTCCTTCCAATAGAGTTCGAGTGACGTGTCGGTCGTCTGCGAACAGAGCATGATGACCGTGCGCTCGGACCAGTGGCGTGGGTCGTTGAATCCCAGCACCTGCGCCGGATTCTTCGCCAGATCTTTCAGCCAGGACAGGGTCGGGTGACGCTGCTCGCCCTGCTGGTGCTCGGTGACGAGCAACGCGAACAAGTTGCTGCCGACGCCCCAGTAGACCGGCTCGATGCTCGTGACCGGGTCGGGCCACACGCCCGACGTGATCGACACAGCACCCGGGGTGAGGCTGATTCGATGCGGATCGCGCTTCCACTCGTCGTACGGCCGCGTGATCGCGAGCAATTGCTCGGAGTTCGTGCGCGCGCGCTGACCGAGGTGCTCCGACATCCCGGTCAGACGCCCCGCGTGCTGCATGTGGAGCAGCAGCTTCGACGAGCCGTACGCGTGTGCCGCGACGATCACCTGCTGGGCGGTGTAGCGGTGGCGGGCGAGTCCTGCGGCGCGCTGCATCCACCCTGGATGACGAGTGAGGACCTCGAACCCTCCGCCCTCGAGTGGCGAGAGCTCGTAGACCTCGTGAAGCTCGTTCACGTCGACGCCGGCGCGTTCCGCGAGATACAGGTAGTTCGTGTTGAGCTTGTTCTTGGCGTTGTGTCCGCAGCCGCTGTTGCAGTTGCCGCACGAGATACAGCCTCTACGGCGAGGGCCGACGCCACCGAAGTACGGGTCCTCTGCCTCCTCACCCGGGCGGCCGAAGTAGACCCCCACCGGAGTCTTGTTCACGGTCTCGCCGCGCCCGATCTCGACCGCGACCTGCCGCATGTACCGGTCGACATCGGTCGGTTGGTAGGGGTACCGCACCACGCCCAGCATCCTCGAAGCCTGGTCGAGCGAGGGCGCCAACTCGTCCGCCCAGTCGGTGATTCCCGACCATTCGGCCGCGTCGAAGAACTTGCGCGGGGGCACATAGAGTGTGTTCGCGTAGATGTGCGAGCCACCTCCGACGCCGGCCCCCGACAGCACCAGCACGTCGTCGAGATACTCCATTCGCTGGACGCCGTAGAGCTCCGCGGCCGGAAACCAGAGGAACCCCGGCAGGTCCCACTGCGTCTGCGGTATGTCTTCGTCCTTCCAGCGTTTGCCCGACTCCATGACTCCGACCCGGTAGCCCTTCTCGGCGGCCCTGAGGGCCGCAACGCTACCCCCGAAGCCCGATCCGATGATCAGGACGTCGTAGTCGAACTTCGCCGTTGAAGTGCTCATCGTTCCCCACCATTCGATCTGATTGTGGTCTCGTGCTGCTCACGCCCGGGTGCGACGCCACCAGTCGGTGACCAGGTTCGCGTACGTGTCCGCGGCGTCCTCCCAGGTGAAGTGGGCGGAGTCGATCACGTCGAGCTTGCTGTCGGGCAGCCGCTCGTCGAGGAAGCGATGGTTGCTCGGCGGCACGGCCCAATCCCACATACCGCTGATGATCTGGACGGGCGTGTGGATCGTCGGCAGGAGTTCTGCGAGCACGGGGAGGTCGTCCGGGTACGCGCGCACGTAGCGCATCGACTCGACGAAGCGGTCGCCGTCGTATGAACTCAAGTAGTCCTCCCTGACATGCTCAGGCAGTTCGTACCGCTCGATCCTGCTCAGAGTCCCCGCGACGATCGCACGAGGATCTGCCGCCCGGAACCCCTCGATGTCGGGTGCAGTGACCCAATCATGGAGGATGCCTCCGAGTTCGAGCGGGAACGAAGCGCCCCCGCTGCCCAGCACGATACTCCTCAGCCGCCCGGGATGGTCGGCTGCCGCGAAGAGCAGTGCGCCGGTGCCGATGTCGGGGCCGACCGTGTGCGGATGCTCGAGACCGAACTCGTCTGCGAGCCTGATCACGAACTCGCCCATTGCGCGCGGGCTCATGAGCGACTCGCGACCTTCGGAGTGACCGAACCCGGGCAGGTCGACGGCCACGAGGTGCGCCTCCGCCGAGAGCGGACTCCACATCTGATCGAACGCGTAGAGGCTCTCCGGCCACGGGGCCAGAAGCAGTGCATCGCCCGCGCCCGGTCCGCTCTCCGCATAGCGGATCTGCAGGCCGTCGATTGTGCGGTACTTGGGCTGGATCTTGGAATTCATCGTGGTGCTCACGGCCTCGCTCCTGTCGTATCGGTGATGACCTTGGATCACCCCACGCTTTCGCGGTCTCGTCGGCTTCGCACCCGTGATGAACACTGGTCTGCGCGCCGGGCACATGCCCGGGCCCTCTCGAGGTCGGTGGTGCGGCCGGCCGGCGCGCCAGGGGCGGGACCAGTGAGCGACCCGGGCTCGAATCGGCGCTTGCCCTTACGAGACTTCGATTCGAGATTGCAGAACTGACTCGAAAGGAAAATCTCATGATGAAACCAACCGTCGTCCTGGTTCACGGAGCGTTCGCGGACGGCTCCAGCTGGACCGAGGTCATCGCACATCTCCGGGAATCGGGGGTCGAAGCGGTGGCTGTTGCCAATCCGCTTCGCGGTATCGCCTCGGATGCGGCCTATGTGACGAGCTTCGTGCGTCAGATGGAGGGCCCCGTGATCCTCGTGGGCCCTCGTACGGCGGCGCGTTGATCACCCAGGCAGGCGTCGACGCACCAAACGTGGTGGGACTCGTGTACGTGGCGGCATTCGTGCCCGATGTCAACGAGCCCCTGGGTGCGATCAACGCACGCTACCCCGACGTTGCGCTCGGCAGCGCGCTCCGCACGCTTGAGTTCCCCGCGGGGGAGTCGACGGCCGCCGAGGGCTACATCGACCACGCGGCATTCCACGCCGCGTTCGCCGCAGACCTGCCGGTCGAGCAGGCACGCACGATGGCGGCGGCACAACGACCGGTGGCACTCGTTGCATTCGACGGCGTCGTGACCGAAGCCGCGTGGAAGTCGCTGCCGTCATGGGCGATCGTCGCCAGCGGAGACCAGGCGATCCATCCTGACGCCGAGCGTGACATGGCGACCCGTGCGGGTGCTCGCGTCGTCGAGATCGACGCGTCGCACGCGGTTGCTGTGTCTCGGCCGCATGCGGTCGCGGCGACGATCCTCGACGCAGTCACTGCCATCGAGCAGCAGGACTGAACGAGGTTCGTGATGGGCGCATGGCCCGTCCTGCTCCTTCGGACCATGCGCCCTCACGATGTTGTCGGTCGGCTCAGTCAGCGCTATCGCTGGAGTACTCGGCGAGCACAGCACCGATCTCGAGTTCCGGCCGAGATCGCGTCTGAAATCCCTGGCCCATGAGGAAGCTGATCCGCTTCGCCATCTCGGGGTCGGAGGCAAGCGTCGCGAACAGGCTTCCGTCGACGTAGGTGTCCTCCCGCGGAGGCAGGGTCGCGGCGTTGATACGACGCTTGACCAGCCGGACAGCAGCGGTCGGGAACCCTGCGATGCGCTCGGCGATCGCGGTGACGTACGACCAGAGCTCACCATCGGTCAGCGCCTTGTTGACGAGGCCGATCCGCTCGGCCTCGAGCGCGGTCCAGTCGTCGGCCGCGAGCAGTACCTGCATGGCGTTGCCCCGCCCGACGAGACGACTGATGTGCTGCACCGCGCCGGCCCCGGGAAAGAGCCCGGTTCCGACCTCCAACTGGCCGATGATCGCCCGTTCCCGTGAGGCGAAGCGCATGTCAGTCGCGAGTGCGAACTCGTTTCCGGCACCACCGGCACGCCCCTCGAGCACGGTGATCGTCACCTGACCGAGTTCACTGAGCCGTCGGAAAAGCGCGCCGAGATTGACATCGTATGGCCCACCGGAGCGTGCGGCCTCTGCGGTGTACTCGGGAATGTGCAGCACATCCACGTGCGGGATGAAGAAGTCCGCGTCGGCGCTGCTGAACACCACGACCCGGATCTCTGGACTGCCATCGAGCTCGTCGAGGAGGTCGACCAGATCGCGCACGAATCCACGATCGACGAGATTGATCGGTGGATTCTCGATCGTCGCGTAGAGAACCCGGTTGACGACTTTCGTCTTGATCGTTTCCGACATTCGACGCATCCTTCCTGATGCGGCCGTCAGACGACGGTCGACATCTCTTCATACCCCGCTCCAGTGCTGTGCGCATGGACGATTGGCACTCCGAGATGGATGCGACCGATCGATCGGCACGAGACTCGCCGCATGCGGCGAGTCGGACCTCGTGCAAGGTTCGGCACCGCTGTGGTGGATGCTCCCGAGATGGATGAGGAATCATGTCATCGCTGCTCGAACTCGTGCTCGAGGCAAACGGCGCGGCAAAATTCGCGACGATCTCACGCATCGTCGCACGCGTCGAGTACGGCGGCGAATTCTGGGCGGACAAGGGCCACCCGAGCTTCGCAGGAACGGCTCGCGTCGAAGCGCGTGCGCACGAACAGTTGATTCACCAGACGAACGTCGTCGGCGGCCTGACGATGGTGTTCGACCGGTCGACCAATCTCGTGACCGTAGCTGAGCACGACGGCCGGATCATCGAGGTACTCCGCAATCCGCGACGGTCCTTCGATGGATACACCCAACGGTCGCAGTGGAGCGTCGCCCAGATGGCCTACTTCCGTTGCTATACGACATGGAACTACCTCGTCGAGCCCTTCAATCTCGCTCTTGCGGGAGTCACGAACTGCGAGATCCCCGAACGTGCCGAGCATGGCGAGCACTGGCGCGGGTTGAGCGCCACGTTCCCCGATGAACTGGACACGCACAACCGAACTCAGCTGTACTACTTCGACGATGCCTATCGGCTCAGGCGCACCGACCTGCAGCCCGAAGTCAACGACTTCACGCCGACGACGCAGTACGTGGACGAGTATGTCGAGGTTGACGGTGTCACGCTTGCGACGAGACGCCGGGTGTACTTGCGGCGATCCGATCGATCGCCCGACGTCAGGCGGGAACCATTGGAGGTCGACATCAGCGACATTCAGTTTGCGTGACGCTGGGGGAGTTGGTGTGAGTTGCGGCCGTCGTCATGGTCGCAGCACTGATGCAGAATCTGTTGTGCCGCCTGCTCGGGGTGAGGTACGAGGTGTCGACCACCTCAGCGACACGGTGCAACCAGGATTGAGCTGCTTCGGCGTACGGTTCGAGGTAGGAGAACCGAAACGTCGAAGGACCAAGCAGAGCATCGTTTTGGATGCGATCGCGCAGAGTTGCCTGATCGGCATGAAGCACGAAATGCCGAACAGGAATGTCATAGGCTGCGAGCCCGTCGCGGATCTCGTTCCAGTACCCCTCGACTAAAACAGTCATCGGCATCACGAGCGTCCCCCCGGTGTACTCATACACACGCCTCGCGGTTTCCACGACAAGCGGGCGCCATGGCGCCCAATGCTGGAAGTTGTCCGTCGCGGGCAAGCCGGGCTTGATGTCCATCAGGACCTCACCGACCTTCTCAGCGTCAAGCACATGGGATCCGGGCAGTAGTCGCTGTACGAACTCACTCGTCGTCGTCTTTCCTACCCCGTGCGTGCCATTGAGCCAAACGATCATGCACTGGACTGTATGCCGTTTGATCGCTTTCATGTCAGTGGGCAGGCGAAGCGTCGGCGTATCGCATGGCCGCGCCGAGCTGTCGGACTTTCCTGTCCACAGATCTTCGCTTTCGAGACCACGAGCCGACGTTTCGTCACGGCATGGCCGTGATCTCTGCCCTTCCCGGCCGTTCTGTGAACCCTGGTTTCAACGCCGAACCCCTGCTGCGCAGCTGGGACGAATCCGCGGCCGATGCCGATGACGGCGAAGGCGATGTACTCGCCTCGAGCTGTCGACACGTACGTGTCACTTCATCCGATGCGGGGGTCTGAGTCCCAGTCGATCGGTTCCCGTCCCAGTACCTTGCGAGCCCCATCAATGGTCACAATCGCTTCGCCGAAGATGAGCGGATTGATCGTATGGTGTTCGATGTTGAGCAGCGATCGATCGGCACTCCTTTCCCGGCGATAGATCGACGGCGAGCCAGCCTCCACCGCCTCGGCATACAACTTGCCGAGCAGGTTGATGTCCTGGATGAGCAGATATTCTCGCTCCGAAACGTACGAGGCGACAACGACGTTGCACGCCGTCAATGCCTCTTTGAACACCCATCGAATGTCCACCACGCCGAGTTGATCCGCCCAAAGGTCCCGGCATTCGACCCACTGCTTGCTTCGTTCGTCGCGCCGAATCTCGGCAGCACAGAGCTCGAGTGGATTCACGGTGACGCGAAGAACTGGCTTGTCGGTATGCCGATCCAACTCGCTGGTGATCTTCAGTCGTGAGCCCACGGGTGGGTGATGCTGATCCAAATTGCGCAGCTGCCAAGTCAGCCGAAAGGAAGGGTGCTGCTTGTACATGTTGCCGAAGTTCTCGGGCACCAGACTGGGAACAGGCAGCGGGAACTGTTCGACGAATTGCTCTAGTTCTGCTCGGAACCCACTAAATGAGGTAAGCCATGCACTCAATCGGCTGTTGAACTTCCGCCTGAACTCGGAGCTAGAGACGACGTCGTTCGGCGCCGACTCGATATCTGTTACGAACCTCAGAAATTCATTCAGAGAACTCACCAGGCCGCCAATCAGAGTGTGACCACTCGCATTTGAAAGGCGACCAATCGCCTCTGTGATTCGCTGGCGCTCCTCGGCGTCGACCGGTCGAACATCTACGAATCGAAAGACACCGTCTTTATTGACGAACCCGCCAAGCATCCAGCCGTCGTCCCCGGGACCGATGTGCGCATCGCTCATGTCCAAAAGTGTGTCAGTTCGCACTGATGCCCCGTCCCTTCCCCATCGCGAGGTCGGCCGGGGGACTATCGTGCGCGGCCGCGGCTACCAGCTTCAGTGCGTCGAACCATCATCCGACGTCGCGATCGACGCTGATCTTCATCGGCCACATGCCCGGAACGTCGAGGACGTCCCGGGGTCCTTTTGGGTCCCTTTTGAGCCACATGAAACGCCAAAGAACCACATCCAGCAGGTAGAACGACTCGGCTCGATCGCCGTCATGCCCGGTATGATTATTGGCATCCACAACAAATGACGGCGCAGACTCGCACCTGAACGTCTGTCAGGGGGTCAGGGGTTCGAGTCCCCTCAGATCCACCAACGACCCCCGGTTCTCACAGAGAACCGGGGCTTTCTCGTTTCGTGCGACCGTGTGATCGCGCGATCGCGACCTTCGTCCCCTGGGGCTTCGGAACGCTCGTGATGTGCGTGATGATGTTCGTCGAGGTCATCGCCCGTATTCGGGGCAAGCGTGCCACGTTCGGCATCCCGACGATCGGCGGACGGTCCATCGGCGATGTTCGCGACGATGGGACTGCGCACGAGGTCGACCTCGCCGGTCGACGCCGGCGCAGGGGTCGGCGCAAGCGCGCCGGTTGAAACTGCGCCGGCTCCGACATCGTCGGCGGAGCCGGTCGCCCACGAGCCGTTCCGTGTCGGGTCTATCCGAGCAGTGTCTGCTCGATCCCGACGAGTCGCAGCGCCTCGAACCCGACGACCACCGTGCAGTAGAGCGTCAGCACCCCGCCCAACGTCTTCTCGCGCCAGGAGCCGGTGTCGCCGAGCAACGGCAGCGCCACGAACCCGTTCGGTAGCCAGACGCGATTCACGACCGGCACCGAGCGCACGATCGACGGCGGCCGCGGCATCCACGGCCAGAGCAGGCCGGGCAGCCCGCCCGTGGTGAGCGCGTCACCGGCGAGATGAGCGACGAAGCCGACGGCGACGGCGACCGGGAACCACGTGAGCCCGCCGGGCACGACGATGACGAGTGCGAACGCGAGCGCGATACCGGTGATCCAGGCGACGAGCCACGACCTGACGAATCCGCGCGCTTTGACGGCGAAGCACGTCAGGGCGGCGATGCCGGCGCCGACCCCGATCGCGACGGTGCCGGCGGCACCGACGTCGATCGTCGCGAACGTGAGCGCCCAGGCTGCGGCCGTGACGAGCAGTGCGCCGAGCAGGGAGTGCGCGCCGTGCCGGTGGCCGCCCGAGACCGCCTCGACGGTGCGGGCGCCGAGGCGGCCGAGCACGGGCACCGACTGCGCGATCGTCGCGCTGTGGTGGTCGGCGTCGGGCAGGAGGGCCGCGCCCGCGCAGACGACCGAGCCGGCGATGACGGCCACGGGGTCGAGGGGGAGCACCCCGACGGTCAGGTAGGGCACGGCGCCGGTCACCGCGATCCAGGCGGCCGCGCCGCTGACCGCGTGATTCACGCCCATCACGGGCGACGACCCTCGGTGGCGCGGTCGACGGTCGTGGGGGAGCGGTGCATCGGGCGGATCCTTCCGGTAGGGCGATGCGATCGTAGCGGCAGCTGCCCACAGTGGCCGTGCGGCCGCGTAGGCTCGAGGGGTGGAGATCCGAGACATCCCCCTCATGACCATCGACGGCGAAGCCGCATCGCTCGCCGACCACGCCGACGAGGTCGTCATGGTGGTGAACGTCGCATCACGATGCGGCCTGACGCCGCAGTACGAGAAACTCGAGGCGCTGCAACGCGAGTACGGCGAGCGGGGTTTCACCGTGATCGGGTTCCCCTGCAACCAGTTCGCCGGACAGGAGCCGGGCGACGCCTCTGACATCAAGCAGTTCTGCTCGATGACCTACGGCGTGAGCTTCCCGCTCATGGAGAAGGCGAAGGTCAACGGGCGCAACCGGCACCCGCTCTACGAGGAGCTGACCAAGGTGCCCGACGCCCGAGGCAAGGCGGGCCGCGTCAAGTGGAACTTCGAGAAGTTCGTGATCCTGCCGAGCGGAGAGGTGCGCCGATTCCGGCCTACGACCGAGCCCGACGACCCCGAGATCGTCGCCACGATCGAGCGCGGCCTCGAGGGATTGCGCGCAGCCTGAGGCATCCATCGCCGCCCGGCGCGTTTCCTTGACCCTCCGACGGGGGCGGCCCACAATTGGGGGGTCGATCTGAACAGTCGATCTGAACAGGTGAGCGGAGTCCGAATGTCCGACGTGTACGCCCGACCGAGCCGCGACGACCAGCCGACGGTGCCCGATTTCGCTCCAGCCGCAGAGACCGACGACGCCGTGACGATTCCGCCGGCTCCGGTGCAGGACCAGCGCCCGTGGGGGCGCGATCTCCGCTTCATGCTCGTGGTGCTCGTCGCCGTCGTCGTGCTGTTCATCGCGTTCGTGTTCGTCGTGGCGTTCGGTCCGACGGCCGGTGCCGTCAGTGCCCTCGCGATCGTCGCGGCCCCGATCGCCACCATGGTCGCCGCCTACTACGGCATCTCACTCGCGCTCCGTCAGGTGCGTGACGCCCGTGACGCCGCCGTGGCCGCTGACGCGCGGGCCCACGCCGCAGAGACGAGTGCTCGCGAGTCCGACGCCTGGGCCGCCCAGATGGAATCGGGCCTCCGGGTGTCGGTCGCGAAGCTCCGCGCCGCGGGCGTCGACACGCGCGACGTCGAGCGCGCAGCCGGCACGCCCGACGAGTTCTTCTGATCGCTCGGCCGCCCGGGCCTCAGAGCTCCGCGAGCAGCGAGACCGGCTGCTCGATGCACCGCGCCACGAAGGTCAGGAAGGCGGCCGCCTCGGCGCCGTCGCAGGCGCGGTGATCGAATGAGAGCGTCAGCTCGGTGACCGTGCGCACCGCGAGCGCGCCGTCGACGACCCACGGGCGCTCGACGAGTCGCCCGACGCCGAGCATCGCGACCTCGGGGTGGTTGATGATCGCCGCCGACCCGTCGACGCCGAGCGTGCCGTAGTTGTTGAGCGTGAACGTGCCGCCCGAGAGGGCGGCCGGCGCGAACGCACCGGTCGCGGCGGCGTCGGTCTGGGCGCCGACGGCGTCTCGCAGCTGACGGAGATTCATCGCCTCGGCGCCGTGCACGACGGGGACCATGAGTCCGCGGGGGGTCTGCGCCGCGAGGCCGAGGTTGACCGCACGGTGCAGCACGAGCTCTCCGCGTTCGGCGTCGAAGCTCGCGTTGAGGCGCGGGTGACGGCGCAGGCCCGCGACGACGAATCGTGCGATGAGGGCCGTGGTGCCGAAGCGTTCGCCGGTGGCCTCCTGC
>Ga0256788_1000370_pt1 | contig 12031 bp, 6 predicted proteins | sample MC6MC0939MT_FD_186355 | JGI IMG/M metagenome (GOLD analysis project Ga0256788, IMG submission 186355) | Metatranscriptome of enriched soil aggregate microbial communities from Iowa State University, Ames, United States - MC6-MC0939-MT... | ecosystem: Environmental > Terrestrial > Soil >...
CACATCGAACAGCGCTTGCAGCACGTTGGCGTCCAGGACGTCCCACGGGCGGATCTGCTGTTCCACCATATTGAAGCGGGCTTGTTCTACGTCGGGCAGGGTCGAAGCGTTCATGACGGTCAGGAAAAAACAGAGGAATCAGCCGGCCATTGTACCGATTCGTAGCGTCCTGTGACGGCGGCCCCATTCGGCAGATGTTTCAACGGCGGGAATGGGTCTGATTCTTGGGCCGGAAACGACCGCGGCGCTCCGTAGAGCGCCGCATTTCACGTGCACATTTCACCTGCACATTTCACCTGCGTCTAACCAGGGACGCCAGCGTTCACCACCACGCGTGGAAGTGGTGGACCGGGCCGTGGCCGGACCCGACCGACAGCCGTTCGGCGTGGCGGATGGCTTCGGTCAGATAGGCCTTGGCGCGGCGCGCGGCCTCGGGCACGTCCCCGATTTGCGGCAGCAACGCGGCAAGCGCCGCCGACAGCGTGCAGCCCGTGCCGTGCGTGTTGACGGTCTCGATGCGGTGGCCGGGCAGTTCGATCATGCGGTCGCCGTCATGCAGCAGGTCGATGGTCTCGTTGCCGGGCAGGTGGCCGCCCTTGACCAGCACCCAGCGTTCGCCGGAATAGGCCAGCTTGTTGCGCAGGCGCTCGGCCACACGGCGCATTTCCTTGACGGTCTCAACCGGCCGCTCTTCCAGCAGCACGCCGGCTTCGGGCAGGTTGGGTGTCAGCATCGTGCACTGCGGCAGCAGCGCTTCGCGCATGGCGCCCACGGCGTCGTTCTCCAGCAGCAGGTCGCCGCTTTTGGCGACCATGACCGGGTCCAGCACCACATGAGCCGGGGTCCACTTGGCCAGCTTTTCGGCCACGACTTCAATGACCGGGTGCTGGCCCAGCATGCCGATCTTGACGGCGTCGATGCGCACATCCGCGAACAGCGTGTCGATTTGCAGGCCCACGAACGCGGGCGGCACGGCCGAGATGCCGGTGACGCCTTGGGTGTTCTGGGCGGTCAGCGCCGCAATGATGGCGCAGCCGTAGGCGCCCAGCGCGCTCATGGCCTTGACGTCGGCCAGGATGCCCGCGCCGCCGGACGGGTCGACGCCGGCGATGGTGAGCGCGTTGGGAATGGGACGGGCGTTGCCGTCCTGTTGGCGCGAACTCATTTCGCCGCGCCCGGGCCGGCGGTGATCAGCCCTTCGGTGGGCGAGCTGGGCGCGCCGCTGTACAGCTTCTTGGGCATGCGGCCAGCCAGGAAGGCTTCGCGGCCGGATTCCACGCCCTTCTTCATGGCGCTGGCCATCAGGATCGGGTCGCGCGCGGCGGCGATGGCGGTATTCATCAGCACGGCGTCGCAGCCCAGTTCCATGGCGATGGCGGCGTCAGAAGCGGTGCCCACGCCCGCGTCCACCACGACCGGCACGCGGGCCTGGTCGATGATCAAACGCAGGTTCCACGGGTTCAGGATGCCCATGCCCGAGCCGATGAGCGATGCCAGCGGCATCACGGCCACGGCGCCCATGTCTTCCAGCATGCGGCACTGGATGGGGTCGTCGGTGCAATAGACCATGACCTTGAACCCTTCGTCGACCAGCGTCTTGGTGGCCTTCAGGGTTTCGGGCATGTTCGGGAACAACGTGTGCGGGTCGCCCAGCACTTCCAGCTTGACGAGCTCATGGCCGTCGAGCAGCTCGCGCGCCAGGCGCAGGGTGCGCACCGCGTCGTCGGCGGTGTAGCAGCCGGCGGTGTTGGGCAGCAGCGTGAATTTGGACGGCGGGACGTAGTCCAGCAGATTCGGTTCGCCGGCGTTCTGGCCGATGTTGGTGCGGCGGATGGCAACCGTGACGATCTCGGTGCCGCTGGCGTCCAGCGCCGCGCGGGTCTCTTCGAAGTCCTTGTACTTGCCGGTGCCGACGAGCAGGCGCGACGAATAGGCGCGCCCGGCGATGGTGAGGGTGTCTTGTGTGGTCATGGCGGTGTTCAAAGGGCGGGAGCGCAAGCGCGGAGCCCGCGGAGGCTGACTGATCTTGCTATGCGAATCATAAAGCACGATGCGCTGCGGCAGGCGCGGCCGGTGAAATGGCGCGTTCCACTATTTGCAGATCGCGAGCGGTACGGGCGATGCTTCAGCGCCGCCAGTCCTGGGGCCAGCGAAGCCTGTTCCGCTCAGCGTAACCGGTCCAGGTCGGCGCAGATCGCTTCCGCGGCGTCGATCAGGCGGGGACCCGGGCGGTACAGCGCGTCGGCGTCCACGCCGTACACATGGCCGGCGCGGGCGGCGGGCAGCCCCAGCGCCTGCCAGGCGGCCAGATTCTTTGCGGTGTCTTCGGGCCGGCTGATGCCCGCCAGCACCGCTTCCGGCCTTGCGGCCAGCACATTTTCCAGCGTGACCTGCGGGGCGACGACAGGCGCCAGGCCAAAGACATTGATGCCGCCGCACAGGCGCAGCGCGTCGCTGACGATGCTGCTGTTGTTCAGGGTGTAGATGGGGTCCAGCCCGGCTTGCACGAAAACGCGCACGGGGCGGCGGCCGGCATAACGCGCGCTCAGCGCGGCCAGCCGGTCGCGCAAGGATTGCGCCGCCGGCCGCGCTTGTTCTTCTGTGCCGAACAGCACCCCCATGCGTTCGACGGCGTCGGGAATGGCGGCGAGCGTCAGCGGGTCGCTGTAGAAGACGGGCACGCCGAGTTTGTCCATGACGCGCACCAACGGCTCGGCGGCGGTGGGCTGCCAGGCGATCAGCAAGTCGGGGCGCACCGCGGCCACGCGTTCGGCGTCGGGCTGCGTGCCGTCGCCGATAACGGGCAATTGGCGGGCGGCGGCGGGGTAGTCGCTGCCGCGGATGGTGGCAACAACAAAGCCGCCTGCGCCAGCGGCGTAGACGAGCTCGGTCGCGTGGGGGGCCAGGGTGACGGCGCGGCGCGCGGGCGCAGCCAGCAAGACCGTGTGGCCTTGGTCGTCCTGGACCTGAATATTCGGGTTGGGACGTTGCTGGTTCTGCTGCTGCTGCGGGCTCTGCCCCGGCTGCGCTTTGCGCGGCGCCTGGTCAGCGTCCGCGGCCGCCGGGCCTGCCAGCAACGCACCCAGGGCAATCAATAGCCCCGGGGCGATGCGTGGAAAGGCGCGCGAGTCAGTCATGCAAGGGCCGATATCGTCAGCGAAGAACGCCGACTATATCGGATGTCCGCGATCAATAGCGCAACGTGAGCGACGCGTAGAAATTGCGGCCCGGCGCGGGGTACAGGTTGTAGTTGGCGACGGGGCCCAGCATTTCGAACGACGCGTTGCCGCCACGGATGCCGTAGGTGGCGTACTGGCGATCAAAGATGTTGTTCACGCCGATGGCGCCTTCGATGTTGCGCGTGAACTTGTACGCGACCTTCGTGTTGAACAGCACGTAGGCGTCCAGTTCTTTATCAAACTGGTTGGCCTGGTCGTTGTCCATGCGCGACTTGCCCACGTACTGCGCCGACACGTTCCACAGGAACGCATCGGTGGGGCGCCAGGTCACGCCGGCGTTGGCCAGCCACTTGGGCGCCAGCGGCACGGTCTTGCCCGCCAGGTCCACGCCCGCGTAGGTGCCCGAGCGGAATTGCGCTTCCATCCAGGTCAGGTTCGCATCCAGCGTGACGCTGCTGGAAAGGGCGGTGCGGCCTTCCAGTTCGATGCCTTGGCGGCGGGTCGGGTCCAGGTTGGTGTTGGCGCCGGTGCCCGGGCCCCACATGCCGTCGGCCAGCGGGTTGTACTGGATTTCGTTGGTCAGGTCATAGCGGAAGTACGACAGGCGGGCGCTGCTTGCTGCGCCTTGCCACGTCACGCCGATTTCCTTGTCGGTGGACGTCTGCGGGGCCAGCGGCTGTTGCACCGACAGCAGTTCGTCGGCATTGGGCAGACGGAAGCTGCGGCCAACCTTGCCGTACAGGCCGAAGCCGGCGGACAGGTCCTGGCGCACGCCCAGCTGCCAGGCGGTCAGGTGGTTGCTGCGGTCGGACGCGGTGCCCGAACCGCTCAGCACGTCCAGGTCGTCCGACGCGTACTGGCGGCGCACGCCGGCGGTGACGGTGGTGCTGTCGGTGGCGCGGATCTGGCCTTCGGCAAACAGGCCGTACTGATGCTGGCGCGACTGCCACTTCGACGGTTCGAAGTCGTAATAGGCGTTCTGGTCAGCGGTGGTCTTGGATTCTTGCGCGTCGGCGCCGAAGACGATGCTGTGGCCGCCGTTGATCGGCAGGCGATAGCGCACGCTGGCGATGTTCTCTTCCAGCTTCTGGTCGCGCAGGGTGTCGCCGAAACCGTCATACGACAGGCCGTTCAGCTTCTTTTCGCGGGTCGACAGGTCGGCGTACAAGGTGCCAACGCCAATCGCCTGCTCGACTTGCAGGCCGAAGGTGGTGGTCGTGGTCTTGACGTAGTCGACGTCGTTCTTCGAACCGCGCGGGTCGTCCTGGAATTCGTTCACGCCGGTCGACGGGCTGATCAGGCGCGGGCCGGGCAGCTCCAGCTTTTGCGTGGTGGTGCGGCCATACAGGCGGATCGAGCCGTCGCTGTGGCGCAGGGTGTTGCCGCCGCCGCCACCTTCGCGGCGCTCGCCGCTGTGGTCGCGGTAGCCGTCGGAATGCAGCGACTGCATGTACGCGTCGATGCCGACCTTCTCGTTGTTCATCGCCACCGCGGCGTCGTACTGGCGCAGGCCGTAGCTGCCGAACGTGGCGGTGGCGCGCGCCGTGACCGGCTCTTTCGAGAAGTCGGACTTGGTGATGATGTTGATCACGCCGCCGGTCGTGCCGCCGCCGTATTGCACGGAGCCGCTGCCGCGCACGATTTCAACGCGTTCCACCTGGTCCAGCGGCACCACGCCCAGGCTCGGGGCCGACAGGTCGTTGGTGTTCTGCTTCACGCCGTCAATCAAGATCAGCGTGTTGCTGGCGCCGGTGATGCCGAAGCCGCGCAGGTCGACGATCGCGTTGTCGCTCGAGCTGCTGGTGTTGATCAGGTTAATGCCGGACTGGGTCGACAGCAGGTCCTGCATGGTGCGGGCGCTGCTGGCGGCGATGTCTTCGGCCGTGATCACCGAAATGGACACCGGCAGCGTGCGGCCGTCAGTCGGCACGCGCTGGGCGGTGACGGTGACCGTATCGAGTTCGGGGGCGGGGGAGGCAGCTTGCTGGGCGGCGGCGATGGCCGGGGCGGAACAGAGCAGGGCGCCGGCGTAACGCCGGATGGAGCGGGCTTTCATCTACGTAACCTCGATGCGACCCGCGACCCCGCAGGTCATTCACGATGGGGAGGACGCCCACGCGCCGCGGCGGGCCGTGAGCGGCCTGGCGGCATTGCATGGACTTCCTGGCGATCGAACTGGCCGGTATCGGGCTGCCATGGGCGCAAAGCGCGCATGGGGACCGTTGCGGGGGCAGCACAGGCTGGACGCCGGACGTGTGCGGCCGCCTTGTGGGCGGCGCGGCGGCCCTGGCGGGCGTCTTCCTGTTTCCCGTTTACCTTTCGCACGCGGCCAGCAAGTGTTGTGTTCTTGCCAGCAAGATGCGCCGAAAGCACCGGTTCGGGGCCGAAACTGTATCACCGGAGGGCGCGAGACAGCCCGTTTTGTTACGATCAGGGCTTGTTTTTTCGGCGTTTTTCGCTTTTTAGCCACATTGCGCCGCCGTTGGCCACCTTCATCTGGACCTGCCCGTGTCGTATCCCCGTTTGCCGTACCCGCCCGAAGCCTATACCCAAGGCGGTGAATTCGCCCGCCTGCTGGGCAAGCGCATCCTGATTCTGGACGGCGCCATGGGCACCATGATCCAGCGCTACAAACTGGGCGAGGCGGACTTTCGTGGCGAGCGTTTCGCCGGTCACGGCAAAGACGTCAAGGGCAATAACGAGCTGTTGTCGCTGGTGCGCCCGGACGTCATCTCGGAAATTCACCGCCAGTACCTGGAAGCGGGCGCTGACGTCATCGAGACCAACACCTTCGGCGCCACCACCATCGCGCAGGGCGACTACGACCTGCCGGAACTGGCCTACGAACTGAACCTGGTGTCGGCGCAGTTGGCGCGCGAAGCCTGTGACGCCTACAGCACGCCGGACAAGCCGCGCTTTGTGGCCGGCGCCTTGGGCCCCCAGCCCAAGACGGCGTCGATCTCGCCCGACGTGAACGACCCCGGCGCGCGCAACGTCACGTTCGACGAATTGCGCGTGGCCTATATCGAGCAGTTGAACGGACTGCTGGATGGCGGCATCGACATCGTCCTGATCGAAACCATCTTCGACACGCTGAACGCCAAGGCCGCCATCTTCGCCACCGAAGAAGTGTTCGAGGCGCGCGGCATCCGCCTGCCCGTGATGATCTCGGGCACCGTCACCGACGCGTCGGGCCGCATCCTGTCGGGCCAGACGGTGGAGGCCTTCTGGAACTCGGTGCGCCACGCGCGCCCGGTCACCATCGGCCTGAACTGCGCGCTGGGCGCGGCGCTGATGCGTCCCTACGTGGCCGAACTGTCCAAAATCTGCGACACCTACGTCTGCGTCTACCCCAACGCCGGCCTGCCCAACCCGATGGCCGAAACCGGCTTTGACGAAACGCCGGCCGACACGTCGGCGCTGCTTGAGGAATTCGCCCGCGCGGGGCTGGTGAACATGTCGGGCGGCTGCTGCGGCACCACGCCTGATCACATCCGCGCCATTGCGGACAAGGTCACGTCGCTGACGCCGCGCGTCGTGCCTGACATCCCGGTCAAGACGCGTCTGTCTGGCTTGGAACCGCTGAACATCGACGAAGACACGCTGTACGTGAACGTGGGCGAACGCACCAACGTGACGGGCAGCAAGATGTTCGCCCGCCTGATCCGCGAAGAAAAGTACGACGAAGCGCTGGCCGTGGCCCGCCAGCAGGTTGAAAACGGCGCGCAGATCATCGACATCAACATGGATGAAGCCATGTTGGATTCGGTGGCGTGCATGCACCGCTTCCTGAACCTGATTGCGTCCGAGCCCGACATCGCCCGCGTGCCGGTCATGATCGACAGCTCGAAGTGGGAAGTCATCGAAACCGGCTTGAAGTGCGTGCAGGGCAAGCCGGTGGTGAACTCCATTTCCATGAAGGAAGGGATCGAACCGTTCCGTCATCATGCCCGCCTGTGCCGCCGCTACGGCGCGGCCGTGGTCGTCATGGCATTTGACGAATTGGGCCAGGCCGACACGCTGGAACGCCGCAAGGAAATCTGCGGCCGCGCCTACAAGATCCTGGTCGAAGAAGAGGGCTTCCCGCCGGAAGACATCATCTTTGACCCGAACGTCTTCGCGGTCGCCACCGGCATCGACGAACACAACCACTACGCGGTGGACTTCATCGAAGGCACCCGCTGGATTCGCGACAACCTGCCCCACGCCCGCATTTCGGGCGGCGTGTCGAACGTCAGCTTCTCGTTCCGCGGCAACGAGCCCATGCGCGAAGCCATCCACACCGTGTTCCTGTATTACGCGGTCAAGGAAGGCATGACGATGGGCATCGTCAACGCCGGCCAGCTGGGCGTGTACGCCGACCTGGACCCCAAGCTGCGCGATCTGGTCGAAGACGTGGTGCTGGACCGCCCCAACCCCGTGGGCAAGACGGAACCCGACGACGAACGCACGCCCACCGAACGCCTGGTGCAGTTTGCCGACAGCGTGAAGGGCTCTGGCGCCAAGCGCGAAGAAGACCTGACATGGCGCAAGGCGGAAGTCGAGCAGCGCCTGTCGCACGCGCTGGTCCACGGCATCACGACGTTCATCGTCGAAGACACCGAAGAAGTGCGCCAGAAGATCTTCAACCGCGGCGGCCGCCCCATCGAGGTCATCGAAGGCCCGCTGATGGACGGCATGAACGTCGTGGGCGACCTGTTCGGCGAAGGCAAGATGTTCCTGCCGCAGGTGGTGAAGTCTGCGCGCGTGATGAAGCAGGCCGTGGCCCACCTGATTCCCTTCATCGAAGAAGAAAAGCGCCAGATTGCGGCGGCGGGCGGCGACGTGCGCGCCAAGGGCAAAATCGTCATCGCCACCGTCAAGGGCGACGTGCACGACATTGGCAAGAACATCGTGTCGGTGGTCTTGCAGTGCAATAACTTCGAAGTCGTGAACATGGGCGTGATGGTGCCCTGCGCGCAGATCCTGGAAAAGGCCAAGGAAGAAAACGCCGACATCGTCGGCTTGTCCGGCCTGATCACGCCCAGCCTGGAAGAAATGGCGTACGTGGCCAGCGAAATGCAGCGCGACGACTACTTCCGCAGCCGCAAGCTGCCGCTGATGATTGGCGGGGCCACCACCAGCCGCGTGCACACCGCCGTGAAGATCGCGCCCAACTACGACGGCCCGGTCATCTACGTGCCGGACGCCAGCCGCTCGGTGGGGGTCGCCACGAATCTGATGTCGGACCAATCCGAGTCGTACCTGGCCGAACTGGCGCAGGAATACGAAGACGTGCGCCGCCGCCACGCCAACCGCAAGGCCACGCCCATCCTGCCGCTGGCGGACGCGCGCGCCTCGCGTCCCGTCATCGACTGGGACAACTACACGCCGCCGCGCCCGAAGTTCATCGGCCGCCGTACGTTCAAGAGCTACGACCTGGCCGAGATCGTGAAGTACGTGGACTGGGGCCCGTTCTTCCAGACGTGGAGCCTGTTCGGCCCGTTCCCGGCCATCCTGGATGACAAGGTGGTGGGCGAACAGGCGCGCAAGGTCTACGCCGACGGTCTGGCCATGATGAAGCGCATCGTCGAAGGCCGCTGGCTCACCGCCAACGGCGTCGTGGGCTTCTACCCGGCTAACAGCGTCAACGACGAAGACATCGAAATCTACAAGGACGAAACGCGCAGCGAAGTGCTGTTCACGTATCGCAATCTGCGCCAGCAGGGCGCCAAGCGCGAAGGCGTCAGCAACAAGTCGTTGTCGGACTTCATTGCGCCCAAGTCGTCCGGCAAGCTGGATTACATCGGCATGTTCGCCGTCACGGCGGGCATCGGCATCGAGAAAAAGGAAGCGGAATTCGAGAAGGCGCTGGATGACTATTCCAGCATCATGTTGAAGTCGCTGGCTGACCGCCTGGCCGAAGGCTTTGCCGAATGCCTGCACGCCCGCGTGCGTCAGGACTTGTGGGGCTACGCGCCCGACGAGGCGCTGACGAACGAAGACATGATTGCCGAGAAGTACGTGGGCATCCGTCCCGCGCCCGGCTACCCGGCCTGCCCGGAACACGTGGTCAAGACCGATATGTTCCGCGTGCTGGACGGCAGCGACATCGGCATGATGCTGACCGATAGCTATGCCATGTTCCCGGCGTCCAGCGTGTCCGGCTTCTACTTCAGCCACCCCGACTCGCAGTACTTCAACGTGGGCGTGATCGGCGAAGACCAGCTTGAAGACTACGCCAAGCGCAGCGGCCGCAGCATTGAAGACCTGAAACGGACGTTGGCGCCCAATTTGGGGTGACGCGGGTGGCGCGTAGCCATCGCTTTTTTACATATCGGTTGGGGGCCAGTCCAAGCTAATTGGGCTGGCCCCCAATCATTTCGTGCGAAGAGATATAGGAATAATCAGAATAAATATCTCAATTTATGTATTCCAGTTAATAAGCAGAAGTGACGCGTAACATCGGTTTCAAGCTTGAATATTTGTTTAAATTCAACGCTTTACGTTGCATGTTCGGCCGATGGAAGTACGTTGCTGGCGCCCATTTTCCATTTCGACATCAATAATCCAAGCGCCTGCGTGTCCGAGTCTGTAAAGCTTCAAATTAATGCTAGGTAGTAATCGGATGCTGTGACGTTATCGGTTGTCATGTCTTTCTAAGTGTCTTTCAAGGCTAGGAGATAGATATGAAAGCTCGCGCTGCGATTATCGAAAAGATTCTGACCGCTAAGCTGGAAAAGAAGCTGACTTGGCAGGCCATCACCACAGAATTGGGCCTGCCCCTGACCAAGGGAACGGCCGCATGCCTGGGCCAGATGCCGTTGACGCAAGCCAACGTGGATAAGTTGGATGAGCTTCTTGGCCTGAACCTGAGCGCCATCGAAAAGGCCACGCTGCAAGAAGCGCCTGATCGCGGTTCGTTGGAAGCCCTGATACCCGCCGACCCCACCGTCTATCGCTTTTACGAATTTCTTCTGATCTACGGGAGCACGCTGAAACAGCTGATCTCGGAAGAGTTCGGAGACGGCGTGATGTCCACCACGGATTTTGATCTGGTGGTGGCCGCCAAGGGCGACCGGGTACGCGTCGAAATGAGTGGCAAATTCATGCCGTTCACGATGAAGTAAGCGGGAGCTGCGGGGGCCATGGCGCATCCGGGCCCCTGCATCGTGGCTTGCCGTGACACCGGCAGCCAACGCATTCCCCTGACACAAGCACCTTCCGTCACTCACCAAGGAGGACGAGATGAGCGTCACTGTAATTCGTAATCTCGCGAAAGCCGCCGATGCGAAAACCATCGCTGATGTTGCCAAAGTCGGCCGGTATTTTCGCCATCCCGATTCGGCGCGGATCGTTTATCCCACCATCGTGCAGCAGCCCATCGGCACGTTACCCGCGGGACGCGATCTGCGCATCGGCATCGTTGGCGCAGGCGCAGCGGGCATTGCCGCGCTAAACGAGTTGTCTCGTCTGGTGAACGACAAAACCGGCACGGTCAACGTCACCTTGTATGAGTCGGACCCCGACAGCTTCCTGTTCGATCTGGCGCGCGGCCTCACCGTTCGCGGCAAGAAGGCGGGGCGGGTGCTGGCGGTGCAATCCGATGACAAGACGGTGTATGAAGTCGGCGCGATGCGCTTTCCCGAAAGCGCCGGCTTGACCTGGCAGTACGCCCAGCGTGTCTTCGGCCCCACCGCGCAGGTGCAGGTGTTTCCCAACCCGGGAAAGATCGCCACCGAGTTTGTCTTTGGCCACCAGGCAGACCGCTACAAGGGCAACTACTGGCAAGATCCCGCCTCGCCCACGCGCGCCGTCCGGGATCTGGTGTTGTCGCGGCTGGTGGGCGTCAATGCGCCCGCGCTGATGCCGATTGGATCGCGCACGCCAGAAGAGGTCATCAAGGTCCTGACCAGCGAAACCAGTTCTGATGCCCTGTTGCAGGAGATCGACCGCGATTGGAAACAGTTCATCGCCGATCACGACGGCACCACGCTGGAAGGCGCGGTGCGCGCCATCATCCGGGCAGATGGGGCGTCCCTGCCCGCATTGCCTGGCCTGAGCCCGAGCGACACGGAAAACTATTACGTGGAACTCTTCGCCCGATTCGGATTCGGCACAGGCGGGTTCAAGTCGCTGTTCGGCATATCCATTGTTGAAATGATGCGGCTGATTCTTTGGGACTATTCCAACGAATACACCCTGCCCGTCAAAGAAAACGTCGACTTCATCCGGCGGCTGTACACCACCACGCTGGCCGCCGCGCCGTCTGGAAAGTTCAGCGTCACGCCCATCCAGGGCCGCGTCTCTGATGTCTTCCACCGCAATAATGCGGGCGCAAACGCCGCCGTCGTCACGTATTACGCGCCGGGCAGCGACAAGCTGCAGGATCAGTCTTACGACTATGTGATTCTGGCGCTGCCGCACGAACAGCTGACTGGCGTGGTGACGCGCGCCGGCTATGCGTCCAAGCCCAGCGCCACCGTCACTTTCGGCGATCAGTCCTTGGGGCTGGAGGCGCGCGCCTTCACCAATGTGTTGCCGCCCTTGCTGCTCAGCACGACAAGCGACATTCCGAACGCGCGCGCCGCCAGCGCAGTCAGCATGTTGCGCATGGTGCGGTCGTCGAAGATCTTCGGCACGATCAGCAATGCCGAACTGGCTAACCTGCCCAAGCTGTCATTGCCGGACGGCACGTCGGAACCCATCAAGGCCGTCGTGTCGGACAGCGGGCTGGCCACCAGCTACATCGTGCCCAGCTCGTTAAGCTCGGATTTCTCCAGCGTGCTGGCCAGCTACACATGGGACGACGATTCCACGCGCTTGCAACGCGACTTCGGCGCGTATCCGCAAAACCCGCCGACGGGCGCCGG
>Ga0256788_1000377_pt1 | contig 11898 bp, 11 predicted proteins | sample MC6MC0939MT_FD_186355 | JGI IMG/M metagenome (GOLD analysis project Ga0256788, IMG submission 186355) | Metatranscriptome of enriched soil aggregate microbial communities from Iowa State University, Ames, United States - MC6-MC0939-MT... | ecosystem: Environmental > Terrestrial > Soil >...
CGATGATGACGAAGGAATACCCCCCGGAGATCTACGGCGGCGCCGGTGTCCACGTGACCGAACTGGTCTCGCACCTGCGCGCGCTGTGCGACGTGGACGTCCACTGCATGGGTGCGCCTCGCGCGGGCGCCGTCGTCCACGTTCCGGACGCCGACCTGTCCGCCGCCAATCCGGCCCTGCGCACCCTGTCGGCGGAGCTGAGGATGGCGAACGCCGCGGGCGACGCCGACGTCGCGCACTCGCACACGTGGTACACCGGCCTCGCCGGGCACCTGGCGGGAGCCCTGTACGACATCCCGCACATCGTCACCGCGCACTCGCTCGAGCCGCGGCGGCCGTGGAAGGCCGAGCAGCTGGGCGGCGGGTACCGCATCTCGTCGTGGTCCGAGCGCAACGCGTTGGAGCACGCCGACGCGGTCATCGCGGTCAGCGCGGGTATGCGCGCCGACGTCCTCGACACCTACCCGGCGATCGATCCCGCCCGAGTGCACGTGGTGCACAACGGGATCGACACGAGCGTGTGGTACCCCGGACCGGCCGATCCGGGTACGCCCTCGATCCTCGCCGCGCACGGCATCTCCCACGATCGACCGATCGCGGTCTTCGTCGGGCGCATCACCCGGCAGAAGGGGCTCGCGCACCTCGTGGCGGCGGCACACCGGTTCGATCCCTCCATCCAGCTGGTGCTGTGCGCGGGCGCACCGGACACGGCGGAACTCGCGGAGGAAACGGAGCGGGAGGTCGCCCGTCTCGCCGCGGCCCGGGACGGCGTGTTCTGGATCCGAGACATGCTGCCCACCCCCCAGGTTCGCGAAATACTTTCCGCAGCTACGGTTTTCGTCTGCCCGTCGGTGTACGAACCGCTGGGAATCGTGAATCTCGAGGCGATGGCGTGCGCGACGGCGGTGGTCGCGTCGGACGTCGGCGGCATCCCCGAGGTGGTGCAGGACGGCGTCACCGGCCGCCTGGTCCACTACAACTCGTACGAGACGGACGCCTTCGAGCACGCCCTGGCCGACGCCGTCAATGCCGTGGCCGCCGACGCCACCGTCGCAGCGGAGATGGGCCGCGCGGGGCGCGCACGCGCAACCGCGGAGTTCTCGTGGGCCCGGGTGGCGCAGCAGACGCTGGACGTCTACCGGGACGTGCTGGCCCGCCGATAGGTGGAGACCACGACCGACGCCGTCACCGGGAACGGTTCGGCCAGTGCGCCGATCGCCTCGGCTCGCCGGTCGGGCGGCAGGTGCCGCGCGGAGGGCCCCATCCCCACGAGGTGGTGGACGTCGCGATGCGACAGCAGCATGGTGATCTCGACGGGCACGCGGTGGACCCGGTCGAACCGCCCCGCCATCGTCTCCCCGAGTCGCTCGACCTTGCGGTCGTCGACACGCACCATGCCGAGCAGGTCGACCAGCTCGTGCAGGTGCCGGTCGGTCGGGGTCAGTACGACGAGGGTTCCGTCGTCGGCGAGGACCCGGTCGATCTCGGCGGCGTTGCGCGGCGCGAAGATAGACAGCACGTGGGTGAGCACGCCGTCACGGACGGGCAGTTGCCGCCACACGTCGGCGACGATCGCGGCGGCCCGCGGGTGTGACCGCGCGAGCCGGCGGGCAGCCGGCTTCGAGACATCCAGTCCGATGCCCTGCGCGGACGGGGCCGCGTCGAGGACTCGGGCCAGATAGTGGCCGGTTCCCGCCCCCACTTCGAGAATTCGGGGATCGACGTCGCCGGGGATGGACTGCACGACCGCGTCGGCCACGGCCGCCATGAGAGTGTCGAAGTGACCGGCGTCGAGGAATTCGCAGCGGTCCGCGATCATCTCGGGACTGTCGCCGGTGAACTTGGTGGCCGCGCCGGTCAGCAATGTGACGTAGCCCTGGCGGGCGACGTCGAAGCTGTGCCCCCGGGGGCACAGGAGAGCCCGATCGACGAGGTCGAGCTCGTCGCCACATTGAGGGCACGCGAGTAGTGCACTCACATCCGCCAGCACCGGTACCGCCGTACCCTTTCCGCAGAATTCGTCGTTCGGGTGGTCCCGCTTCGAGCAGGACACAGGCATCGGCCGGGTGGTCTCACGGACATTCGTGAGCCGACCCGGCCGAGACACCGCGGAGGGATACTCCGATCAGCTGGTGACGCCCTTGAGTTCTTCCCCGAGCGCAGCAGCCTCTTCCGGGGTGAGTTCGACGACCAGACGTCCACCGCCCTCGAGTGGAACCCTCATGACGATTCCTCGTCCCTCTTTGGTTGCCTCGAGGGGACCGTCCCCGGTCCGGGGCTTCATGGCCGCCATCCTCTGCTCCCTCCAAATCTGCGCCGGACTCCGCTAGCGCCTCGGGTTACCCGTTTGCCTCGCCAGCACCTGGCGAGGCTCCTGGTCCATTCTTCCCTATCGAGCGGGTTGCCGGGTAGCTGAGGCGCAAAACCGCTCGAACCCGGCGCCGTCAGAGACCCGGTTCGACCCAGCAGGACGCGAGGTGATCGTCGACCATCCCGGTGGCCTGCATGAGCGCATATGCCGTGGTAGGGCCCACGAAACGGAAGCCACGACGTTTCAGTTCCCGAGCCATCGCCGTGGACTCGGGTGTGACCGCCGGAACGTCGCCGACTCGGTCCAAGCGCCTGGCGCGCCGCGGCGGCGCGAAAGACCAGAGCAGCGTGTCGAGGTCGGTCCCGGACAGGTCGAGGACGGCACGGGCGTTCCCGATGACGGCCTCGATCTTCGCTCGATTGCGGACGATGCCGGCGTCCCCCAGCAAACGTTCGATGTCGGCATCGGTGTAGGCGGCCACCGCCTCGGTGGCGAAGCCGTCGAAGGCCTTCCGGAACGCTTCTCGCTTGCGCAGGATCGTGATCCACGACAGCCCAGACTGGAAAGCCTCGAGGCACAGGCGCTCGAACAGTTCGTCGCGGCCGTGCAGCGGCTGCCCCCACTCGAGGTCGTGGTAGTCGGTGTACAGCCGCGAGCCGTCGGAGTCGACCGCCCACGGGCAGCGCGTCCGGTCGTCGACCGTCATCGCGACGCCTCCGGATCCGCGGGGGTCCCGGTGCCGCCGCCATCCCGGATCGCCAATTGCGCTCGCAGCGAGTCGATCTCCTTGCCGAGACGGTCGAGGGCCCAGTCGACCTCGCCGGCCTTGTAGCCGCGCAGCGTCTGCTGGAACCGCAACGCCTTCACGTCCGCCCCGGTGACGTCCTCGGCGGGCAGCACCGTCGCGGTGGTTCCCGGCGGCAGCGGCGGCAATTCCTCGGAACGACCGAACACGGCGCTCGCGCCGAGGAACAGCAGGCCACCGACGAGCACCATGACCAACAGGTAGATCAGGACCGTCAGCATGCCCCGATCCTGTCACGAACGTCCGACACCGCGCCTCAGGCGCCGGCGGTCAGGGTCGGACGGTCTTCATCGGCGGCCGGTCCACGAGCGAGACATCGGTGTGCGCGGGCACGAAGGAGTCGCCGTCCACCAGGAACTGGGTCAGTCCGGCGCCGGGGTCGTCGACGCCGCAGCGCCGCAACATCGTGCCGATGATCTGCCGACTCATCACCCCGAGTTCGGACAACGGCCGGTTGCGGTGCTTGCGCACCCCGAGGTTGACCTGGCCGATCGCCCCCAGACCGAGGCGGTCGTAGGTGTCGAGCAGCAACCCGATCTCGACGCCGTAACCGGGGGCGAACGGCACCGACGACAGCAATTCGCGGGTGCCGGCGTACTCGCCGCCGAGGGGTTGCAGGACGCAGGTCAGTTCGGGCCGTAGCGCCGCCAGCATGGGACGCGCCACGAGTTCGGTGACGCGTCCGCCGCCGTTGGCGTCCTCGGTGCCGCTGACCCGCAGTGGCCGTCGGTAGTAGCCCTTGACCAGGTGGAGGCCGTCGACGGTGAGCAGCGGACCCAGCAGCTTGGGCACGAAGGCGGGGTCCGGTTCGACGAGATCGGAGTCGACGAACGCGATCAGGTCTCCCGTGCTCGCGGCGATCGACCGCCACAGCACCTCACCCTTTCCGGCGACCGGCGGCAGCCCCGGCACCGCGGCCTCGCGGCTGATCACGGTGGCCCCGGCCGCAGCCGCCCGCTCGGCGGTGGCGTCGCTCGACCCGGAGTCGAGCACGATCAGTTCGTCGACCAGTCCCCCGAGCAGCGGGTGGATGGTGTCGACGACCCCGGCGACAGTCTTCTCCTCGTTGAGCGCCGGCAGCACGACGGAGACGGTGCGTCCGGCCTTCGCGCGCTCGAGCTCGGCGATGCTCCAGTCGGGATGATCCCAGCTGTTCGCGTCCGTCCAGGTGCGTGACGCCTCGGTGATGCTCATGCCAACCCCCGTACGGTCCGGACAGGCTGCCGTGTACCCATGATCGCGGCGACCATGTCGACCACCCGACGGGTCGAGGCAACCTCGTGGACGCGGAAGACGCGGGCGCCCCCGGCGGCTGCGAGTGCGGTCGCCGCCAGAGTTCCCTCCAACCTGTCCGTCAGTTCCACACCTAGAGTCTCCCCGACGAAATCCTTGTTGCTCAGGGCCATCAGGACAGGCCATCCGGTGTTAACGAGATCTTCCACACGGCGCAACAATTCGAGCCCGTGGAAGGTGTTCTTTCCGAAATCGTGGGTCGGGTCGACGAGGATCGAGTCGGGTTTCACGCCCAGGGCGGTCGCGCGTTCGGCGGCCCGCACCACTTCGTCGACGACGTCGGCGACCACGTCGGTGTAGCGGACCCGGTGCGGCCGCGTGCGCGGCACCGCGCCTCCGGTGTGCGAGCACACGATTCCGGCACCGAGCTCCGCCGCAACCTCCACGAGGCCCGGATCGGCGCCCGCCCAGGTGTCGTTGATCAGGTCGGCGCCCTCGGCACACGCGAGCCGAGCGACCTCGCTGCGCCACGTGTCGACGCTGATGACGACATCCGGGTAGCGCGCCCGGATCGCCTCGACGAACGGAACCACCCGGCGGGTCTCCTCGGCGGCATCCACGAGCGTGCCCGGGCCTGCCTTCACCCCACCGATGTCCACGAGATCGGCGCCCTCGGCGACCGCACGATCGACGGCGGCCATCGCGGCCTCGTCCGAGAAGGTCGCGCCCCGGTCGTAGAAGGAGTCGGGGGTGCGATTGACGATCGCCATCACGAGCGCGCGATCGGTCGCCACCGGCCTGCCACACAGAGTGGGCAGGACGCGACCGGGTGCCGCAACGGGCGGAACGGCCGAACTGTCGTCGGAGGCGGGGCGGGGTGCCATGCCCCCATATTCGCATGACCGACGTCTCACTACGCCCCGGGAGCAGTCCCGTCGGCCACCTCGCGCGCGTAACCCTCGTAGGCGGGCCGATATCCGTCCGCGCGACCGGCGAGCACGTACAGCCGATCGAGTCCGGACGAGTACGCCTCCTCCCGCAGTTCCACCTTGCGGCTCTTGAACGTCGAGGTGGTCTCGAGCGTGTCGATGATCCGCACGAACAGAGGCACCGCGTACGACGGCAGTCGGTCGAACAAATCCGCGGCCAGCCGAGCGCCGTCGAACTCGTGGCCGTCCCGGACCGTCACCGCCGCCATCCCCGCCTTGCCGTCCGTGCCGGGTACCGCGACTCCGTAGACCACCGATTGCTCGATCGCCGGATGCGCCGACATCGCGCCCTCGACCTCGGTGGTCGCGACGTTCTCGCCCTTCCACCGGAAGGTGTCGCCCAGCCGGTCGACGAACGCGACGTGCATGAAGCCCTGGTCCCGGACGAGGTCACCGGTGTCGAACCAGCAATCGCCGTCCTTGAAACCGTTTCGAACGAGCTTGTTCTCGCTGGCCTCGGGATCGGTGTAGCCGTCGAACGGTGCCCGGTCGGTGACCTTGGACAGCAGCAGTCCGACGCCGCCGACACCGACCCGTCGCAGTCGCCCGTCCGCCCCGCGTCGGGCCCGCCCGGTGTCCTGGTCGTATTCCACCACCGCGTACGGCAGCGGACACACCCCGGCGGTGCGCTCGACACCGAGCGCATTGACGAACGCGATGTTGCACTCGCTGGCACCGTAGAACTCGGCGACGCGGTCGATCCCGAAGCGCTCGGTGAACTCGGTCCAGATCTCCGGTCGCAGCCCGTTGCCGACCATGAGCCGAATCCCGTTGTCGCGGTCCGACGGTCGCACGGGTTGGTTGAGCAGGTAGCGGCACACCTCACCGATGTAGACGAAGGCTGTCGCACCGTTACGCTTCGCGTCCTCCCAGAACCGGGACGCGGAGAAGGTGCGGGCGATCGCGAACGCAGCCCCGGACGACAGCACCGACGACAGCGACACCGTCAACGCGTTGTTGTGATAGAGCGGCAGCGCACAGTACAGGGTGTCGTTGCGGCGCAACCGAACCCCCATCGCCCCGAGCCCCGACATGCTCTTGAGCCAGCGGAAGTGGCTCATCAGGCTGGCCTTGGGCATGCCGGTCGTGCCCGACGTGAAGATGTAGAACGCCCGTTCCTTGGCTTGGATGCGCTCGCACACAGCCGGATTCGACGTACTCGCCATCGCGGCGAGCTCGTCCAGATCGGCCCCGGACAGCACCGCCTCCGCGCGCGGCGCGACCGACAGCGACTCGATCGCCTCGTCGCACTCCTCCCCCACGACCAACACGCGGCTGGCGAGCAGCGACAGACTGTGCGCGAGCACGTCGCCGCGCTGATTGTGGTTGAGCATGCCGGCGACCGCACCGAGCTTGACCGTCGCCAGCGTGACCAGCAGCGTCTCCGGCCGGTTCTTCATGAGGATCCCGACCACGTCACCGCGCCGGACCCCCTGCTGTGCGAGCACGTCCGCGTAGCGGTTCACCTGATCGTTCGCGTCCCGGTAGCTGATCGAAGCGCCCTCGAACCGGATGAACGGCCGGTCCGGCTGCCGCCGCGCCACCTCCTGGAAGACGCGGCCGATGGACTCGCGCGCGTCCGGCTTCCGGGTGAGCCCGAGCGCTCCGCGGGCCAGGCTCGGGATCTCCGTCGCCATGCGCGGCAGTTGCAGCGCCAACTGCACGAGACCGATCGTCGAAGCAGCGGCGTCTGAACTCATCGGCATCCTTGTCGGGAGGGGACGGGTCGTTTCTTACTCCACAGTAACCTTTGTGGCCCGTCCCCGGAACCCCTCGAGGGGAACCGCTTTCACCCCACGCACGCGTCCAGAGCCGCGTCGACGTCACCGGTGACGATGAGCCCGTCCAGCGCGCGCTGCGCCACGAACCCCTGCGCCTTCAGTCCGTCGAGCCAGTGCAGCAGACCCCCGAAGTGGTCGACGGGATCGAGCATCACCACGGGCTTCTCGTGCATCCCGAGGTAACCGGCGGTCCACGTCTCGAACAGTTCCTCGAGCGTGCCGATGCCACCGGGCAACGTGATGAAGGCGTCCGCCCGGTCCTCCATGATCTTCTTGCGCTCGCGCATCGTGTCGGTGACGATCAGCTCGTCGGCATCGACGTCCGCAACCTCCTTGTGCACGAGCGCCTTCGGAATGACGCCGACGGTCCATGCCCCGGCCTCGCGTGCCGCCGTGGCGACCGCACCCATCATCGAGACGTTGCCGCCGCCGGACACCAGCTGCCAACCGCGGCGACCGATCGCCGTGCCCACCTGCGACGCCAGCTGCAGGAACTGCGCGTCCACGGGTCCCGACGCGCAGTACACACACACGGCGAACTTCCCGGCAGCCTTCTCTTCGTTCACCATTCGTCCTCGTCTCCCAGGAGTGCCGCCTCGTCCACGCCCTGCTGCGACTCGACGACGATGCGGACCACCTCGTCGATGCTGTCGGTGACGTGGATGAGATCGATGTCGCCGGGCGAGATCTTGCCCGACTTCTCGAGGACGCCGCGCAGCCAGTCCAGCAGCCCGGACCAGAACTCCGTGCCGACCAGGACGATCGGGAACCGCGTGATCTTGCGCGTCTGGACCAGGGTGAGCGCCTCGAACAACTCGTCGAGCGTTCCGAACCCGCCGGGCAGACAGATGAACGCCTGCGAGTACTTGACGAACATCGTCTTGCGCGCGAAGAAGTACCGGAAGTTGATACCGAGGTCGACCCAGTCGTTCAGTCGCTGCTCGAACGGCAGCTCGATGCCGAGTCCGATCGAGTAGCCCCCGCTCTCGCTGGCTCCACGGTTGGCCGCCTCCATGACGCCGGGGCCGCCGCCGGTGATGACCGCGAAGCCGGCTTCCACCAGTGCGGCGGCAAGGTCGTGCGCCATCGCGTACTCGGACGACTCCTCCGGCGTCCGGGCGGAACCGAACACCGTGACTGCTCGCGGAACCTCCGCGAGGGCCCCGAAACCCTCGATGAACTCGCTCTGGATCCGCAGCACCCGCCACGGGTCCGTGTGCACCCAGTCTGCGGGTCCACGCTGATCGAGCAGCCTGCGGTCGGCGGTCGTCACCCCGGTCTTGCGATCACGGCGCAGCATGACCGGACCGCGGTGCTTCACCGACGAACTGTTCTGCCGGGCGGAACCGGTCTTCCTGTCAGGTGCCATGCGGCCAGGCTAGGCGCTCATGCGCTCAGGTATCCACGCAGCACTCGGGCCACTTCGGTGATCTGCTGCACCGGCACGTGCTCGTCACGCTTGTGCGCCAGGTTCGGGTCGCCCGGTCCGTAGTTGACCGCGGGGATGCCCAGCGCCGAGAACCGCGAGACGTCGGTCCAGCCGTACTTGGCGCGGAACTGCCCGCCGGCGGCGGCGATCAGTGCGGCCGCGGCGGGGTTCGCGAGTCCCGGTAGCGCGCCGGGCGAGCTGTCGGTGACCTCGAACCCGAGTTCCAGACCGCCCAGGGCCGCCGAATCGAACACCTCCCGCACGTGCGCGACCGCCTGCTCGACGCTCCGGTCCGGCGCGAATCGAAAGTTGACGTCCATCTCCGCGGCGTCGGGCACGACGTTGCCGGCCACCCCGCCCGCGATCCGCACGGCCGACAGGCCCTCGCGGTAGACGCAGCCGTCGATGTCCACGGATCGGGCCTCGTACGACGACAGCCGCTCGAGCACAGGGGCGAACTTGTGAATCGCGTTGTCGCCGAGCCACGATCGGGCCGAGTGTGCCCGCACGCCGGACGTGGTGAGTCGAACCCGGAGGGTGCCCTGGCAACCGGCCTCGATGAGGCCGCCGGTGGGCTCGCCGAGGATCGCGACGTCGGCCCGCAGCCACTCCGGCAGCTCCCGCTCGATCCGGCCGAGGCCGTTGTAGCGGGCCGCGATCTCCTCGCAGTCGTAGAACACCAGCGTCAGGTCGTGGGCCGGGTCGGCGACGGTTGCCGCGAGGTGCAGGAACACCGCGTCCCCCGACTTCATGTCGACGGTGCCGCAGCCGTGCAGCAGGTCACCGCGCTCGTCGACCGTGCGCCGACTCGGGACGTTGTCGGCGATCGGGACGGTGTCCAGGTGCCCGGCGAGCATCACCCGGCTGGGCAGGCCACGATCGGTGCGCGCGAGAACGGCGTCGCCGTTGCGGATCACCTCGAACCCCGTGGTCTGCTCCCGCAACGCGTGCTCGACGGCGTCGGCGATCGCGCGCTCGTCGTGCGACACACTGGGGATGTCCACGAGCGCCGCGGTGAGATCGATGGGGTCGGCATGCAGATCGAGGAGACTCACGGCTCCAGGTTAGGCGCTACCGCCTTCCCGCCCCCGACCGGTCGGAACGCGCACAGGATCACAATCGGACTCACCGGACAGGAAGCTTCGCCGTGACTCGCGTAACCTGTGCACCCGTGAGTGCACAGGGAGCATCTGCAGTAGGCGTCGCCAACGTGACCGAGTCGGGCACGGTCCTCGACACCTGGTACCCGGCCCCCGAACTGGGCGAGTACCGGGAGAACGGAACCGTCGCGCTCGAGGGCACCGACATTCCGTCGGACCTCGCGTTGCTCGCCGGCCACGACGAGGCCCGCGAGGTCAAGCAGGTCGTGGTGCGCACCACGATCACCGATCTGTCCGCGCCGCCGGTCGACGCGCACGACGTCTACCTGCGCCTGCACCTGCTGTCGCACCGCCTGGTGCAGCCGCACGGCGTCAACCTCGACGGCCAGTTCGGTCTGCTCGCGAACGTCGTGTGGACCAACTTCGGTCCGTGCGCGGTGGACGGCTTCGAGCTGGTCCGCTCGCGCCTGCGGATCCGCGGCGCCGTGACGGTGTTCGGTGTCGACAAGTTCCCCCGCATGGTCGACTACGTCGTCCCGTCGGGCGTGCGCATCGCCGACGCCGACCGTGCCCGCCTGGGCGCGCACCTGGCGAGCGGCACCACCGTCATGCACGAGGGTTTCGTCAACTTCAACGCCGGCACGCTCGGCTCCTCGATGGTCGAGGGCCGCATCTCGGCGGGTGTCGTCGTCGGTGACGGCTCCGACGTCGGAGGCGGCGCGTCGATCATGGGCACGCTGTCCGGTGGCGGCAAGCAGGTCATCTCCGTCGGCGAGCGCTGCCTGCTCGGCGCCAACGCCGGCCTGGGCATCTCGCTGGGCGACGACTGCGTCGTCGAGGCCGGTCTCTACATCACCGCCGGCACCAAGGTCACCGGCCCGGACGGCACGGTCGTCAAGGCGGCCGATCTCAGTGGCCAGTCGAACATCCTGTTCCGCCGCAATTCCGTCTCCGGCGCCGTCGAGGTGGTGCCGTGGAAGGGCACCGGTGTCGAACTGAACGCTGCCCTGCACGCCAACGACTGATTCCAGGTTCTGTGAGCTCCACCGATACTCCCGTTCGACTGGGCCACGGCCTCAAGGTCCGTCATCTCACGATGATGGGCCTGGGGTCGGCCATCGGCGCCGGTCTGTTCCTCGGCACCGGCGTCGGGATCGCGAAGGCAGGCCCCGCGGTCCTCATCTCCTATGTGATCGCCGGTTTCGTCGTGGTGTGCGTCATGCGCATGCTCGGCGAGATGGGCGCCGCCCTGCCCGCGAGCGGATCCTTCTCGCACTACGCGCGCATCGGTATCGGCGAATGGGCCGGCTTCGTCATGGGCTGGCTGTACTGGTTCATGCTGATCATGGTGTTGGGCGCCGAGATCACGGGCGCCTCCGCGATCGTCAACGACTGGCTGCCCGGCGTACCCCAATGGGTGATCGCGCTGGTGTTCGTCACCTTCTTCGCCGTCGTCAATCTCGCGAAGGTCAGCAACTTCGGCGAGTTCGAGTTCTGGTTCGCGGCCCTCAAGGTCGCCGCGATCATCGGCTTCCTCGTGGTGGGCGTCCTACTCGTCTTCGGCCTCCTCCCGGACACCGACCCCGTGGGATTCACGAACCTGCTCGGCGAGGGCGGCTTCATGCCCAACGGGTTCAGCGGTATCGCAGCGGGCCTGCTGGTCGTGGCGTTCGCGTTCGGCGGCATCGAGATCGTCACCATCGCCGCGGCCGAGTCCGAGGATCCCGAGCGCTCGATCGCCACCGCCGTCCGCACGGTCATGTGGCGGATCAGCGTCTTCTACATCGGCGCCATCGGCATCATGGTCCTGGTCCTGCCGTGGAACGATCCCGAACTGCAGGACGGCCCGTTCGTCGCGGTGTTGGAGAGGGCGAACATTCCGTACGTCTCCGGGCTGATGGAACTGGTCGTCGTCATCGCGCTGCTGTCCGCGTTCAACGCCAACGTCTACGGCACGTCGCGTATGGCCTTCTCGCTGGCGCGGCGCAACGACGGCCCCAAGGCCCTCGCGAAGCTGTCCCGGACAGGGGTGCCGACCAACGCGGTTCTGCTGTCGGTGTTCTTCGGGTTCGTCAGCGTGCTGCTGAACTGGTTGCTGCCCGACGATCTGCTCGGCATCCTGCTCAACGCCGTCGGTGCGGCCCTGCTGGTGATCTGGGTGTTCATCGTGATCGCGCACCTGCGGCTGCGCCCGAAGCTCGAACGCGAGGGCAAGCTCTCGGTGCGGATGTGGCTGTTCCCGTACCTGAG
>Ga0256788_1000378_pt1 | contig 11885 bp, 10 predicted proteins | sample MC6MC0939MT_FD_186355 | JGI IMG/M metagenome (GOLD analysis project Ga0256788, IMG submission 186355) | Metatranscriptome of enriched soil aggregate microbial communities from Iowa State University, Ames, United States - MC6-MC0939-MT... | ecosystem: Environmental > Terrestrial > Soil >...
GGCATGACGACCTGGCACATCATCCTGCTCGCGTCCGCGGCGACGCTCGCACTCAAGCTCTCGGGGCATCTCGTGCCCGCCGGCTTCCTCGAACGTGAGCGGCCGGCGCGGATCGCCGACCTGCTCACGGTCGCGCTGCTCGCGGCGCTCATCGCGGTGCAGACGCTCGGCGCCGGCCAGCAGATCGTCATCGACGCCCGCGTGCCCGCGCTCATCGTCGCGGCCGCGCTCTACGCCCTCAGGGTGCCGTTCGTGGTCGTCGTGTTCGTCGCCGCGGCGGTCGCGGCGGGCATTCGCGCGTTCACCTGAGCCGGATGCCGCGAGCGGGCGTCGCCCGGCCGGGACACATGCCGCACGCGGCATCCGTCTCGAGGTTCAGCCCTCGAGGTTGTCGACCCCGGGCATCCATTGCTGACCCGGGCGACCCCAGCCGAGCTTGCGCTCGATCTTGGCGACGATCTTCTGGTCGCGCTCGCCCAGTCGGTCGATGTAGAGCGTGCCGTCGAGGTGGTCGTACTCGTGCTGGAAGATGCGGGCGAGCCAGCCGTGCGCCTCGATCTCGTACCGTTCGCCGTCGAGGTCGGTCGCCCGGAGGATCGCGTGCTCGGCACGACGCAGCCCGAACCGTTCGCCCGGGAACGACAGGCAGCCCTCCTCCTCGTCGACGTCGGGCTCGCCCGCCGGCGGCGGGCTGATCCAGAGTTCGGGGTTGATCGCCACGCCCCGCCAGCGGGTGTCGCTCTCGTCGACCCAGCCGTAGGTGAAGATGCGCAGGCCGACCCCGACCTGCGGTGCCGCGAGGCCGACGCCGGGAGCGGCATCCATCGTCTCGAACAGGTCGGCGACGAGCCTGCGGATCTCGTCGTCGATCTCGTCGACGGGCTTCGCGGGGGAGTGCAGCACCGGATCACCGGAGATGCGAATGGGGAGCACGGCCATTCGGCAAGGATATCGGGCGCCGAGCAGGTAGGGTCGTTGCGTGAATCCCGACCTGAGCGACCTCGCGGAGCAGATCCCGCTCGACCCTCAGACGTTCATCGGCATCCCGCTGGCGCTCGTCGGCGCCATCTTCCTCTCGCTCGGTGCGCAGTTCCAGCACCGGGGCGTCGTCAAGGTGGAGTCGCGCACGAGCGACACGCTCGGCAAGGGGCTCGACCTCCGCCAGCTCGGCCTGCTGCTCGCCCGGCCGTCGTGGGTGCTCGGCACCCTCATGCTCGGCCTCGCGATCGTGTTCCAGCTGGCGAGCCTCAAGTTCGCGCCGATCATCGTGGTGCAGCCGCTCGGCGCCATCGGGCTCGTGATCACGTCGATCGTGAACTCGCGGGTGAACCACGTGAAGCTGGGCCACAAGTCGATCGTCGCGATCATCATGTGCGTCGGCGGCGTGTTCCTCTTCGTCGGCGTCGCCGCGTTCACCGCCGTCGACAAGCCGGTCACCGACGCGCAGCTCATCATCATCCTCGCGATCCTGCTCGTCGTGCTGCTCATCGCGCTCGTGACGTTCATCTGGTTCCGCAAGCGGATAAGGGCGATCTACTACGTGATCATGGCCGGCGTGCTCTACGGCTTCGTCGCCACGCTCGCGAAGGTCGTGCTCGGGGCGATCGAGCAGGGCGACTTCGCCTGGCTCAGCATCCTCTGCATCGTCGGCCTGCTCGCGGCGACGGCGCTGGGCGCCTACTTCGTGCAGAACGCCTACGCGTCGGGGCCGCCCGACCTCGTCATCGCGGGGCTCACGGTCGTCGACCCCCTCGTGGCGGTCGTCATCGGCATCGCCGTGCTCGGCGAGGCGTCGCAGGCCCCGCCGTGGGCGCTCGTCATCTACGTGCTCTCGGGTGCGATCGCCGTGTGGGGTGTCTTCCGGCTCGCGAAGAACCATCCGCAGACACGGCTCTGACGTCGCGGAGCGCGCAGCCTTCGGTCTCGGTTCCGACATGCGCGCACGGCGTCCGCTCGGCTGCGCTGCGTAGACTATGGTCGGATTCAGTCCGCCGCGCCCATCGCTTCGCGCCGCGGTACTCGACGGGACCGACCGTCCTGCCCAAGAAACTGTGAGGAACCACGACCCGTGTCTGACACCCCCGGTGCGAGTGCGCCCGATGGCGCCACGTCCGACCGCCCCCTCAAGATCCTGATCGGTGCCGACACCTTCGCTCCCGACGTCAACGGCGCAGCGCGATTCGCCGAGCGCCTCGCGGCCGGACTCGTCGAGCGAGGGCACGAGGTGCACGTCATGGCGCCGGCTGCGAGCCGCAAGCACGGCACGTGGAAGGAGGTGCACGAGGGTCAGGAGATCACGGCGCACCGCCTCTACAGCTGGCGCTGGTACCCGCACGACTGGCTGCGGTTCGCGCTGCCGTGGCGCATCAAGCAGAACAGCGCCCGAGTCATCGACGAGGTGCAGCCCGACGTCGTGCACTTCCAGTCGCACATCGTCGTCGGGCGCGGGCTCTCGGTCGAGGCCGAGAAGCGGGGCATCCGCATCATCGGCACGAATCACTTCATGCCCGAGAACATGCTCGAGTTCACGATGCTGCCGAAGGCCTGGCAGGAGTGGGCGACCGGCCTCGCCTGGAAGGCGGCCCGACGTTCGTTCATCCGGGCCGAGGCCGTCACCACGCCGACGCGCAAGGCCGCGCGCTTCCTCGAGGAGCACACCGGTCTCGAGGGCGTGCACGCCATCTCGTGCGGCATCGACGCGCACAAGTACTCGCCCGACTGGGAGCCGCGCACCGAGAACCGCATCCTGTTCGTGGGCCGCGTGACGGGTGAGAAGCAGATCGACGTGCTGCTGCGCGCGGCGAAGCTGCTGCCCGCAGAGCTCGACGCGAAGGTCGAGATCGTCGGCGGCGGCGACCAGCTGAAGAATCTGCAGCACCTCGCCGCCGAGCTCGGCATCGCCGACCGCGTGACGTTCACCGGCCGGGTCACCGACGAGCAGTTGCGCGACGCCTATCACCGCGCCTCGGTGCTCGCGATGCCGTCGATCGCCGAACTGCAGTCGATCGTGACGATGGAGGCGATGGCGTCGGCGCTGCCCGTCGTGGCCGCGAACGCGATGGCGCTGCCGCACCTCGTGCACGACGGCGAGAACGGCTACCTGTTCGAGCCGTCGAATCCCGAAGACCTCGCGGCGAAGCTCCGCAAGGTGCTCGAGGCGCCCGAAGCCGAGTACCGCGCCCTCAAGGAGGGCTCGATCCGCATCGTCGCCGCGCACGACATCCAGCGCACGCTTTCGACGTTCGAGAGCCTGTATCGTGGGAGGCCGGTGACGGACCCCGTCACCGACGCCGCGCCGGTCGCGACGCCCGAGTGACCGTACTCCGGGCGGTGCCGCGGCGGCGCGCGGGGCGGTAGCTCAGCTGGTCAGAGCAGTGGACTCATAATCCATCGGTCACGGGTTCAAGTCCCGTCCGCCCTACTCGAAGAATGCGCGAGCACGACGGCGAGGGCGTCCGGGCGGTGCTCGGCACGCGACGATCATCGAGTCCGGCAGGTACTCGTCGCCGAGCGACATCCGAAGTAGGGTTCACGCATGGCGCGACTCGAAGACGTACGTCGTCTGGGCACCGAGCTCGAGCGGTCGTACGAGGTGTACGTCCGCGACAGGTTGAAGTTCCGCGTCGGACAGCTGGTCTACGTCGCGTTCTCCCTCGACGAATCCGTGATGGGCTTCGCGTTTCCGAAGGAGGAACGGGCAGCGCTCGTCGGGGGCCAGCCGCACAAGTTCCAGCTGCCGACGCCTGCCGACATGCGCTTCAACTGGGTTCATGCCGAACTGGCCGCTCTGGAGCCGGGCGAGGCGCGCGAGTTCGTCGTCGATGCCTGGCGCATGGTCGTCCCGCAGAAGATCTCTCGCGCCTACGATCTCGCGCACCCCGATGGCCCAGGGTGAATCAGCCGGGCATCGGCGAGTCGAAGCATCCGCCCAGGTGAGCGCGACGTCCTTGCCGCTCGACGGGCTGACGGCTCAGGACGGCGGCATCGCACGGCGCTCGAGGGCCTCGATGACGGTCTCGGCGACGTCGATGCCGTAGAGCCGCTCGACGCTCTGGAAGCCGCCGGGACTCTCCGCGTTGATCTCCACGACGTGGCTGCCGATCACGTCGATCCCGACGAGGAACATGCCGTCCGCGATGAGCTTGTCGTGCATCGCCTCGACGATGCCGAGTACGGGCGCACCGATCTCGAGCGGCACCGACTGACCGCCGGTGCTGATGTTGGCGCGCGGGTCGTTCCCGGTGGGCACGCGTCGGAAGGCGGCCGGCCGGCCGTCTCGCTCGAGCATGCGTCCCTCCAGCAGGAAGATCCGGGCATCACCGTCATCGGTTGCGTCGATGAACTCCTGGACGATGGCGTAGCCGTCCTGCAGCACGGCCTCCGTCATCTGCGCGAGGTTGGTCTCTCCGGGACCGTCGATCATGAAGACGTTGCGCCCCTTCGCCCCGTACAGCGGTTTGACGACGCAGTGTCCGACCTCGTCGACGAACTGCTGGATCGCCTCCGGGCTGCGGGTCACGAGCGACCGCGGCCTGACGGTCTCGGGGAACTCCTCCAGGTAGAGCTTGCTCGTCGCACGATGGAGCGTGTTCGGTTCGTTGACCACCGTGACACCGCGGGCGGCGAGCATCTGTCCGAACACCACGCCCATGGGGCTCGCCCACGGGCGCGCCTGCAGGTCGTCGATCGACTCGTTGCGGAGGACGAGTGCGTCCAGTTCGTCCATGACGATCCGCTCGGCCTCGCACGCCTTGATCCGCTCCATGAAGCTCGCGAGGTTGTCGCGGCGCTTCCACGTCGCAGCGCGAGCCCTCGCCGCGAAGAGCCCGTCATGGCTGCCCAGCTCGAGGTCGCCCACGCCGACGTACCAAGCCTCGTGCCCGTTCCTCGCAGCGGCCCTGGCGAGCCGGGTGGTCGCGTACTCGTCCACCTCGGTGTCGACGTCGTTGACGAGGAATGCGAGCTTCATGCCGCCACCCCGTCCTCGTAGAGGTCGGTGACGGTCGCGCCGGCGCGCAGCCGGTCGAGACGCTCCTGTGCACCGGGTGCATCGAGCCAGCGCGGGCGGATCCACGGCGCGCGGAGCACGTCTCGGTCGAGCAGGTCCTGCACCAGCGGGATGTGGTCGAGCGCGAGCTTGCCGACGAGCAGGAGGTCGAGGCTGCTGCCCTCGGCGAGCGCGTCGAGGATGCGAGCGATCCCGCGCAGGTAGATCGCGTCCTTGACCGAGCCGCCCCCGACGACGACGCGGATGGCGATCGACCACGCCGTACGGGCCGGTATGCGGTGATCGGTCCGGAGCGACTCGAAGATGTCGAGGAGGCCCGCCCCGTCGAGCATCTGGCCGACCGCGACGACTCGCGCAGCGAGCACGCGCAGTCGTCGCGGGTCCAGTCCGCCGGTCAGGTATTCGGCGAGCACGGCGAGACCTTCCTGGGTCTCGTCGTAGCCGGGCAGTCCGATCGTCAGCAGCGTCAGCGGTTGTCGAGCCCCGTTCTGGTACGTGACCACGTGAGTGCCGACCTCGTGGTGCAGGAGGGGTTCGACCCGGTCGGCCCGGAAGGCGGCGGACTCGGGGATGAGGAGCCGACCGAACGACACCATCAGCTCCGAGATGTCGTCCCGGACTTCGACACGGACCGGGAAATCCGGATACACCGCGCGATACCGCTCGAATTCCGCACGCGCCGCGTCGGCGAACGCCTCGGCGGTGACGGTCTGGGTGCTGGGCGCCTGCGGTGGGACGGTCTCGAGCAGTTCCGCCGCCGCCGCCGCGAGCGGCGGCGCCACTGTCCCGTAGAGCTGGAGAGACCCGTAGACGAAGCGCGAGGTGTCTCGGTCCTCCAGCGCCGTGATCTGCCGGGCGATCTCGTCCCGTTTCGCGCGGAAGAGCGCGTGCAGCGCCGGATCGTCCACGTCTTCGACCTCGAGGTCGTACAGGTCGCGCCGCGTGAGGTCGGGGTCGAAGTCCAGCGGCCGCAGTTGGAGTGACGGGGTCGTGCCGAAGTCGCTGCGTTCGAAGTCGGTCCATGCGTCCGACGCGTTGAGAGGCGTGACGTTCACGAGCAGATCGACACGACGCTCGATCTCGGTGAGTCGACGGTCGATGTCGAGTGCGGGGGCCAGCTCCTCGGAAGGTGATGACATCTCATGAACGTATCAACGCGTGCAGAACCACCCCAACCCCTTGCGCTGGGCGCAAGATTCTCAATACAGGAGACGCTTCGTCGCAGCGCCTGCCCGTCATTCGTGCTCGGGCAGCTGCGGCGGCGACCAGCCCGGGTCGCGGCCGAGCTGCGCAGCCCTCGTGACGGATGCCGCGCCGAATCGATCTCGCACCGTGTCGAGCACCGTGTCGAGGCGCGCACCGTCGTCCCAGTCGATCGGCAGCTCGGGCTGAAGGCTGTCGGCGCGAGCCAGCTGCGAGAACGAGACGCCGACCAGGGTGATGCCGCGCTCGGCGATCTCGGGGAGCGCGCCGTCGAGGAGCTCCCGCGCGATGGCCAGCAGCACGCTCGTGCGGTCGGTCGCAGAGCCGAGCGTGCGCGACCGGGTCGCCTTCGCGAAGTCGCCGAAACGCAGCCGCAGCACGACCGTGCGACACACGCGGTCGCCGTCGCGCAGGCGCCGGGCGAGTCGATCGACGATCTGCGTCAGGATGACGCCGAGTTCGTCGGCCGAGCGCGCACGAGCGCCGAGCGCGCGCTGGGAGCCGATGGAGCCGCGGCGGCGCGCGGTGTCGACCGGACGCGGATCACGGAGCCTCGCCAGCGCATGCAGGTGTGCGCCCGTCGCCTTGCCGAGCAGCCGCTCGGCGGCCGCGCCCTCGAGCTCGGCCAACTGCCCGACGGTCGTGATGCCGAGCCGGTGCAGCTTCTCTGCGGTCACCGCACCGACACCCCACAGGCGCTCGACGGGCAGCGGGAGCAGGAACTGCTCCTCGCGCTCGGGCTCGACCACGAGCAGGCCGTCGGGCTTGCTGACGGCGCTGGCGACCTTCGCGAGGAACTTGGTGCGCGCGACCCCGACGGAGATGGCGAGGCCGGCCTCGGACCGGACGCGCGCCCGGAGGCCGGTGGCGATCTGCTCGGGTGTACCCGCGATCCGGCGGAGCCCGCCGACCTCGAGGAACGCCTCATCGATGGACAGGCCCTCGACGAACGGCGTCGTGTCGCGGAAGATCGCGAACACGGCTCGGCTCGCCGCCGCGTACGCATCCATCCTGGGCGGGACGATCACGGCGTCGGGGCACAGATCGCGGGCCTGACGGCCTCCCATCGCGGTGCGGACGCCGCGCGCCTTCGCCTCATAGCTCGCCGCGAGCACGACGCCTCCGCCGACGATCACCGGCCGGCCGCGCAACTCGGGTGAATCGCGTTGCTCGACCGAGGCGTAGAAGGCGTCGAGGTCGGCATGCAGCACGGTCGCCTCGCCCCGCATCGCACCTCCCGCCCATCGTTCGTTGCGGGGATCGTCTCACGCCCCCGCGACATCCGATGGTCGGGCGGTGCCCGATCAGGGCTTGATATACGTCTGTCGCTGCAGCGCGGGCTCCGGCGGGACGGCGGGCAGCCAGTCGGGTTCGGCGTCGATCGGGTCGTCGTCAGCGTCGTGCTCGGCCGTGGGCATCGTGCTCGCGGCATCCGCTCCGGTCTGCGGCAGCGTCCCGAGACGGTCGACCTGCTCGGCGAGCGCCTCGAGTACCGAGCGCAGCTGGACCTGTGCGACCTGTGCATACGTGCGCACGTACTCGATCTCGGGCATCGCGGCCTGCGGCACGGCTGGGGCGCCGCCGGGGCCGGGGGCAGCGTGGGCGTGCGCGTCCTCGGCGCGAGCGGCACGCTCGAGCACGTCGCGGTACTCCTCGCGGGCGGCGAGCACGAGGTCGCGCGCATACTGCTCGGCGTCGGCGACGGCCTTGTCGGCGATCGTCTGCGCTTGGGAGAGCAGGTCGACGGCACCCAGCGTGACCTCTTCGTCGAGCTTCGCGTCGGCAGTGGCGCTGAGTCGGGCGTTCTCCGCGCGCAGTTCGTCGAGTTCGCGACGATCGCGTTCGACGGCCGATCGCACGCCGTCGATGGCCTCGTTCAGTTCGCCGAGGAACTCGTCGATCTCCGCGCGATCGTAGCCGGCACCGATGTGCCGGACGGTGAACCTGGCCGGGTCGGTCTTCGGCAGGCGTGCGACGGCGCGCGCGAGGTCGGCATCCGCTGCCGGTGCCGGGCTCGGCTGCACGGGGATCGAACCCGTCCTCGTGGGGACCGGACTCGCCGCCATCGGGGGAGCCGGCGTGGCCTCGGACTCGGGCTCGGGGTGGGACATGTTGTCAAGATCGGGAGTCATCGGGCACTTCCCATTCGTTCGGCGGGCTGCCCGGCGGGCAGCCCATCTCGGATGCCGTTGCGGCCTTCCAGGCTCTCGTCCTCGAGCGTGGCGAACTGCTCGAATCGGAGATCGTCCGACGCGACGCCGGCGTCGCGGAGTCGGGCGAGCGTGTGCTTGACCATGGCGGGCGAACCGCACACCATCGCGACCGCGTCGGGACGGAGTCCCTCGGCCACGGCGGCGTCGCCGACCAGTCCCTTCCGCCCCGGGTAGCTCGGGTCGTCGGAGACCACGGGGGTGTAGCTGAACCACGGCCGGCCGGCGAGACTCTGCAGCAGGCGGTGCTCGTAGAGGTTCCACGGCACCCGCGCGCCGTGGAACAGGTGCACGCGCGGCGCCTCGCCGGTCCGCTGCCAGGCCAGGTCGATCCGCTCGAGGTGGGCTCGGAGCGGGGCGAACCCGGTGCCGCCGGCGACCATGAGGAGGTCGCGAGCGTGCTCGTCGGCACCGAGCGTCAGTTCGTTCCCGACGGGTGCGCCGAGGCGCAGCACATCGCCGACCTTGAGCTTGCGCACGATCGCGCTCGATACCTGTCCTCCGGGCACGAGCTGCACATGGAATTCGAGCGTTCCGTCCTCACGCGGCGCATTCGCGATGCTGAGATAGCGCCAGAGCCGGGGCGCGTAGCTCGTCTCGACCGCCACCGACTGCCCGGGCTCGAACGACATCTCGGGCTCGGGGCGCACCTGCACCACCGCGAGTTCCATGTTGCGGCGCTCGACGGCGATGACGTGCCCCTCCCAGGCGGCGGGACTCGTCTGCTCGGACTCCTCGGCAGCCTGCACCATGACGGTGGCGATGACGCTGTAGGCCGCGGCCCAGTCGGCGGCGAGTTCGGGCGTCCACTGGTCGCCGAGGAAGTGCTTGAGAGTCGTGAGGAGTGAGAGCCCCACGGCGTCGTAGTGCTCGGCGACCACCTGGAAGCGTCGGTGGTCGCGGCCGAGTTGCTGGATGAACGCCGTCACGTCGTCGAGTCGGTCGACGTTGGAGACGATGCGCCCGAGCGCACCGACGAGCCGGTCTCGCTGGGTGGCCATCGAGACCGGGAACATCGCCCGCAGTTCGGGGTGCGTGTAGAAGAGATGCGAATAGAAGAAGAGCGGCACCTCGTCGCCGAGCGTCTCGGCGAGCGACCAGGTGCGCTTCAGCGCGTCGGTATCCACCTCGTCACTCGGTGTCTGCCGACGCCTCGCCCGCGGCGACGTCGTCGGTCACGGCCTCGGTTTCGGTCTGGAGAGCGGGGGAACTCATCATCGGGTCCAATCATCGGGCCGGTAGGGGGTCTTCCTTTCCTAGCAGACCGGGTCGCGCCGAATCAAAGCCGATCTGCCCCGGCGGCGGGAAGCTCGAGTGCCCGCACCGCGTCGTCACCCCGAATGCGCCGCATGCGTTCGACGACCTCGTCGGCCACGACCGCGGTGATGTTCCGGCAGACGACGTCGTCGGGACCGAGGGCGTCGAGCCCGCCGCCGCGAACCCGGATCACTCGCCAGCCGACCTCGCGGAGCGCCTCGTCCTTCTCGACGTCGGACGCCTCCTTGAGCCCGACGTGCGCACGGCGCGAGCGGCCGGGGTCGTCGTACTCGATCGCGATGCGCAGCTGCGGCACGATGATGTCCGGCCAGACCTCGGTGCGACCGAAGAAGGTGCGGGCGACGCGCACGGCGTTGACCCGGTGGTGGAGCCTGATGCGTTCGCCGAGCAGTGCGCGCAGTCGCTGTTCGGTGGCCGAGGTGCGGGTGCGCAGCCCGGGGTTCATGAAGGCGACCCCCGCCTCGCGGAGCGCGGCAGGGGCGTGGGCGTTGGCCCGGCACTTGGCGCACCCGGTACCCGTCAACTGCTCGGCGATCGTGGCACGATACCGGTCGTGCCCGCGGTCGCAGCGCCACTCGAACTCGGCGCCGAGGCGGGTCTCGGTCGCGAGCCTGCCTCGTTCGGCGGGCGCGGCACGGCCGAGCAGCTCGCCTCGGGAGCGCTGCGTCTCGGCGATGAGCATGCAGACCGGGCAGTCGCGCGCGATCGAGTAGGCGTCGTCGCCCGTCGCACCATGGCCGCAGCGGAACCTCACCCTGGGCACGGCGTCCACCACTCGTTCGTCATGGTGTCGAGTGTCCCGCCGACCGCCGACATCTCGATGTCGGCGGTCGGAGCGAGAATGGTGGGGTGCGGATGGCGGTCGGAGCCGACGGGCGTGACCGGGTCGCGCTCGTCGATCTCGACGACCCTGCGGCCCTCGTCGAGACGATGGCCACGGCCGAGCTGCCGTCGCGCGTCGAGGCGCTCGAGCGTGAAGCACGACCGCGATGGGTGTGGAGCGACACGCGGCATTGGTACCCGTTGCTCCTCGCCGCCGGGGTTCGTGTCGAACGCTGCCACGACCTGCTGCTCTGCGGGGCGGTGCTCGAGGGCTCGACCGAGACACGCGCGGCCCGAGCCGGCGCGCCGACGCGTCCGGGGTGGCTCGAGGCCGCGCCGAATCTCTCGGGGCGCGTCCCCGGCGCTGCGGTCCCGGCACCCCAGTCAGGACTCGCCGCCCTCTTCGATCTGGGCGATTCCTTCGGCGGCGACGACGATCGGGTCTCGCCGAGCGATCCCTCGATCGTCCCGCTCCCCGAGGTGGTCGGAGAGTTCCGGCGACAGGAGCGGTTGACGGCGGCGAGCGTCCATCCGGGCGCGATGCGTCTCCTGCTGGCGGCCGAGTCCGCAGGCGCGCTCATCGGCGCCGAGTTGCGCGCCGCCGGTCTCCCGTGGAGCCGTTCGGTGCACGAACGCATCCTCGAGGCCGAGCTCGGCGCACGGCCCGAACCGGGGTGGAAGCCCGAGCGCATGCTCGTGCTCGCAGCGGAGGTGCGAGCGGCGCTCGAGCAGCCGTCGGCGAACCTCGACTCGCAGGCGTCGCTGCTCCGGGCGCTCCGCAACGCGGGCATCCAGGTCGACTCGACAGCGAAGTGGGAGCTGCGCGAGCACGACCATCCGGCCATCGCCCCGCTGCTGGCCTACAAGCGTTCAGCACGTCTCCTGAGCGCGAACGGATGGGCCTGGCTCGATGAGTGGATCGTGGACGGGCGATTCCGGCCCGACTACGTGCCCGGGGGTACGGCGACCGGCCGCTGGGCGACCTCGGGCGGGGGAGCGCTGCAGCTGCCGAAGGGCGTGCGCAGCGCCGTGGTCGCCGATCCGGGCTGGACCCTCGTCGTCGCCGATGCGGCCCAGCTCGAACCGCGGGTGCTCGCCGGACTCGCCCGCGACGAGGCGATGGCGACCGCTGCCCGCGGCCGTGACATCTATCGCGGCATCGTCGACGACGGCGTCGTCGAGACGCGAGACCAGGCGAAGGTCGCGATCCTCGGTGCGATGTACGGTGCGACGACGGGCGACAGCGGGCGCCTCGTGCCGCGCCTCGCCCGTGCGTACCCGCGGGCGATGTCCCTCGTCGACCGCGCGGCCGCGACGGGGGAGCGGGGCGCTCAGGTCACGACGAATCTCGGGCGTTCCTCGCC
>Ga0256788_1000392_pt1 | contig 11761 bp, 4 predicted proteins | sample MC6MC0939MT_FD_186355 | JGI IMG/M metagenome (GOLD analysis project Ga0256788, IMG submission 186355) | Metatranscriptome of enriched soil aggregate microbial communities from Iowa State University, Ames, United States - MC6-MC0939-MT... | ecosystem: Environmental > Terrestrial > Soil >...
GCGCACCTAAAGATTGCGATAAAGAAGTATATAAATTAAAGACAGCGGCCATTTTGGAAGAGCTTGATGCCTTGCAAAATTTGCTGTATGCTGAGCATAAACATTCTATTTTGATAGTGATACAAGGCATGGATGCTTCTGGCAAAGATGGCTTGACTAAAGATGTTTTCGGTAGCATGAATCCGCAAGGGGTGCGCGTTTCATCGTACAAGGTGCCTACTGAAGAGGAAAGAAATCATGATTTTTTGTGGCGTATACATAAAAATGCGCCTGAAAAAGGTATGATTCACATCTTCAACCGCTCGCATTACGAAGATATATTGGTGACGCGCGTGCATGGATATTGCGATAAAAAGACGGCTTTAAAACGTATGGAAGCCATCAATGATTTTGAAAAGCTACTGACCGAACATAATGACACCACTATTATCAAACTTTATCTGCACATTTCGCAAGAGCGTCAGCACGAGCGCTTGAAGGAACGAATGGAAATGCCACACAAAATGTGGAAGTACAACCAAAACGACTTTGCAGAATCTGAACGATGGGACGAGTATAGAAATTACTATGAAGAGGCTTTTGAAAAATGCAACGATGTACCTTGGCACATCATTCCCGCCGACCAAAACTGGTACAAATCTTACCTAGTTGCAGTACTGCTTAGGGACACTTTAAAGTCTTTCAACATGAAATTCCCAGGTTTGAAGCAGGATTAAAATTTTGATTTAGCTAGGAATGCACTGATGCTTATCTAACAATTTCATTTGAACTTGTCGGAAGGTGCCATTTGAGTTTGTCGAACTATGATTCGCCCTTGTCAATTACCTATAGCGTATCAACACATAGCAAGGTCGGCGCACTCTTCGACAAGTTCAGAGTGACAAAGGGGGAAGCTTGTTCCAGGTTTCAAGTTTGAGCACTATGCCGTCCTTTGAGATGCAAAATATGGCAAAGAAAACTTCCATTTTTTTTGTTTTTCCAAATAGCAAATGTTATACTGTTAGACAACTTACTTGGTGACAGCATCGATATTATTTGCGAGTTTAGTATTTCGGGTCACGAAGAGTAACCAGACCCATTCTGAAAATAAGATTGCTAAAATAGCTAAAAAAAGCTGCCATCTCACGATAGCAGCTTTTATTTTAAATTTTCACTTTTGAATCATTAACTATTCTTCGTCATCAAATTCAAGCACATCTTTGTTGGCAAGCAACAATTCGTACTCTTCTTTTGAACCTACAATCATATCGTTGTAATCGCGGATACCGGTACCAGCTGGTATCAAACCACCTACAATTACGTTTTCTTTTAAGCCCATTAGGTTGTCCGATTTTCCAGAGATAGCTGCTGTCGACAATACTTTTGTAGTCTCTTGGAACGATGCTGCTGAGATCCAGCTGCGTGTTCCTAATGATGCTTTGGTAATACCTAACAACAACGGTGAAGATGTTGCCGGGCTTGCATCGCGGTATTCTACAATTTTCTTATCAGAGCGACGAAGCGAGCTGTTTTCTTCTCTAATTTCACGCAAGGTAGCTATTTGACCAGGGTGTAATTTTTCTGAATCACCAGCTTCAATAACTACTTTCTTATCGTAAATCCAGTCGTTCTCAGTCATGAAGTCGTTCTTATCAACAGTGTCGTCTTCTAAGAATTTAGTATCACCTTGGTCGATGATTCTAACTTTACGCATCATTTGACGTACGATAACTTCTACGTGCTTGTCATTAATTTTCACACCTTGTAGACGATATACCTCTTGAATTTCATTCACTAAGTATTCTTGTACAGCGTGTGGTCCTTTAATAGCCAAGATATCGCTAGGCGTAGTAGCACCATCAGACAATGGGTTACCCGCTTTAATAAAGTCACCATCTTGTACCGTAATTTGACGAGACAATGGAACAAGGTATTTTTTAACCATACCTTCTTTAGCCTCTACCATTATTTCACGGTTACCACGTTTGATATTACCGAAGCTTACCACACCATCAATCTCAGCCACTACAGCAGGGTTAGATGGGTTACGTGCCTCAAACAACTCCGTTACACGTGGAAGACCCCCAGTGATATCTCGCGAACGACCCATCACACGTGGTATCTTAACCAATACCTGACCTTGACGTACTTTATCTCCAGGATTCACACCAATGTGCGAGCCTACAGGTAAGTTGTATGTTTTGCTCTCTTTGCCTTCTACCAGGATAGAAGGGATTTTGGTTTTATCTTTCGTTTCAATTACCACTTTCTCACGGTGACCAGTTTGCTCATCAGACTCTTCGCGGAAGGTAATACCTTCAAGGATAGCGTCAAAAGCAATAGTACCATCAATTTCAGAAATGATAACGGCGTTAAACGGATCCCATCCACAAATAGGGTCACCTTTCTTCACCTTCTGACCATTCTTCACTTTAAGTGTAGAACCGTAAGGGATATTGTTGGTAATCATCAAACGGTCGTTCTCCAAATCCATGATACGCATCTCACCTGTACGACCAATAACCACGCTTACTTCTTCACCTTCGTCATTTACGTGCTTGGTAGTACGCAAACCATCGAACTGAACAGTACCGTCGAATTTAGCCAACAATTGAGATTCAATAGCTGAAGAGTTGGCCGTACCACCAACGTGGAAGGTACGTAGTGTCAACTGTGTACCCGGCTCACCAATAGACTGTGCAGCAATGATACCAACGGCATCACCTTTTTGTGTCATGTAACCTGTTGCCAAGTTTTTACCATAACATTTAGCGCAACAACCACGTTTTGATTCGCAGGTTAATACCGAACGAATTTCTACCGTTTCGATACCCGCTTCTTCAATAGCGTTAGCTACATCTTCATCAATTTCGATACCGGCATTAGCTATCAACTCATCGCTATGCGGATGGAATACATCATGTAGCGATGTACGGCCAAGAATACGGTCGAACAATGGTTCTACTATTTCCTCATTGTCTTTCAATGCTGAGATAGCCAAGCCACGTAGTGTTCCGCAATCTTCTTCGTTAATTACTACATCTTGCGCCACATCTACCAGACGACGGGTTAAGTAACCTGCATCCGCCGTTTTAAGAGCCGTATCCGCAAGACCCTTACGCGCACCGTGCGTAGAGATGAAATACTCTAATACCGACAAGCCATCCTTAAAGTTTGCCAAGATCGGGTTTTCAATAATCTCAGAACCTGATGAACCACTACGACGTGGTTTAGCCATCAAACCTCTAAGACCAGCCAATTGTTTTACTTGTTGTTTACTACCACGAGCCCCAGAGTCAAGCATCATGTAAACAGAGTTGAACCCTTGTTTATCTGTAGCCATCTCATGAATCAACGTTTCTGTAACACGTGTATCTACACGCGACCAGATATCGATGATTTGGTTATAACGCTCGTTATTGGTAATAAGACCCATATTGTAGTTGTCCCAAACTTCGTCAACCTCAGTTTGCGCACCTTCAATTAGTCTTTCTTTTACTTCAGGAATAGTAAGGTCATTGATACTGAACGATAGACCACCACGGAATGCCGTACGGAAACCAAGTGTCTTAATATCATCCAAGAACTTAACTGTTTGTGGAATATTAGAGTTCTTCAAGATAGCACCAATAATTTCACGCAATGATTTCTTAGTCAAAAGAGCATTTACGTAACCATTATCTTTTGGTACAAATTGGTTGAACAATACACGACCAACAGTAGTTTCAATTAATTTATTTTCCAACTGTCCGTCTTTACCACGCACATTTGCTTTTACTTTAATCCAAGCATGCAAGTCGGCACGACCTTCATTGTTAGCAATGATAACTTCTTCTGCACTGTAGAAGACTTTACCTTCACCTTTGATGATTTCGTCGCCCATTGTTCTTTTACCTTTTGTTAAATAGTAAAGACCAAGCACCATGTCCTGAGAAGGAAGTGTAATTGGCGTACCATTTTGCGGGTTAAGAATGTTATGAGAAGCAAGCATCAACAACTGGGCTTCCATAATAGCAGCGTTGCTCAAAGGCACGTGTACCGCCATTTGGTCACCATCGAAATCCGCGTTGAATGCAGAACAAACCAATGGGTGCAATTGAATAGCTTTACCTTCAATCATCTTAGGCTGGAAAGCCTGGATAGACAAACGGTGAAGCGTAGGAGCACGGTTAAGCATAACCGGGTGACCTTTCAATACATTTTCCAGGATATCCCAAACAACGGCTTCTTTACGTTCTACCAATTTCTTAGCAGATTTTACCGTTTTTACAATACCTCTTTCAATAAGTTTACGGATGATGAATGGTTTGAACAATTCAGCCGCCATGTCTTTAGGGATACCGCACTCATGCAAAGCCATTTCTGGTCCTACTACGATTACAGAACGTCCGGAATAATCCACACGTTTACCTAAAAGGTTTTGACGGAAACGACCTTGTTTACCTTTCAATACATCAGAAAGTGATTTCAACGCACGTCCACCTTCAGCCTTAACAGCGTTAGATTTACGGGAGTTGTCAAACAAAGAATCTACCGCTTCCTGAAGCATACGCTTCTCGTTACGTAAGATTACTTCTGGTGCTTTAATTTCTAAAAGACGCTTCAAGCGGTTGTTACGGATAATAACACGGCGGTAAAGGTCATTCAAATCAGAAGAGGCAAAACGACCACCATCCAATGGAACTAATGGGCGCAATTCTGGTGGAATAACAGGAATGTACTGCATTACCATCCACTCTGGTTTGTTCTCTACACGGGTATTAGCACCACGGAAAGCTTCTACAACACCAAGACGCTTCAAGGCTTCTTGCTTACGTTGTTGTGAAGTTTCGTTAGCAGCCGCGTTACGCAAGTCGTAAGATTGTTGGTCAAGGTTTAATCTACTCAACAAATCCTGTACTGCTTCAGCACCCATTTTAGCGATGAACTTGTTAGGATCATCATCTGGAAGATATTGGTTTTCTTTAGGAAGCGCGTCTTGAATATCCAAGAATTCATCTTCTGAAAGTAAAGCCATGTAAGTATCTTCGGTATCTTTCATGCTCAGTTTTTGACGGATAAGCTCTTCAGCTTCACCTGCCTGAACAATTACATAACGCTCGTAGTAAACGATACTTTCTAATTTCTTAGAGCTGGAACCCAAAAGGTAACCAATCTTATTTGGCAAACTTTTGAAATACCAAATGTGCACTACAGGTACCACCAATTTAAGGTGACCCATACGCTCACGACGTACTTTCTTTTCGGTAACTTCTACACCACAACGGTCACACACAATACCTTTGTAGCGAATACGCTTATACTTTCCGCAATAACATTCGTAATCCTTTACAGGTCCGAATATTTTTTCGCAAAAAAGACCATCACGTTCTGGTTTGTAGGTACGATAGTTGATGGTTTCAGGCTTTAACACCTCACCGTATGAACGGTCCAAAATACCATCAGGAGAAGCTAAGCTTATCGTTATTTTGTCGAAACCGGATCTGGGACGGTTGTCTTTTTTAATTGCCATGTTAGCAAGGAAATTTTAAAAAGATTTAAAAAATATTTTTGTTGATAACAGAACGTAGTTAATAATTAACCACGTTCTGTTTCTTAAAATTTGTTATTTGGTATTCGCATCAAAAGTCAACTCAAGACCAAGACCACGTAGCTCATGAACCAATACATTGAATGATTCTGGGATACCAGCTTTAGGAATATTGTCGCCTTTTACGATGGCTTCGTAAGCTTTGGCACGACCTACAATATCATCCGACTTAATAGTCAATAATTCTTGTAGAATATTAGATGCACCATAAGCCTCAAGAGCCCAAACCTCCATCTCACCAAAACGCTGACCACCAAACTGGGCTTTACCACCCAATGGTTGTTGTGTAATAAGCGAGTATGGTCCGATAGAACGCGCGTGCATCTTATCATCAACCATGTGGTGAAGCTTAATCATGTAGATGATACCTACAGTAGCTTTTTGGTGGAAACGCTCACCAGTTTCACCATCATAAAGATAAGTGTGACCGAATGTAGGCAAACCAGCTTCAGCTATGTAATGGGTAATCTCATCGCCAGAAGCACCGTCGAAGATTGGTGTTGCAAAACGCAAGCCCAATTTCTCTCCAGCCCATCCAAGAATGGTTTCATAGATTTGACCCAAGTTCATCCTTGACGGTACACCCAATGGATTCAATACGATATCTACTGGTGTTCCATCTTCCAAGAACGGCATATCCTCAGCACGTACAATCTTAGCAACGATACCCTTGTTACCGTGACGACCTGCCATCTTATCCCCTACTTTCAACTTACGTTTTACAGCAAGGTATACTTTAGCTAGTTTCAATACACCTGTTGGCAATTCATCACCAATAGACAAGTTGAACTTCTCACGTTTGTAACGGCCAAGTTCTTCGTTGTACTTGATGTTGTAGTTATGCAACATTTGGTTTACCAATTCATCCGTATCAGCTTCACCAGTCCAGTTCAAAGGATGAACGTTTTGGTAATCTACCGAGTTCAACACTTTAGAAGAGAACTTACCACCTTTACTAATTACCGGCTCGCCGTAAGAGTTGGTAACACCTGCTGATGCTTTATCAGCCAACAACAACTGTAGTTTATCAAGCAATAATTTCTTGATTTCTTCAACGTTTGTTTGGTGTACTTTTTCTATTTTATCTAATTCACCTTTCTCTTTTACTTTAGCGTTCTTATCTTTCTTAGCACGTTGGAACAACTGCTTGTCGATAATTACACCTTCTACCGATGGAGAAGCTTTCAATGATGCATCTTTAGCATCACCAGCTTTATCACCAAAGATGGCACGTAGTAATTTCTCTTCAGGCGTTGGGTCACTTTCACCTTTAGGCGTGATTTTACCAATCAAGATATCACCTTCCTTAACGTGTGCACCAATACGAATGATACCATTTTCATCCAAATCTTTAGTAGCATCTTCAGAGATATTTGGAATATCTGCTGTCAATTCTTCTTCACCTAGTTTGGTATCACGCACTTCCAATTCATATTCATCAATGTGTACTGACGTAAATAAATCTTCGCGTACTACTTTTTCGTTGATTACAATCGCATCCTCAAAGTTGTAACCTTTCCAAGGCATGAACGCAACTTTAAGGTTACGACCCAATGCCAACTCACCATTTTGCGTAGCATAACCTTGAGTAAGGAAGTCGCCTTCTACCACTTTTTGTCCTTTGCGTACAGCAGGACTAAGGTTGATGCTGGTACTTTGGTTGGTCTTTTTGTACTTAGTTAATTTGTACACTTTCAAATCATCTTCGAAAGATACCAAACGTTGTTTTTCGTTACGGTTGTAGCGAACGTGAATTTCATTAGCATCAACATACTCCACAACACCAGGACCTTCAGCGTGAATTTGAATACGTGCATCACGCGCAGCTTTTCCTTCCAAACCAGTACCAACTATTGGTGCTTGGGGACGAATCAATGGAACAGCTTGACGTTGCATGTTCGAACCCATCAAGGCACGGTTGGCATCATCATGCTCCAAGAACGGAATAAGGGAGGCAGACAGACCAACAATTTGGTTAGGCGCCACATCCATGTATTCTACTTCGCCTGGTTCAAGAATAGGGAAATCGCCTGTTTCACGCGACTTGATTTTATCTTCCAAGAAAACGCCTTTATCGCTTAAAGGAACGTTTGCTTGTGCAATTTTCTTATCATCTTCTTCTTCAGCACTTAGGTAAAATTCATTTTTCAAATCTACTTTACCATCCTTAACCTTGCGGTAAGGTGTTTCGATGAAGCCCATGTCATTGATTTTGGCATGCACACAAAGTGTAGATATCAAACCAATGTTTGGTCCTTCTGGTGTCTCGATAGTACAAAGACGACCGTAGTGAGAATAGTGAACGTCACGAACCTCAAAGCCCGCACGCTCTCTGCTCAAACCACCTGGTCCGAGCGCGGAAATACGACGTTTGTGCGTAATTTCTGACAACGGATTGGTCTGATCTAAGAACTGAGATAATTGTGAGGTACCAAAGAAAGAGTTGATAACAGAACTTAAAGTACGTGCGTTAATCAAATCGATTGGGGTAAATACCTCATTGTCACGAACGTTCATACGCTCACGGATGGTACGTGCCATACGGCTCAAACCAACACCGAATTGAGCATACAATTGCTCGCCCACCGTACGTACACGACGATTGCTCAAGTGGTCAATATCATCAATCTCAGCTTTACCGTTTGAAAGGCGTACCAAGTATTTGATGATGGCAATGATATCTTCTTTAGACAATACTTTCTTTTCGTTAGCAAGGTCTAATTCTAATTTACGGTTGATTTTGTAACGACCTACTTCTCCTAAATCATAACGCTTATCAGAGAAGAATAATTTTTCGATGATACCACGAGCCGTTTCATCATCTGGTGCATCACTACCACGCAATTGGCGATAGATGTGTTGAACCGCTTCCAACTCAGAGTTAGAAGTATCTTTATTCAACGTATTGTAGATGATAGAATAATCACCACTCAACTCTTCTTTTTGAATATAGATAGAATCGGCACCCATTTCGATAATCATATCCAAATGGTCTTCGCTCAATACGCTATCACGCTCCAAAATAACTTCGTTACGCTCGATAGAAACAACTTCACCGGTATCTTCATCCACGAAATCTTCAGTCCAGCTGCGCAATACGCGCTCAGCAAGACGACGACCAATATTAGCTTCCAATGATTTGCGGTCAGCTTTTACTTCGTCGGCCATACCGAACAAGTTCAAGATGTCTTTATCATTCTCGAAGCCTATAGAACGTAACAATGTAGTAACCGGGAATTTCTTCTTACGGTCAATGTACGCATACATTACGTTATTGATATCTGTAGCAAACTCCATCCATGCGCCTTTGAAAGGAATAACACGAGCAGAGTAAATTTTAGTTCCGTTAGGGTGCGTACTTTGACCAAAGAATACACCAGGCGAACGGTGCAACTGAGATACAACTACACGCTCAGCACCGTTAATTACGAAAGTACCACGCGGTGTCATGTAAGGAATGTTTCCTAAGAATACATCCTGAACGATGGTTTCAAAGTCTACGTGTTCTTCGTCATTACAGCTAAGACGAAGCTTAGCTTTCAATGGCACAGAATAGGTTAACCCACGCTCCATACACTCTTCGATGGTGTAGCGAGGCGGATCAATGAAATAATCCAAGAATTCAAGGACGAAAATGTTACGCGTATCGGTAATAGGAAAGTTTTCCTTAAACACGCGGAACAATCCTTCTACATCACGCTTATCGGGCGTGGTTTCGAGTTGGAAGAAGTCCTGGAAAGACTGGAGTTGGATGCCAAGCAAATCAGGTGAGTCCGCTACATCATGGATTTTAGCGAAATTTACACGACCTGTTTGTGTGCGTTTTGTGACGTTAGACATAGTATTTTACACTAATTTATTGTAAAAAACAAAAATATCCCACCCTAAAAAGAAGCCTTTTTAAGATAGGTAAAAACAGTAAATTCTAAAAAAAATTGGACCAAATATTTATTTGCACGTACGTTTTCCCTGTTACGGGAGAGCAAAACTAGGAAAGTTTTATCTATCGAACAAATTTCGATATAAAAAACATTTTTTAACTTAACTTTAGGTTAATTTCTGGTTAATAATCAAGATTCGTTATTCTTAATACCTAATAGAATGTTAAATATCAGTAGTTTACTGAAGAGTGACTGTGCTTTTTGAAAAATTTAACGTTTTAAAATTATGGCTGTGTAGCATCTAAATGCTGTTTAACCCGAATATCCACATTATCACCTTCCAATATCTTTACGTTCTCGTTAAACTCATTGACTGCTTCTGGCATTTGGCTATAAACCACAGCTGTGGTAGTGTCCGTTATGTCGCCGTCAAACACTACTGTATAATTAAGATTGTTACCGCTTAACACCGCCAGTGCCTCCGGATAAGTCATACCATTAAGGTCAGGTACCGATATTTCTTTGTTACCTAAACCATCACCTATCACCAGACTAATTCTACTGCCTTGTGGTATTTGAGTACCTGCCGCAATTTCTTTACCATTAAATAATTGTGCTAATACAGCACCTTGGGCCATATCTGGCTTCATAATAGTATCACCCACAAACAATTTGCTGCTTTTCAACAACATTTCGGCACTACGATACGAAAGATTGACCAAATTGGGCATAGGTATCGATGGTGGACTTTGCCTATTTACGATTAAGAATATGGTACGCCCTTCTTTTACCGTTGTGCCACCTTCTGGCTGTTGCATCACAACCATTAGTGGTTTCAGCTCTGGGTTGTAAGTAGAATCTATATCCACATCAAAACCCTGTTGCTCCAGCACTTGAAGCGACTGCGCCAAAGTCTTACCCTCAAGTTTGGGCACAGTAAGTTCTTTACCATGTCCTGTTATCCATCCTAATGAAGCAAAGAAAATCCAATACAGAACAATACATATTCCGGCAATGGTTATAATGCTACCCCAAAAGGTTTTATAAAAAGGTCGCTTGACTTTATTCTCTTTATTTTCCAATCTTAAAGATGTTGGTGAAATTAGAATTTAAAAAACTAAGGTAATATTTCGTTTAATAAATCGCCGTAAAATGTTTTCAAATCCATGCCTGCTGCCCTTACCTGCTGCGGCACCAGGCTATTCTCACTTTGACCCGGCATGGTGTTTACCTCAAGGAAGAACAATTCGTTAATATGCTTATCAAAAATAAAATCCATACGCACAATGCCACGACAATTTAAATGTTGATAAATCATGGTCGCCTTTCTGTTCATTTGTTCAAGCAATTCTTCGTCTATCTGTGCTGGCGTAATTTCGTCTGTAACGCCTGGCGTATACTTAGCCTCATAGTCGAAAAAGGCATTTTTACTTACAATTTCAGTAGGTGGCAAGGTGTGAATTTTACCGCCAAGCGCATACACGCCAATAGTCAACTCCCTACCCTCTATAAATTCTTCGATTAGCACCTGGTTATCTTCAGAAAATGCTTTTTCAATAGCCGGAAGTAATTGCTCTGGCATGGTAACTTTACTTACGCCAAGACTAGAGCCGCTTTCATTAGGCTTTACAAAAACTGGTAATTTTAAAGTTTCCAAAATGGCACCCAAAGAATACTGAACCGTTTTGTACAACACCACGGAGTTAGCAATGTTTACAACATTATAGTCTTTCAACACCTTATTGCAGAAACTCTTATTGAAAGTAAGTGCCGACACTATAGCATTACAAGTTGTGTAAGGCATATTTATCATATCGAAATAGCCTTGCAACCTGCCATCTTCGCCAGGAGAGCCATGAATGGCTAGAAAAACAGCATCAAAATTTATTTTTTGGCCATCGATAGTAATGGAAAAGTCGTTCTTATCTACTACAATTTTTTCGCCATTGGCTGATTCATACCACCATCCTTCGCGGCTAATGAGAATTTTATAAACCTCGTATAAATCTGCATCCAGATTGGCTTCGATGGTTTTGGCAGAGCCAATTGAGATAATATATTCTCCGGAATATCCACCGGCTACTAAAGCTATTTTTTTCTTCATAAAAGAGTGCGTGCAGCAAAATTGCGCCAAAGATAAATAATGCCGAATGGATTACGAATTCATTTTTTGATTGATTTGTGTTACTGACAACTGAAAACGTCATTTAATAACTACTATTAAGGCCATGCGAACTCCGACAGGTCGGCGAGGTCAGACTGGGTTTTGTCGTTACCCAGCAGTTTTTTAAGAACGGCCATTATACCGTCC
>Ga0256788_1000399_pt1 | contig 11658 bp, 15 predicted proteins | sample MC6MC0939MT_FD_186355 | JGI IMG/M metagenome (GOLD analysis project Ga0256788, IMG submission 186355) | Metatranscriptome of enriched soil aggregate microbial communities from Iowa State University, Ames, United States - MC6-MC0939-MT... | ecosystem: Environmental > Terrestrial > Soil >...
AAAGAGAAGCTGGAGGTGCGCGTGCACGACGGCAATCTGCACATCGAGGCCGAAGCGAGCGTGCCGACGCGCGCCGGCTTGCGTCTGCAACACGCGGAAATCCGCGCGCCGCATTTCTCGCGTTCGTTCACGCTGGGTGCGGAATTCGACACGTCGAAAATCGAGGCGAACCTTCAGGATGGTGTGCTGAAGCTCGTCATTCCGCGCCGCGAAGAAGCGCGGCCACGCCGCATTGAAGTCAACGTCGGCTAATGCTGTTTGCCACGGCCCCGCCGCGGGCCGTGGCGGATTGATTCGGCCCGGCGGATTGCTAGCCGAAAAGTCGTGCGCCCGCGCCGGTGTCTGTATAGGATGCCGGCGCCGGCGCCACCGCACGCGTTCCCACGAGAAGGTTTTCATACACGCGCAGATAGTCGCCCGCCATGCGTGCTGCCGTGAAGCGCTGCTCGAACGAGCGGCGGCATTCTGCGCGATCTATTTCGCCGATGCGCGCGACCGCGCTGACAGCCTGTTCGACGTTATCGACGATGAACCCGTTCACGCCATGCGTCAGCACTTCGGGCACCGCGCCGCGTTCAAATGCAACGACCGGCGTGCCGCATGCCATTGCCTCGATCATCACCATCCCGAACGGCTCCGCCCATTCAACTGGAAACAGCAGCGCTCGCGCGTTCGCGATGAGTTGCCTGCGTAGGTCACCACCGACTTCGCCGAGATAGTCGGTGAAGTCGCGCGAATCTTCCAGCAGCGGTTCGATTTGCTGTGTGAAGTACTCCCGCTCGCCGGGATGGATTTTGCCTGCCATTTTCAACGTCAGTCCGGCGCGCCTCGCGATTTCAACGGCGAGGTCGGGCCGCTTGCCGGGCATCAAGCGGCCGAGAAAGAGCAGATAAGACGCAGGCTCCGGCTGAAACTCGAATTCGTCGAGCGGCAGACCGTGATAGATCGTTGCTTGCCAGTTGGCAGAGGGCACTGGCGTGCGCTGATCGTTGGAAATCGACACGAGCGGTGCTGACGCGAATTCGCGAAAAAGCGGCCCGTGATCCACAGGCAGCAATTGCCCATGAAGCGTGGTGAGCGACTTACACGGTAACGCTCGTGCCAGCGGAAAGTGCAGTGGATCGCCATGAAAATGCACGACGTCGAACTGGTTCGCCAGATCTGCGACGCGTGCCAGCTGCCTTACGTGGTGCGTGAGCGTGTCCCACACGGTCGTATCGCGCCATAGTCCGCGCTCGCAGATCGGCACAAGACGTGCAGCCGTGGTGGAGTCGGCGGTAGCGAACAGCGTGACATCGTGGCCACGCCGAACGAGTTCTTCGGTGAGGTAGGACACGACGCGCTCGGTGGCGCCGTAAGCGAAGGGTGGTACGCATTCGTAGAGAGGGGCGACTTGAGCGATTCTCACGGGGCAGTCGTGTCTTGAGGTTGGGTGGCTGCCGCGTCCGCGCGACATGCGAACGCGGCCATCGTTGCAGGCTTCAGGAGTTGCCTTTCTTCACTTCCGAAAGATCGTCCTCTTTTACTTCCGCTTGCCGGACTGTGGTGCCCTCGTCGTCGGTTTCGGAGACATCGGTTTCAAATGTTCCTTCTCCAGATTGGTCGTTACCCGTGCTTTGCGCGGTGTCGTCCTGGTCATTCGGTTTCGTCGCCATTTCATTCTCCCGTGGGTTGGTTGGAAGGCAACGGGAGTCGAGCAAGGGACGCTCCCGGCTAGCATCCCAAGACGTCTTCAAGCGACGCCTATTCTCGTCGAGCATGCTTGTAATCGTTGCGATAGAACCGCGCAATTTCTGCTTGGGGAATGCTGCGGTCACGAACACGCGTCGGGCCAAAATCGACGTAATGCGCATCACGGCCGCAGAGGCGGCATGGCGGTTGCTGCGTCTCTCATGTCGCAACGAACATTGCGCCGCTTTGAGCTACCCGTTAGAAAATCAGTGAGGAAACGCATGAAAAAGATGACAGTAATTGCAGTAGCGTGCGGTTGTTTCAGCCTGCTGCCGGTCGCCGCGAATGCACAGACACAAGCCGCTTCCACTACCGCCGCCAATCCGCTCGCACAGGTGGACAAAGACTTTGTTCAGGCCGCTTCAATGTCTTCGTCGACAGAGATCGACGCGGCAAAACTCGCGACTAGCAATTCCAGTGATAAAGACGTGAAATCATTTGCGCATCACATGATGCTCGATCACACGAAGCTGACCGTCCAGCTGAAAATGGCCGCGCCGCATGGCGTCGAAGTACCGAAAGACAATTCGGACCCGAGTGTGCTCGACGCATTGAAGCCGCTGAAGGGCAAGGAATTCGATCAGGCGTATATCCAGAAGGTCGGTCTTGAAGGCCACAAGCAAGCCATTGCCGCCTTCGAAAAGGAAATTGCAGAAGGACAGAACGCCGACCTGAAGAAGGCCGCGCAAAAGGCGTTGCCGACAATCAAGGAGCATTACCAGCGGGCTCAACAACTTGCGGCGAAGAAGGGCGTGACCCAGTAGTACTGCTGTTGTCTGCGATTCGGGCTCGACGTCAATGCTCGAATCGCACACGAAATGGCATGCGCGTGGCGGGTGGTGTGCCGCGTGGCACGCTGCCTGCTGCGCTCTTCGGCGGGCGCCGGGCATTGCGTTGATTCGGGCTCGCGAGTCTGTACCGCAACATCGTATTGGGAGAGCGATATGCACACTGAGGACGCCCCGCGCTCGGCAGTCGGCCAGACGGCGCAGACCGGTGGGTGCGCATGCGGAGCCGTGCGGTTTGAGGTGAGTGCAGCGCCGAGGCGCGTCTCTCTGTGCCATTGCATGACCTGCCGTCGCGTGCATGGCAGTGCATTCGGCGCATATGCGATGTTCGCGCGCGACGCCGTCCAGTTGTCCGGGCCGGTCCAGATGTGGCAAAGCTCGGCGGAAGGCAGGCGATATTTCTGCCAGACCTGTGGATCGGTTGCGTTCATGGAGTACGTGGACAGCGATGAACTCGACATACCGCTAGGCGCGTTCGATAGCGCCGGGCTTTACGAGCCGACTTACGAATTATGGTGCTGCCATAAAGAGCCCTGGCTCCCGCAGGGCGTTCGTACCGAATACGAGGAAGAAAGTCCCCATTAGTCTTGCGAGCAGTGCGCAGTACTTCGACGAACTACTTCGTAAATGAAGGAGCTGAAAATGAGCGATCCAAAGCAATCCAATACACAACCGGGTAATCCGAAGAACGCGGGCAAGCAGAGCGGGCAGCAACAGCAGAATCAGCAGAAGACGCCGCAGCACCAGGGCGGCCAACGTCAGCCCTGATCGACCGCTGAACGTTTCACCGGCGCCGCAATTCCGGCGCTGATGTCCCGTTCCGCGGGAGAGGGCGCGGCGCGCATTCAATGTGCGCCGCGCCTGCGTTTGGCGCATCGATGCGCGTTTTTTCTGGCCCCTGAAACAGTCGACTCGCAATTGCAGGAATAGAGATGGTGAGAAGGAAGTTGCACTTTCACAATAGTTCGCTGCGGCATCCGGCATCGCCCGACGGTATGACCATTACCGCCAGCGATTACAGAATCTACCCGACGTATCGGCGTACCGTGACGGGCACGTTTACCGGCGACCTGAAGGTCGTACGCATAACAGACGACCGGCTGATATTTCCGTACGACGGCGCGCCGATGATAGGTCCGTTCGAAACCGCGCTTGAAGCACGTGAGGCCGCAGCGCGCAAAGGCGCCGAAGTTGTCGCGGCGGACCTGCTGAACCCGGAGTACTGATCCGCCTGATCGGTGGGGAACCATCGCATTGCGCTAATAACAATGGAGACGTCAATGAAGTCACTGGACATCGATCGTTTGCGCCCCACGCAAGTCACGCACGGATTGCGCGAGGTAGAGGAAAAAACGCGCTTTTATCAGTCGCTGTCCGGTCACGACCTTGACATGGCCATTGCGGAGAAACCCGTACCGATCGTCCTTGGACCCCAGGAAGAGCCGTACGTGATCGACCATCACCACGTGGCCGCGGCTCTTTGGCAGGCCGATATAACGTCGGTACCTGTCGTACTGATCCGGGATCTGTCCACGTGTTCGCCGGCCGAATTCTGGCTCACGCTCGAAAACAATCGTTGGACATTTCCATACGATCAGCGTGGCCAGCGGGTGTCCTTTGCCGATATGCCGCTCCACGTCTGGGAAATGGTAGACGACGAATTCCGCAGCCTCGCCGCTTCGGTGCGCGATGCCGGTGGTTATCAGAGAACGAGCGTGCCTTTGGCGGAATTCCGCTGGGCGGATTTCTTCCGCCAAAGGCTCCCGCTTCCCGCAGACTCATCGGAATACGCTGCACTGATGCAACGAGCGGTTGAACTGGCGAAAAGCCAGGCTGCGCTTGGCCTGCCTGGCTATGTCGAGTCCGACGCTGGTGTACAAGGCGCCTCGGCCGATTCGGGCGATGCACAGAATTAAGCGCGTTCGTGCTCTTTGCCCTTTCCGGCGCCGGTTTTTTCCACGCAAGCATCCACGTCGACAGTGTGCTTGCCTTGCGTGCCTACCTTGCTCGCCAACCGCAAATATGCTTCTGCCAGACGGCGAAGATCGTCTTCGGATGCGTCTTCAATACCGATTAGCTGATTGTTCGCCGCGCGATGCGAAGCCAGCAATTCATTGAGCTTCAGATGCATCGCAACACTGTCCTTGTTCTGACTTTGCTGGATCATGAAGACCATCAGAAAAGTGATGATGGTCGTGCCGGTATTAATGACGAGTTGCCACGCGTCGGAATAGTGGAAGAAGGGTCCCGTGACGGCCCAAACGATAACCGTGATGACGGCGATACCAAACGCAATCGGTGATCCGGCAAGCCGCGTTACCGAACTCGCGAAGTTGTCGAACGCGCGCGTGACGGGATTGCGCGCTGCGTAGGCAGGACTGGACGTCTGCGGAACGGTGTCGATGCTATCCGCGCTTGAGCGGGATTCTCCTGGTCGCATTTCTTTCTCCGGGATGTTGCTCATGACGGGGTCATAGCACATTGCGTGCCGACATCTCAGCAGCAGGAGCATCCACCAAAATGCCGCATCCCATAGCCTCCGGTTTCTTCGCGGGCGTCGGGCGAGCCGCCACCGAGCGAGGGCGCGCCGATTACCACGCGTGCAGCCGAGGCCCCGCACTGAGGGCACGCCACAGGTTCGTCACGCTCCGCAATGCGGCGCACCGTTTCGAAAGCGCCGCATTCGGCGCACTCATAGTCATAAACTGGCATGGCGTGTGACTCTGTTAGATCAGTAGCCACTTGAGTCTACTGACCGCGGGTTAAGTAAACAGTCTAGTCTGCATCGGTACGCAATTGTTCGAGCTTTGCGCGCACGCGGTCGGCGAGTACTTCGGGAGCGAAGGGTTTGCGGATGACTTCCATATCGGCGAGCGCATCGCCTGGCGCATAGCCGGTGACCAGAATGACCGGCATCGACGGATACCGTTGCCTCACGGCCTCGGCGACCTGCCGGCCGTTGATCGTGCCGGGCAAAGCGACGTCACTGATCAGCAAATCGAAACGCGCGCCTGCATGCAGCAGCCGCAATGCCGCCGCGCCGCTGTCCGCTTCCAGTACCCGGTAGCCCTGTTCCCTCAATTGCTCCGCGGTGACTTCGCGCACGATTTCTTCGTCCTCGACAAGGACGATGGTTTTTGCAGGGTCCTTGTACTCGTCCTGCATATCTTCCTTCTGCACGGAGGCGGGCAGGCACAGGCGTACGGTCGTTCCTTTGCCGAGAGCAGTCTCCATCTGCACGATTCCGCCGGATTGCCTGACAAAGCCGTAGATCTGGCTGAGGCCAAGACCGACGCCCTGGCCCGACGGCTTTGTCGTGAAGAACGGCTCGAACGCGTGTTCCATGATTTTTGGCGACATGCCGGTGCCCGTGTCCGACACAGCAATGCAGCAGTAACGTCCGGGTTGAGCGTCGTCGAATCCGGCAACTTCTGCTTCGGTCAATATCACTTCGCTCGTGCTGATGGTGAGCCACCCGCCGTCCGGCATCGCGTCGCGAGCATTCACGCACAGATTGACGAGCGCGCTTTCCATCTGGTTCGGGTCGCACAAAACCAGCCACGTCCCGTCACCGAGCTTGAGTTCCAGGTTGATGCCCGAACCAACGACGCGGCGGATCATGTCCTCCATGTCGTGCGCAATCGCATCCAGGCTCACGAGACGCGGCTCGAGCGTTTGTTGGCGTCCGAACGCGAGCAGCCTGTGTGTCAAGGTCGCCGCACGGCTTGCGCCTTTTTCCGCGCGCTCGACCAGCGTGACGACGTCGGTTGGCCGGCCCTGCTGCATGCGCACCCGGATCAGACTCAGGCAACTCATGATGGCCTGCAGCATGTTATTGAAGTCGTGGGCGATGCCGCCGGTGAGCTGGCCAATGGCCTTGAGTTTCTCACTGTGGCGCAAACGTTCTTCGGCGCGCGAGCGTTCGCGGCTTTCACGATGAAGCGTATCCACCGCTCGCTGCAATTCCGCGGTGCGCTCGGATACACGTCTTTCGAGTTCCTCGCTGCCGCGTTCGAGCGCTTCGCGTGCGCGAACCTGATCTTCGATATCGGTCGATGTGCCGAGCCACGCCGCGACACCGCCTTCTGCACGCAACGGCTTCGCGCGGGTCTGGAACCAGCGGTACGTGCCGTCGGACGCGCGGCGAATGCGGTGCTCGACCGCATATTCTCCTTTCACACCGCACACGCTCCACGCCGCCATGGTTGCCTCGCGATCGCCGGGATGCACTGCATCCAGCCATCCGAAGCCGAGGCTGTCCTGCTCCGAAATGCCGCTGTATTCGATCCACTGCGGACTGCCCCACGTGCGCTCGCCGGTAATGAGGCAGGTGAACACCAGTTGCGGTATTTGCGTCGCAAGCATGCGGTAGCGCTCTTCGCTCTCGTGCAGCGAGACGGCATGTTTGCGTGTCTCGGCTGCGATCCGAAGCCGTTCGACCGCGGCGGCGAGCAGGTTCGCATACGAGCGCAGGAATTCCGTGTCGAGGTCGTTGAAGTCGCGCGGTGTGCGACTGTCGACTTGCAACACGCCGTATGCAGGCCGCTCTTTTCCGCCGAGAATCACGACGTTGATCAGCGCCTTCACGCCCGCGTCGACGATGAACTGCGAATAACGAAAACGCTTTTCAGCAGCGATGTCGGGCGAAATTGCGGGCTTGCCCGTTTGCAGCGCATAACCTTCCGACGAGCCGCGTTCGGCTCGCGCCGTGGCATGGCCCACGACGCCCGGCGGCCAGCCCACGCCGGCGCGCACGAGAAGCGTAATTCGATCGGCCTGCAATTCCATGACTTTGGCCATGTCGGCTTGCAGCGCTTGAGCGACGAGACGGCATGCTTCGCACAATATTTCGTCGAGGTCATCGGAGCGAAGCGCAAGCTCGCCGAATTCCGCCAGAATCGCTTGCTGGTTGAAGAGAATGGCTTCGCGGTCCGCTGTGCTCACGGCAAGATCCCCTGCTTGCAATAGTGAAGAAAGTGAGCCATCCAAACTAAAGGAGGCTCTTTGAATGAAACTGTCGAGCCAGATTCATTCCTGCTATGCCAAAACTTAAGCTACGTTGTGCATTGCGGCGGCAGAACACGCGTAAAGGGCTGGGCGCCCGCGAGGAACGCGCGATGCTGAATTAGCGGGACCGCATGCCAACCAAGGAGAGGCACATGGCGACGTCTAATTCAAGTTCGAACGGCGGTCCCATCCGCAAGTTCATCGATGTCCAGAAGGCGCTGAAGGGCGCTTCGTATCCCGCCGACAAAGCAAGCCTGCTGGACACCGCAAAGGGCAATGGCGCCGACGACGAGGTGCTCGATGCACTCGAACGCTTGCCGGATCAGGAGTACGGCAGCCCCGCCGAGGTGTCGAAAGGAGTGGGGGACGAATAGCACCCGGTAGACCAACCCGGGCGCGCGACGCGCGGAGGCCACTGTCTCCGCTGTCAAATGTGCAAGCGTCCGGGAAGTAAATACACGTGGCTCGCGCGTCCTTGTTAAGGCATTGCCATGGAATCTCCGACGGGCGTTCCAGGCGTGTGGTGATCACCGTTGCTCTGGCTCGTCGAGCATCACCGACAGCGTGCCCGAATCGTTCTGGATCCCTGCATCCAGATTGATCGCCCCTGGCGTTTCTTTCTCGATTGCGCGCAGCAGGCGCGGCGTAAACGATGCGCCGAAGCGTCCAATCATCGCCTCGCGCGCCATATCGTCTGCGTAGGCGAGGTTGCGTAGCTCGTCGAGCGGCAATCCGACGAAGAGGTTCAACGGATACGGCGGCGCTTCTGGGTCCTCCGATGACGCGTCCGACGCTGGGGCACGGATGCGCAGTCCCGGTTGCAGATGCGTCTCGAATTCGGCGGTGACTTCATAATTCGGTGCGAAGTTGAGCGACGTCTTCGCCTCGCTCTCGAGAAACGGCGCGACGCCGTCAAGGCGCGCAAGTTCTTCGTCGCTAAGCAGCATGATCCGGTTCTCCCTGGGTTTGACGGAGTGCAGTGTGCGATATGTGGGCCATGTAACGGGAGTTGCAGCAAACCGCTTGCCGCGCCGCGTGGAATGATTTATTAGTTTCACCAGGCACAGTCGATGCTGCGCCGTTCTGCTATCGAGGAGTCATGCCGCGCTTCGCGCAACGACGAATCGAAACCGAACGGGTGCCACCATGCTTTGCAATCCGAAGAGCGCGTTACTCGCCATATCCATTGCGGCGCTGGCCGTAGGTGCGTCTGGCTGCAAGAAAGAGGACAACACCAGCAAGGACACGATGAGTTCCGCGAGCAGCGGCGTGATGAGCAATTCGGCGGGCGCGAACGGAACCAGTGGCCAAAGCGACGCCGCGAAGCGCGCGAGCGAGAGCGCGGCTGCGGGCGGCACGAGTCAACCCAGCAGCGCGGCGCCTGCTTCGTCCGCCAGCCAATAGTATGCGCACGGCTGAGTGGATGCGCGGTTCGATCCGAGGTCATTCAAGTTGCGTTTGCTGAGCCTGCAAGGGGATGTCATGAGCGAATCTTTGCATCGACCGTCATTCGGCGCGGCGCTCTATTACAAAGATCCGTTAGCCGCTCTTGAGTGGCTCGAACGGGCTTTCGGCTTCACCCGGCAACTCGTGATTACCGACGACGCCGGGCAACTCGCACACTCCGAAATGCGTTACGGCGACAGCTACGTGATGATCAGCCGTGAATGGTCGGCAGACTCCGTGAGCCCGGTTACTGTGAGCGGGAAAAATACACAGTCAGTGCATGTGCAACTGAGCGACGGTATCGACCAACATTGCGCTCGCGCGCGTGCGGCGGGCGCGGTCATTACCCGCGAGCCCGCGGATCAGTTTTACGGCGACCGCGTTTATGCTGCGCGGGACCCGGAGGGGCATATCTGGAGTTTCGGGCAGACCGTGCGCGCTGTATCGCGGGAAGAGGCTGAACGCGCGAGCGGGCTGAATATCGAAGGCTGGATCTAGCGGTGCATGCGGGGGAGCAAACGCGGGGCGGCAGCCCCGCGCGATTCGCGCAGAGGAACGCACAGAAAGTAAGCTGAAAGCACTTACTCAATGAATGCGCGAGCGGCTGTTGACGAGTCGCCACAACGCGCTTGCGATCAGCGATCCGACGCCGAGCGCGACGCCTAGCAGCACGATGGAACTCATGTGATCGCGTACGAGCGGCACGTTGCCGAACAAATAGCCGGCCGCGACGAGAGAGCCGATCCACAGTGCGGCGCCCGCGGTCACGAACGACACGAATCGCGCAAACGTCATGCGCGAAACGCCGGCCGCGAACGGCGCGAAAGTACGCACTACGGCAATGAATGGCGATAACAGAAAGGTCAGTCCGCCGCGAGCTTCGTAAAAGGCATGCGCGCGGCGCAGCGCATTCTTGTCGAGCCAGCGGTAATCGGCCGTATAAACCTTTTCACCGATCGCGCGCCCAATTGCATAGTCGACGATGCTTCCCGCCACAGTGGCCGCGAATAGCACTGACATCACGAGCCAGACGTTCAACGCACCGGTGGCTGACAGCCCGCCGCAAATGAAAATGAGCGGATCGCCCGGCAGGAAAAATAACGGCAGAAAGCCGATTTCAACGAACACGATGATGAACAGCATCGCGTACACGGCTGTACCGTATTGGACGATCAGGCTGCTCAGGTGCTGATCGAAGTGCAGAGCGATCTGCAGCATTTGCATGAGTTGCATGCTGGCCTCAGGTTGTCGGATGTTCAGCAGTGTAGTCCGGCCGCCGCGCGGATACTTGTGTATTTGGCCGCGTGGATGTCAATATCGCGTGTCGCATCCGTGAACGGGCCGAACATCAACCGTCAAAAAACACCATGCAACAGTTAGCCGATGTGACTTTCCGTCTTGCCGCGCCCGGCGATGCCGAAACGGTTCGCACAATCGAATTTGAGGCAAGCTTGCGCTTTGTCAGCGTCGGCATGTCGGGCATTGCCGATGCGCCGCCAATGAGTCTAGCTTTCGTGGAGCGGAAGATCGCGGCGCAGGAGCTGATCGTGGCGGTGAATGCCGAGGGAACCTGCGTCGGATTCGTGATGTTCGAGCCGCAGCCCGCGCGTATCTACATCCAGGAGCTCGATGTACTGACATCGCATGCCGGTCGACGCATCGGCGCCGCGCTGATCGAGCAGGTTGTGCAACTCGCGCGTTCGCGGCAGATCATGCAACTGGTCCTGTCGACGTATCGCGAAGTGCCGTGGAATGCACCGTATTACCGGCGACTCGGTTTCCGCGACATAGACGAAGCCGAACTCGACGTGGCTCTACGCGCACGGCGCGATGCACATATCGCACGAGGCCTCGACGAGTCAAAACGCATCTTCATGCGGCGCGATCTTGATTAACGGTTTGCGTTACAGAGACGAACGTCGCCGCAGATGGAAAAAAGCGGCGGGCGCCGCCGGAGATTCACTCTCCGATGACGCCCGCCGCTTTTCGCTGCGCGTCGTTTCGCTGCTCGTTACAGCCGCTGCTTTTACAGCCACATTACGGCTCATTCACGATCACGCGTTTGCGCTTACTCCACCGTTTCAAGCGTAGGGTAGTCGATGTAACCCGTCTCGCCACGTGCGTAGTACGTGGAGGGATTCGGCTTGTTCAACGGTGCATTGGTCGCAAAGCGGCGCACGAGGTCCGGATTCGCGATGAACAACTGGCCCCACGCCACCGCGTCCGCTTCGCCTGCGTCGAGTACTTGCTGCGCGGTTTCCTTCGTGAACTTCTCGTTCGCGATGTACGGGCCACCGAACTCTTTCTTCAGCTGCGGGCCGAGACGGTCCTCACCCAACGCTTCGCGCGCGGCGATGAACGCGATCTTGCGCTTGCCGAGTTCGCGAGCCACATAGCCGAAGGTCGCGGCCGGATCGGAGTCGCCCATGTCGTGCGAGTCGCGACGCGGCGCGAGGTGCACGCCGACGCGATTCGCGCCCCACACGTCGATACATGCGTCGGTGATTTCGAGCAGCAAACGCGCGCGATTTTCGATCGGGCCACCATACGCGTCGGTGCGCTTGTTGGTGCTGTCCTGAAGGAACTGGTCGATCAGATAGCCGTTTGCGCCGTGCACTTCAACGCCGTCGAAACCTGCTGCTTTCGCGTTTTCAGCACCTTTGCGGAATGCCTGCACAACGCCCGC
>Ga0256788_1000404_pt1 | contig 11605 bp, 12 predicted proteins | sample MC6MC0939MT_FD_186355 | JGI IMG/M metagenome (GOLD analysis project Ga0256788, IMG submission 186355) | Metatranscriptome of enriched soil aggregate microbial communities from Iowa State University, Ames, United States - MC6-MC0939-MT... | ecosystem: Environmental > Terrestrial > Soil >...
CCAGAATGAAAAAAAGATCATTGAATTCTTTATCTAAAGGTGTAGGGTACTCAACTGCCGTTTTTTTCGTGTTCGCTAATCATGGGAGAAGTCTGTCTAATTTCAGAAATAACGACTTAAATCCTTTGATTAGATTCTCTAATTAAAGTAGTGGGATAAAAAACCACAGGTCGTTTCCTGTGGGGATTATTAATACATGTTACTAAAAACCACAGGGATTTTTCCTGTGGTTTTTTTATTTTCGTAGGGAGGAAAAAACATGGAGAAAATGCAAGAGATATTTATTAGGCAATTGGAATTATCAGATGCGGAGGATTTACTTAAGTTAGAGGCTGAAAATAGAGATTTTTTCCAACTCTATGCACCTCTAAAAGATGAAAAGTTTTATACAATTGATGGGCAAGTTGAGAGAATTGAAAAAAATGTTTTACTAACTAAACAGGACTCAGTTTATTCTTTTGGAATATTTCTGACAGACAGCAAGCAACTGATTGGGAATGTTACACTATCTGAGGTTGCAAGAGGTAACTATCAGAGTTGTTGGATTGGGTATTACTTAGACCGTAAGCATAATGGGAAGGGATACATGACAAAGGCCGTAAAATTAGTTGTAGACTATGGATTTAATGAATTAAAGTTACATCGAATTGAAGCTGGAGTCATGCCTCATAATATACGTTCCATCAAGGTGCTAGAAAAAGCAGGGTTTCATAAAGAAGGAATAGCAATAGAAAATGTCAAGATTAATGGGAGGTGGGAGAATCATCAAACATTAGCGATTGTTAATAATGAAGAATACGATTCAAAAGTAATTAGAAAAAACCCCCTAGGTATTGCTTTGCCAATGGGAGAATACACACACCTAACGATTGTGCCGAGTGAAGCGGAATTAATCGTTTCTTCTGGCCAAGTAGGAATAGATATAGAAGGGAATATTCCCGATTCAGTTGAAAAACAATTTCAGATTGCATTGGAGAACACTATAACACTTCTTAACAGTGAGAATATAAATACTGATGGAATTATTAAAGTGAATATTTGGTTAACTGAAACAGTAGACAAAGAAGTATTTGTAGATATTTATAAAAAATTTCACAACGGTTCCTCACCTTCAATGACACTTGCGTATGTGTCGGCTCTAGGGACTCCAGACCTTAAAGTAGAATTAGAGGTTTGGGCTGCCCGTTTGTAGTGTAGTCTAAATTAACAAATTCTATAAATAATATTCAAATAGAAAAGGCGTTGATCTAAGTGGATTAACGCCTTTTTATATAGACAAAAAGATGCTCTATCTAGAAGTATTTCTTTAATAATCTAGATTGTGAAAAATTGCACTTAAACTAAAGGGAGCTTATGTTGAAGAAAAGGGGGGTGCTGCGGCATCCCTTTTTCTTGTTCAACTAAATGGCAGATTAGCTGAAGAAGGAAATAGAAAATAAAAGTAGAATTTATTTAAAGAATTGAATTTGTTATTCCGAGTCAGAATAGTTAAACAACGATTGATTAATTGGGAGTTAGAAGATGAAAAATAAAAAAAGAAATAGAGACGGCTTTTTTAAAGATACCCTAATTGAGTTTTGAAGTAGTTTGGAACATCTTAATGTTTATACCAAGAATGATAATTCGCTTAATAGGGAACATTTGGTGAAGTAGTTAGTCAAAATAGAGCTATCGAGGGCGATTGCAAATAAGAGCAGTCGTTTTTTTACAAACAAGACAGCATTCCTGTAATAAATGAACTGTAAAAAGGATAAATTTGTAAATAAACGCACTTAAACTAAAGGGTCCATTCGTTCAACAAGCTAGAGGCAGCAATCATGATCATTATCTTGATCTTCAGCAATCTGGCGCTTATATATAAATAGGGTTGAGAATTGTTCTTAACAGCGGTTAATGACAAATAGAAAAGGACTTTTTTCCAACATGACAAAAAAATCTTAAAATTTTTGGTTGAAAACCTTTACTTGGGGTTGAAAGGGATATATACTGGTAATGACCACACTACCACATGTAACTATGGAGGTGAGACATGACTCGCATTGATAAGACTAGCAGAATTCCACTCTATCTGCAGTTAATGGATATTTTAATGAGTAGAATGGAAGATGAAATAGGAGAAAATGGGCAATTACCGTCTGAGAGAGAGATATGCCAACAGTACGATTTATCTCGGACAACTGTTCGTCAAGCGATAAACGAGCTCGAGAAAGATGGATATATCTATAAAGTACATGGAAAAGGTACTTTTGTCTCACCGAAAAAAGTTAGTCAAGAACTAGTCAAATTTTATTCCTTTACAGAAGAAATGAAAAAGTTGGGTAAAGTTCCTATCTCAAAGGTGCTATCGTTTGATGTTCTTGAGGCCGATCGAAAGATTAGCAATAAGCTTTTAGTTGCTGAGGGGAGTAAGGTATACTGTTTTTCGAGATTGCGGATTGCTGATGATATACCAATGATGCTTGAAACATCTTTTGTACCCTGTGATTTATTCCCGGGTATAACAAAAGAAGATCTAGAACATACAGCTTTATATGAGATTTTTAGAAATCGTTTTCAAACGGAAATTACAATGGCAGAGGAGTTATTTATGCCGGTAATGACAGCTGAGAAAGAGGCAAAGCTGCTTAAGATGCCTCCATCCTTGCCGTCTTTACGTATTGAACGATTAACGCATGGGGTAGACCGGGTGATTGAGTATACGAATACCATCGCCAGGGGTGACAAGTTTAAATACCATGTTCGCCTAGAAAATTAATCTAGGTGTGCCTTAACTGGTAATGACGTGCCTACGTGATTATGTCGTGTTGGTCTTGCTTTGAATTATTTGCTTTATGGTCAGCTTTTTGCATTATTTAATTCGATTCATTTAGGAATAGCTCCAGATAATCCATCACCATCTGGAATGGTAAACTGGGTTGTTAAAGGAGTTAAAATATATCCAATTCATCAATCATTTTACTAGGAGGTAATATCATGCCGAATATTTTGCTAACAAGAATCGACAACCGATTAGTACATGGTCAAGTAGGGGTTACATGGGTTAATCATTTAGGAGCTAATTTAATTGTAGTTGCAAATGATGAAGTGTCTGAGGATGAGGTACAACAGGATTTAATGGAAATGGTTGTTCCAGGGTCAATCGGAATTCGCTTTTTCTCCATTCAGACAACCATTGATGTGATCCACAATGCAGCGGACGAACAGCATATCTTTTTAGTTGTAAAAACACCACAAGATGTGTTGCGACTTGTGGAGGGCGGCGTGCCAATTGAAAAAGTAAATATTGGGAATATGCATTTTTCCCAAGGAAAAACGCAATTATTCTCCACCGTTTCCGTTGATGAAGATGATAAAAGAGCCCTTAGGAAGCTGCGCGATTTGGGAGTGAAACTCGAGGTACGTCGTGTACCGGATGAAAGACCAGATGATATTTATAAACACTTATAGAAAGAAGTGAGAATGAATGGATAATCATATGCTGCTTCAAGCCTTATTAGTTGCCATATGGGCTGGAATTGCAGGAATAGACCTGTTTAACGGGTTGTTCCACATACACCGGCCGATTGTAACCGGTGTCATTATTGGCTTGATTCTAGGCGATTTAAAAACAGGGGTTATGACAGGTGCTGCCATTGAGTTGGTGTGGGCAGGTATGGTGCCGCTCGCAGGGGCACAGCCGCCAAACGTTGTTATTGGGGGAATAATCGGAACGTCGTTTGCAATTCTGACAGGACAAGAGCCAAAAGTGGCAATCGGTATTGCTGTTCCGTTTGCAGTTGCCGTTCAGGCGTGTATCACCCTCATGTTTACTGCTTTTTCGCCGGTTATGCATAAAGCGGATCAATATGCAAAAGAGGCGAATACAAAGGGAATTGAACGAATCAATTATTTGGGAATTCTTACATTATTTGTATTCTATTTTGTTATTGCTTTTTTACCAATTTATTTTGGCGCAGATGCAGCCAAAGGGGTCGTAGAGGTTTTACCAAAATGGCTTATTAGCGGCCTTGGTGTTGCCGGGGGAATGATGGCGGCAATTGGATTTGCGATGCTATTAAAGATTATGTTGAAAAAACAATATGTTGCCTTTTTTATCGTCGGATTTATTTTGGTCACATATATGAACATGCCAGTCATAGCTGTTGCTTTAATTGGGATTGCCATCGCGCTTTACGATTACTTCAAAGCAAGTACTGGTGATGGATCAGTAAGGGGGGTTCCAAAACGTGGAATCTAAACAAGCAGTAGAAACAACAATCAACCATACGAGCAGTCCGGATTATTATCAAGATGGTGCCACAGATCAGGTCTTGTCCAAAAAAGATTTAAACAAGATGGTGTGGCGATCCCTTTTACTGCAAGCGTCATTTAACTATGAAAGAATGCAGGCAGCAGGATGGTTATATTCGATCTTGCCGGGTTTGAAAAAGATTCACAAAAATAAGCACGATTTAAGTGAATCGATGAAAAGTCATATGGAATTTTTCAACACGCATCCATTCCTTGTAAACATTATTATGGGGATTGTCCTCGCTATGGAGGAAAAGAAACAAAACCGAAATACGATTAGAGCCATTCGGGTAGCCATGATGGGACCACTTGGCGGAATTGGTGATGCCCTTTTCTGGCTGACCCTCCTTCCCATTTGCGTTGGTATAGGTGCCTCACTTGGGCAAGATGGAAACCCTATGGGGGCAGTGATATTTTTATTAATCTTTAACGTAGTTCATTTTGCGCTTAGATTTGGATTAATGCATTACGGTTATAATGCCGGAACAAATGCCATCAGTTCTCTAAAGGAAAATACTAAAAAAGTAGCACATGCTGCATCGATTGTAGGGTTAACAGTTGTCGGCGCATTGATTGCTTCATTCGTAAAGCTAGAATCAAATTTAGTGATCCATGCTGGTCAGGCAAAAATTGCCCTGCAAAAGGATTTACTTGATAAAGTCATGCCAAATCTATTGCCTTTAGTCTATACCTTATTAATGTATTACCTATTAAAAAAGGGATTTTCTCCAGTTAAGCTAATTATCATTACCGTTATCGTCGGTATTATTGGTAAAATTCCATTTCCTTTTGGAACCATTTTATAATATTTAGCATGTTAGGGGGCTTTTTAAAATGAACGGCTTGATCATTAGCGGTCATGGATCGTTTGCAACGGGTCTTCAATCTTCTGTAAAACTAATCGCTGGAGATCAACCCAATGTGGAATACGTGGATTTTCTTGAAAACGATTCAACAGGCGACCTTGAGAAAAAGCTGCTTGAGGCTTTTTCAAGATTACAAGAATGTGAATCTATCTTAGTCTTATGTGATTTAGTTGGCGGTTCTCCGTTTAAAACGGCCGTTTCGCTTACGAATGGGAAGGAAAATTCTGCTGTGGTTGGCGGAACAAATCTTGCTATGGTCATCGAAACTGCTTTACTAAAGGACGGACTTCAGATTGATGGTTTAAGAGATTTAGCAATCAATACTGGTAAAGAAGCGATTAAAGGTTTTCAAAAGACAGAGCGTCCAAAGTTCACAGGGTCGGGCATTTAATGAAAGCAGAGCGGGAAGAATCAATCTATACGTCGAACAATTGGTGCCTGTCACGCCCATGATAAAACGGAGTTACAACTGAATATTGTAAGGGTGGCTAGGTTGTCGATCTTCTTTCCCTGAAAATTTAAAACATTTAATGCGGACGGATTCGGCCGCATTAAATGTTTTTATATGTTGGGTTGACCCTACAAGTCGGGATGATATAATAGAATTACTTACAACAATCAGATTATTATTCCCATAGTCTAGTTTCTATGAAGTTTTTCTTCTATTTAACTTGTACCAACAACCCAACGTTGGATGGTGCGTGGAAGGGATTTTTTGAAGAAAACTTTTCTTCTTGGTTACATCAATTTTTTCAACAGATAAACAAGTACACCCTAATAAATCAAAATTGACAGTAGAGGTGCAGGGACATGAAGATGGCAATCGGCATTGATATCGGCGGGACAAAGGTTGCGGCGGGCATCATTTCGGAAACAGGGGAATTGCTCAAGCGTGCGGAGGTAAAAAGTGATCCTTCTGACAGAGAAAAGATGTTTTCTAAAGTGGTAGAAGCAGTAGAACAAGTTCTTGAAGATTCCATTTATTCGCTAGCGGACATGGAAGGTATCGGTGTCGGTGTACCAGGAAAGGTGGACCTGGAGCAGGGAATTGCGGTTTTCAAAATAATTTACCATGGGCCCAGTTTCCTATCACTGCCCGGTTACGGGAGCAATTTGGACTCCAGCGGATTGCGATCGACAATGATGTATACATGGCGGCCTTTGCCGAGTGGAAGGCGGCCCAGGCAAAAAGCGATGAAACGTTTGTCTACGTGACGATTAGTACGGGCATCTCTTGCTCGATCATTCATCATGGCACATTTTTCCGAGGTGCTGGATTTGCCGGAGAGCTCGGCTTGATCCCTGTCCTTCCAAAGGCGGTTGGTCAGAAAATGGAACGGCTTGAATCTGCGTCTGCCGGACCTGCGATAGAAAAATTAGTACAAAAGGAATGGCAAGTGGCGCATCTGACGACCAAGGATGTCTTTGAACGCTATAAGGATGGGGCAAGTGAATATCAGCCCATCATCGATGAGGTGACGGACAAGTGGGCCCAAGGCCTTTATGCGATTTCCTGCTTACTAGACCCGCATAAATTGGTATTCGGGGGCAGTGTCATCGCCAACAACCCTTTTCTGCTTGACATCATAAAAGAAAAACTGAAATCGTACCAAATCCCTGAACAACAGCATCTCTTAAGTCACATGTCGATCAGCACGATCAAGCAGGATAATGGCATAGTTGGTGCAGGATTACGGGTATTCGAACAAATCTAAAAATAAGACTTATTTTTATTGATTCGCCGATAAACTAGCAAAAATCGCTGATAAATCAGTCTAACTAGTATCTAAGTTGTGATTTTAAGCTACATTATGACTTTTTAGGAGTTTAAACGTGGTTAAAAAAACTTTTTGGGGAAAACACCCAAAAAAATATGAGGAGTGTTACATTTGTTTACATTAAGTCAGGAAAAATTAATGCCATTAGGGGCATCGATTACAACAGCGGAAATCAAACAACAGCCTGAATTATGGGGCGAAACACTTGTATTGTATAAGGATAAGCGTCAAGAGATTGAAGCGTTTTTGCAGAACTTGACAGAAAAGCATGAACATGTCCGTGTTATTTTTACAGGGGCTGGAACCTCCGCCTATGTTGGTGACACTGTTACCCCCTACTTAAAGGAAAAAGTCGATGAAAAACAGTGGGAATTGACGAGTGTTCCAACAACAGCAATCGTGTCAAACCCATACCAATTCTTAAAAGCAGACATACCGACATTATTGATTTCATTTGCCAGAAGCGGTAACAGCCCAGAAAGCGTTTCGACAGTGGAATTAGCGGAACAAGTGGTAACGGATCTCTACCAGATTACGATTACCTGCTCAAAAGAGGGTAAGTTGGCAAAACGAGCAAAAGGGGATAAGAGAAATCTCTTATTATTGATGCCTGAAAGGTCCAATGACCAAGGCTTTGCAATGACGGGCAGCTACACGTGTATGGCGTTAACCGCACTTCTCATTTTTGATTCGCTGTCAGTTAAAGAAAAATTGAACATTGTCGAAACGATACAACGCATGGGTGAAAGTGTCATTAGCAGAGAAGCTGATATTGAAAAAATGATTACTTCCGACTTTGAACGGATCATTTATCTTGGCTCAGGAGGCTTCGAGGGCTTGGCGAGAGAAGCGCAATTAAAAATATTGGAGCTAACTGCCGGGAAAATTGCCACTTCTTTTGACTCATCACTCGGATTCCGCCACGGTCCTAAATCATTTGTGAATGAAAAAGCGGTCGTGTTTGTGTTTGTTTCCAACCAACCGTATACACGCCGTTATGATCTCGATATGTTAAATGAATTGAGACAGGATAACATCGCCAGCTATATTTGTGCCATTGCAGTGGATGGAGACACGAATTATGCCGGTGATACGTTCTTATTTGACAGCGACGCACGCGCAGTGCCGGATGCTTACCTGTCGCTGCCGTACGTCATGGTCGGACAAACGCTCGCCCTGTTCGCTTCGATTAAAGTCGGGAATACACCGGATACTCCTTCACCAAGCGGAACGGTCAATCGTGTTGTAAAAGGTGTAACGATCCACGAATACAAGTAATACAGTGGAAAGGGATGTTCAGTCTTTCTCTTTTCTAAACAGGGGTGCAGATTATGGAACTATTTGTTTACGCAGACAAGTTTTTTCTTGAGGATAGGGTGGCAGGTCCTGGTTTTCTGGAAATAAAAGACGGGAAATTTTGTGCCTTTTTTGAGACATTGCCAAATAAAACGGCTGAGGTAATCGATTATACCGGACAATGGATTGCACCGGGTTTAGTCGACACGCACATTCATGGCTTTAAAAATCATGATGTCATGGACAATGACTTTGAGGGATTGATGGCGATTTCCGAGGGGCTGCTTTCATGTGGCGTGACATCGTTTTTGCCCACTACGTTAACCTCTTCGGCGGAATCGTTGAACGATGTGGTGGCGATGATTGGAGAAAATTATACGAAAGTGAAGGGTGCCAAAATAAAAGGAATCTTTTTAGAAGGACCATTTTTTACAGAAACACACAAAGGAGCCCAAAACACGAATTATTTTTGTGACCCTTCGGTCGAAATGCTGGAAACATGGCAAAAGAAATCGGGTCATTTTATTAAAAAAATTGCGCTTGCACCGGAAAGAAAGGGGGCAGCGGAATTTATTGAGTTTGCTGTAAACGATCAGGTTACGGTAGCGCTTGCCCATAGTGACGCGACGTATGATGAAGCAAAACAAGCGGTTGAAAAGGGAGCTTCGATTTTTGTTCATACATTCAATGGTATGAGCGGGCTGCACCATCGTGAGCCGGGAATGGCCGGCGCCGCTATGAATCTGCCGGATGTGTTTGCTGAAATTATTTGTGACGGACATCACGTTCATCCTGCTGCGGCAAATATTTTAATGAATGCCCGCGGCAGGAAGGAAACCGTGATGGTGACCGATTGCATGATGGCAGGCGGCATGCCGGAAGGTCACTATCAGCTCGGAGAATTCCCTGTCGAAGTGATGGACGGGGCGGCTCGTTTGGAAAGCGGAAGTTTAGCAGGCAGTATTTTGCAATTAAAAGATGCTGTCAAAAATGTCGTCGCTTGGGGGATTGCGACCCCGGAGGAAGCCATCTACATGGCAAGTACAGCACCTGCAAAAAGTATTGGTATGGATAAGGAATGCGGAAAAATTGCGATCAGCCATGATGCGGATTTTATCGTATTGACGCCGGAGCTCGAATTAACCGCGACGTATCTCGATGGTGTTTGCCGGTATCAAGCTGAAAACTTGATTGGGAAAGAGGGAGCGCGATGATTTTAACTGTCACGATGAATCCATCCGTGGATATTTCCTATCCGATTCAAGAATTCAAACTGGATGATGTAAATCGGGTAGATCATGTTTATAAAACCGCAGGTGGAAAAGGCTTAAATGTCGCCCGCGTCGTCAAGCAGATGGGAGAAGACGTCCTGGCGACAGGTGTGCTCGGCGGAACTATTGGCGACTACATTGTTCAGGAATTGACGAAAAACGATGTCGAAAATAATTTTTTAACAATCAATCAAGAATCAAGAAACTGTATCGCCATTCTCCATGATGGCAAGCAAACGGAAATTTTAGAATCCGGACCGACACTTTCGGCGGACGACGGGGCAGCTTTTTTAGAAAAGTATCGTGAATTACTGACTGGTGTTACACTTGTAACGATTTCTGGCAGTTTACCAAAAGGGCTAGAGCCTGGGTTTTACCGGGGGATGGTCGAAATGGGCCGAGAGATGGGAATTCCTGTGATTGTTGATACATCAGGGGAGTCTTTGAGACAGGTTTTGTTACAGAAGGTAAAACCATTTGTGATTAAGCCAAATATCACGGAGCTATCTCAGCTGCTGGGTGTAGAAGTGGAACAAAGCATAAGCAGTTTGAAACAAGTATTAACCAATGAATGGTTTCATGGGATTGAATGGGTTGTCGTTTCGCTGGGCGGGGATGGTGCCTTTGTTAAGCATGGTACGGATTATTACCGGGTTACCATTCCTTCTATTGACGTGGTGAACCCTGTCGGCTCCGGTGATGCCACCGTTGCCGGATTAGCGGTTGCTTTAAAACGAAAGCAGTCAGTTCCAGACGTTCTGAAAACAGCCATGACGACTGGCATGCTCAATACGATGGAAGCAGGAACAGGTTATATTGATCGTGCTAAGTTCAGCCAATTTTTTGAGCTAGTAGAGGTTACGAAAATAGATTAATTGAGATAAAACCCAATTTTTTAATAGATTATATAGAGGTGATTGTCGATGTTAGATTTAACGAAAAATAAAGTAGCGGCTCTTAAGCGTTTATCGGATGAAAATGGGATTATCGGGGCTTTGGCGATTGATCAACGCGGTTCATTAAAGAAAATGATTTCAGCAGGAAGTTCAAGTTCTGTCGGAGATGAGGGAATCATCCGCTTTAAAGAATTGGTTTCAGAAGAGTTGACACCTTATGCAACATCAATCCTATTGGATCCGGAATATGGTTTGCCGGCTGCGAAAGTTCGTCATCCGGAAGCTGGATTACTGGTGGCATATGAAAAAACAGGCTATGATGCAACCGCCGTGGGCCGTTTGCCTGATTTATTACCGGAATGGTCTGTTAGACGATTGAAGGAAGCTGGAGCAGATGCGGTTAAATTTTTACTGTACTATGATGTGGATGAAGATGAAAAAATTAATGACTATAAGCATGTTTATATGGAACGGGTCGGGTCTGAGTGTGCAGCAGAAGACATTCCGTTTTTCCTCGAGATTGTGTCATATGATGCCAAAAATGATGATGTGAAGAGTTTAGAGTATGCCAAAGTGAAGCCGCATAAGGTCATTGAGGCAATGAGGGAATTCTCCAAGCCACAGTACAAGGTGGACGTTTTGAAGGTAGAAGTTCCTGTAGATATGAAGTTTGTAGAGGGATACGAGGAAGGCGAAACAGCCTATAGCAAGGAAGAAGCGGCTGCGTATTTCAAAGAGCAAAGCGAAGCAACAGATTTGCCATTTATCTTCTTAAGCGCCGGCGTAAGTGCAGAATTATTTCAGGAAACATTGAAGTTTGCCAAAGAATCCGGGTCCACCTTCAATGGTGTCCTCTGCGGCCGGGCAACATGGAAAAATGGCGTCGCTCCCTTTGCCGAAAATGGGGAACAAGCCGCACGCGCATGGTTACAAGATACAGGCAAAAAAAATATCGAAGAACTAAATGTTGTCTTGAAAGAGACAGCAAGCCCGTGGTTTGAAAAAATCTTAGGGTGAGGAAGCGAGGAAAGGAAGCGCGGGAATGGTTCTCGCGCTTATCAGAAAATTCGTGTTCCATAGGATATGCTCTCTTAAAAAAAGCGAACAGTGCCTGGCACTGTTCCACAGCACTTCCGCTTTGGCTGGTATTAAGAAATAAAGGAAGCAAAGGTCGGTTCTTTTGCATCATTTTCCTTTCAATCGCAACA
>Ga0256788_1000418_pt1 | contig 11451 bp, 10 predicted proteins | sample MC6MC0939MT_FD_186355 | JGI IMG/M metagenome (GOLD analysis project Ga0256788, IMG submission 186355) | Metatranscriptome of enriched soil aggregate microbial communities from Iowa State University, Ames, United States - MC6-MC0939-MT... | ecosystem: Environmental > Terrestrial > Soil >...
AATTTTTCAGTCCTTTGTTGCTTTAAACATAGGGCTTGGACATAGAAATTTATACAGATGGCAGTTGCCACACCCAAAAACTTGTAGGCGCCTGGGTGGCTATTATATTGGTAAATGAAGAAAAGACAATTATTTCTGGAGTGGAACAAAATACTACGCACCAACGCATGGAACTCACCGCAGTAATACATGCGATAAGCCATGTGCAACAACACTTTGGTTATGAAATAGCTTTCACCATCGTTACCGATAGCCAATATGTAATAGGCCTAATAGACCGCACTGAAAAATTGATAGCTCAAAATTTTACCTCCAAAAAAGGCAACGAAACCCGGAATGTAGATTTGGTGAAAACGTTTTATCAGTTAAGAAAAAAATCAACAATTTCTTTCCAAAAAATAAAAGCCCACCTAAAAGAAAGTAAGCTCACACCCAATTTCAATAACGAAGCCGACCAAATTGTAAAAAATTTGGTTCGTAATGATTTGAAATAATTTTATTTAAGTAAAATAATAGGTTAGCCTTTATATACAACAAGGCTCGCCTTCATAATCAACAAGGCTCACCTTCATATACAACAAGGCTCACCTTCATATACAACAAGGCTCACCTTCATATACGACAAGGCTCACCTTCATACACAACAAGGCTCGCCTTCATATACAACAAGGTTAGCCTTCATCTATAACAAGGCGAACCTATAAAACGAAACCCAAGACCTTATTTAAGCCTTGGGTTTCCGCACAAAAAATAAAATGCAATTACATAATAATAGAAAATATACTATTTCGCCACTTCCACTTTTACTTTTTTACCTTTAATTCTTTCTTCTTTTATTAAATGAAGAGCATGATTGACTTTTACCTTGCGCACCGCCACAAACGAAAAGAAATCTTTCACCTCTATCAAGCCTATGTCTTCTTTTTTCAGTTCTGCCTTTTGCGATAGGAAACCTACGATGTCTATTTTATTCACTTTATTCTTTTTACCTAAAGGAATAAATAAAGTAGACCATTTTGGCTTTTCGGGCAATTCGTAACTCCCATCCAATACTATTTCGCTTACCTCATCGTTTATGTAAGTAGGCAGTTTTTCGTCTGGCGAAAGGATGAGAATAGCAGTACCACTGGCATCCATCCTGGCTGTACGGCCATTACGGTGGGTATACACATCTTCGCCTAGCGGCAAATGATAGTGTACAATGTAGCGAATGTTGGGAATATCTAAACCACGAGCCGCCAAGTCGGTAGTGACCAAAATATTAGTTGTACCATTTCTAAATTTACACAAAGCACTGTCCCTATCGCGCTGCTCCATGGCGCCATGGTAAAATTCGTTTACTATGCCCTTGTCCCATAGCAAGTGGCTGGTGCGCTCTACAGATTCGCGGTGATTGCAGAAGATGATGGTAGACCTATTACCCAAATAGCAAACCAATTGAAACAAAGTCTCCAATTTGTCCTTATCTGATTGTACCGTTTTTACAGCCAAACCGGTAGAAGGGTCATTAGGGTCGTCGGTCAAGAAATTTAATTCTTCATGCTCGCTCAAACCCACAAACTCAGGAATATCTACAGCTTCGGTAGCCGAGGTAAGTATACGCTTTTCTAAAGCAGGGATAGCACCTATTATCGCCGACATTTCTTCCACAAAACCCAGTTCCAGCGATTTGTCAAACTCATCAAGCACCAAAGTTTTTATATGCTCGGTCTTGATATTTTCTCTGCGAATATGGTCGGCCAGGCGGCCAGGAGTGCCTACTATAACCGCCGGTGGCTGTATAAGGTTGTTTTCCTCAATCTCCCTTTTATGGCCACCATAGCAACAAGAAATTTTGTAACCCGTACCCATTTGCTTAAACACCTTTTCTATCTGCATGGCCAGCTCGCGCGATGGCACTATTATTATAGCTTGTGTATGTTTATTGTTGGCCTGCAAACTGCTAAGGATAGGCAGTAAGAAAGCTAGTGTTTTTCCAGAACCAGTGGCAGATAAAAGTACAACATCGTTATGTTGTTCGTTGGCGGCGATGGCCGCCACTTGCATTTCGTTGAGCGCTTCAATATTTAGGTTAGCCAATATCTGCTCTACCGAATAATTATTTTTTTCCATTTGTGCAAAAGTACACTATTTGTGAACAAGGATTATTTTACCGTTTGGGCTTATGTTGTATAGGTTATAGCTAACCAGCGATAGGCTTAAGTTTTACAAAATAAACACGACGTCAATTCGACCGACGAGGTACCAGGAGTGGAGAACTTTTATCACCGAAGGTAAATCTAATCACCCGCAGTGTCCAAGCGCTGTAGATGTCTCCACTTCGCAATTTTTGTTTCATTTCATTACACAAAAAAAGCTTCGGTCGACATGACGGCGTGTTTAGACCTAATTGCGTTGTGGTTAAATAAAAAAAGCCAGCATCTCCTTAATGGAAATACTGGCTCACCAATTACAATGCTGCTCGTTATCAGCATCAAAAATTAGCCTTTAATCAGTTTGCTTTTTAGTACCAGCGCACCAATAAACACAACAAGGGTTACTGCACTTAATATGGTCATTACCAACATGATTTTTTACGTTTTTAGAATTGTGTAAGGTCATTAACTAATGTGCGCCATTCAGCAAGTTCAGGTATGCCTGGCTTGCGTTTGCCAAAGAACTGAACGATCATTTCGCCAGCAGCATCATACACTTCCAAAGAAGTAATCATGCCATCTACCGAAGGTTTCTTTACGATATAACTATTGGCAATAGCATTCTCTCTTACATGCAAATTGAAGTCGGGGTCAAGCACGTTAAACCATGGTCCAGCTTCCATCACTTTTTTAACTTCACCTGTATGTATTTGAATACAACCACGATTGCCAACGAATACCATGATAGGTACATTGCGCTCAGCCGCCATGGCAAGCACTTTGCGCATAGTATCGTTAGGCACTTGTTTTACAAAATCGGCAGGAGCCAAGCGCATAGCCTGATGGCGACCTACACCATGCTTGCCCAACATACCAAAGAACTCATGCGTATCTTTAATTTCTTGCCAATCATTTTGAAAAGCTGCAACATCTATATCGCTATCCGCTTTGTCTGCAGCCTTTGCTGGATAAGGCGTTACGCTTAGTGTAGCGCTTTGCTCTGCAGCTGTATATTTTTTAGCTAAGGCATGATAGGCTTCCATATTGGTATCATCAGTAGCATAAATTTTATGCGTAGCCTCACCAGCTTTATCAAAAAACTGAAAACTGTAGCGGTCATTTTCATTTACTGCAAAACCAGCACCCCAGTGCATCATAAACAAACGAAGATCGATATCGGCATTCAAAGCCGTGCCTACAGGGCCTTGGTAAGTAATGTTGTCGTAAATACCTTTGCGCTCGTGTACGGCATCATCGTTGCGGGTAAGCGCCATTACTTTTCCTAAGGCTAATACTTCTACTAAAAATTCTTTCCAGTCGCCTTCCAATACCGTTACGCCATTGCCCACATTGGTAGCCAATAGTTCTGCCTCACTCACGTTCAAATGCTTGGCAGCATCGCGAATGCGCATCTTCGGGTTTTCCGTCTTCAATTGCTCCCACTGCTCTTCTATAGAAATCGTTGCTGTACTCATGATATTATCAGATTGTATTTTATAAAAATTAAAAACTATTTCGTCGCAAAATTTTGATACTGCTTCAATACCGGGCAAACCGTAATGAAGGGATGTGGATAGTTTTTGGCTTGGTGCAAAGATGCTTGCACGCCAAAGGTTTCCATTATGTTTTCTTCGTTCAAAGAAACTTCTTTGGTATCGAAGCTTATGTTGTTTCCTTGTTTCAGCAGCAATACATCGTCGGCATACTGCATGGCCAAATTCAAATCGTGCAATACGGCTATCACCGTGAAATTGGCTGTAGTCAAGGCTTTTACCAAGGCAAGCAATTGATGTTGATAATGAATATCCAAAGCACTTACTGGTTCATCCAACAATATCAGGCGTTGGTCAGACGGGGTGTCCCATACTTGTGCCAATACCCTTGCCAGTTGTACGCGCTGTTGCTCGCCACCCGAAAGCGTTAGGTAATTTCTGGTCAGGAATTTATCTACGCCCACATATTCCGATACTTTCTTTATCACCTCTTTGCACTGCGCCGTTAGCTTATTATTAAAGTGTGGGTAACGACCCATAGCAATAATATCGTGTACGCTAAAAGGCATTTGCATATTGTACTGCTGACGCAATACGGAGCGCGTTTTTGCCAATTCCTTAATATCCCAATCGCCCAGGCCCTTACCGTTCCAAATAATGCTGCCCGACAAAGGCTTAATTTCTCCACTTATTATTTTAAGTAAAGTAGATTTACCGGCACCATTGCTACCCATCAAAGCCGTTACAGCACCAGGTCTTATGCCAACACTTATGTTGTTGAGCAAGGTACGCCCCTGTACTTTATACGATATGTTGGAAAGTTGTAGCATTATTGATTTATAAAAAAACGGTTTTCTTTTTTTCTCTTAATAATAAATAAAGGAAGAACGGACCTCCTGCCATGGCAGTAATAATGCCAATGGGTATTTCTATCGGTGGTGCTATGGTTCTGCTTACTAAATCTGCTAAGACCAACAAAGTGGCGCCGGTAAAAGCAGAGGCAATTAATAATCGTTTATGCTCTGGGCCAATAATCATTCTGATAATGTGTGGCACTACCAAGCCCACAAAGCCAATGATACCAGACACTGCTACCGATGCACCCACACCCATAGCACACAACAACATAACCATGGTCTTCAGGCGCTCGGTGCGAATACCTAAATACGCTGCATCGCTTTCGCCCAGGCTAAAGGCATTCAAGGCTTTGGCAAAGAAGGGCATGATGATAATGCAGCTCAAGCAAAAAGGTAAAATACCACCAATAGTTGTCCAGCTGGCACCACCCAAACTACCCATCATCCAAAAGGTTACACTACGCAACTGTTGGTCATTGGCCGACAGCGTAATGAAACTTGTGGTGGCGCCCGATATGGCGTTTACCGCAACACCCGCCAGCAGCATAATGCCCACATTGGTTCTGCCCTGCTGTTGCGAAAATTTATACACAATAAACATCGCCAACAAAGCACCAACGAAGGTGGCAATGTTCAAACTATATTGACCCAACATAGATTGAAAACCTTCAAAGAACGTACCACCCAAAACGATAACCAATACCGTAGCCGTAGATGCTGTACTGCTAATACCAATCAAGCCCGGGTCGGCTAAGGGATTGCGAAACAAACCTTGCATGGCCGCGCCGCATACTGCCAATGTACCGCCTATGAGCATAGCCATCACCACTCTGGGCAGCCTTATAATCCACAACACACTCTCTTGCTGCTCATCAAAAGGAATACCAATGGCAAAACCCATTTTATGGCACAAAATGCTTATCACCTCACCAGGACTTATAGACAAAGCACCTTTGCCTACTGCCCATATACAAGCTGCTAGCAGCACGGCAACCAATAAAATAAAGAACCTATTCGTTTTCAAAAATGGGGTGATTGTTTAGTTTTTTAATGGCAATTAAATCACCTTATCAATTTAATTATTTAGCAGCAACAGGCTTAGCAGTAGGTTGCGTATGTATTTTTTCGCCCAATAACTTAATGGCTTCTACTACACGTGGGCCAAAGCTCGAAAGCAATTCACCATCCATTACAATAAAGTTTTTGTTTTTACCAGCATTAGTTTGTGCTACACCAGGCACTTTCAGCATACCTTCTGGTCCGTCAAGGCTCTCTAAACCAGAATCAAAAAGAAGGATAGCGTCAGGATTTTGTTTTACCAAAGCCTCTGCAGTCAAGGGTTTGAACCCTTGTATTTCTTTAGCCGCATTTACGCCACCAGCCAAGGCTATCATTTTAGCCATAGGCATATCATCACCGCAAACAGATAAGGCACCTGCTCCACGCGCATAAATAAACAATACCGAAGGTTGTGTTTCGTATTTAGGAAGCGCTTGGTAAGCTGCATCAATATTGCTCACCAATTTTTGTCCTTCTTCTTTCTTCTGGAAAGAATCGGCCAACATGGTAATTACTTTTTTAGTACCGTCGATAGAATATTCTTGGTCTATCATCCACACTTTTACACCAGCTTGTTCTAGCTGCGTAGCCTGTTCTGGTTTCAAACCCCTTTCCTTCATGCTAATAACATAATTGGGTTTAAGGGCAAGAATGGCTTCAATATTAAGGTTGTGCGTGCTACCTACTTTAGCCTTAGCTTTTACAGATTCGGGAAAAGTACTGGTAACGTCAACGCCCACAATATTGTTTTCCATACCAATACCAGCCAATGTTTCAGACACAGCACCACTTAAGGAAACGATACGAATTGAATCTGTTTTTGCTTTATCTGCACCAGCTTCGGCACTTGTGTTTGAATTGCAAGAAAAAAGAGAAGTGCTTACAACAGCTATAGCTGCTATGGATAAAAATTTACGAAACATATTGCGGTTTGATTATTGTTAGTATATCGCCGCAAAATTAGTGTCATAGAAATGTAAAGAATTTCAAAATCAGGAAAACTTCTTTCACAATCGGGAAAATGTGGTTTTTGAACACACAAAAAAAGCGACAAATCCAGGATTTATCGCTTTTTGATAATTTATAAATTAATTATTTGATACCCAATTTAGCCTTTACTGCTGGCAAAATGTTTTCACCATCTTTAGCATAAAGCAATTGTGCACCATCAAAAATGTAGTCATAACTACCTTCTGAACCTACGGCTTTGATAGCAGCTTGTGCTTTATCTAAAATAGGTTTGAACAATTCAGACCTTTTTTTAGCGATTTTATCTTCAGCGCCAGCTTGAAATTCTTGAGCACTTTGCTGTAAACGTTGAATGTCTTTTTCTTTTTGCTCTTTTACAGCATCGGTCCAGGTTTTGCTCTTTTCTTCGTACTCTTTATATTTTGTTTGAATTTCAGTGCCCATTTCTCTCAATTGCGTTTCAATACCAGCACCATATTTTTGCCAAGTAGAATCTGCTTTTTTAGCTTCTGGCATAGATTCTAATAATTCTTGAGAATTAATATAACCGAATTTTTTCTGTGCTTGTGCGCTAAGACCTAATGTAACTCCAATGGCAAGCAAAAAAAGGATTTTCTTCATTTTGTTTTCTTATTTGTTTTTCTTGTGTATGCCCGCTTCAGCAGGACTTATTATTAAAAATTAATTGCTAAAAATTGTCGCGAAGTTAAGCGAATTATTTAATTCCGGGAATGAGTTTTACAACCTCATCACTTTTATCCAATTTTGGATCGGCGTAAAAAATGGTGATACCACCCGCTTTATCATACACCATATCGTAGCCTCTTGCTTGAGCATATTGTTGCACAGCATTGTACACTTTATCCTGAATTGGCTTTACTAAACTTTGGCGTTTTTTAAACACCTCACCTTCGTAACCAAAATATTTTTTCTGCAAATCTTTAGCTTCTTTTTCTTTAGCTACTATTTCATCTTCACGTTTTTTGCGCACTGCTTCAGATAACATAGGACGCTCTGCCTGATAGCTTTTATACATCTGATCTATCGACTGCATTCTGGTATCCACTTCTTTTTGCCATCCTTGTGAGGCAACATCCAATTGCTTTTGGGCATTATTGTAATCAGGTATTTTTTCTAAAATGTATTTAGAATCAATAACGCAGTAACGTTGTGCGGTGGCTGCTATACCACTTGCTATAACAATGGCAAAAGCCAAAATAATCTTTTTCATATTGTTATTTGAATTTAGTCGCTCTTTGATGATTAAAATTAAACTAAGTTTAAATGAATAATTTAAAGAAGGCGTTAATGTTAATAACACATTTATCGCTCAAACAGTTCTAATCTGGTTCGAAACCTAACATAAAGGTGAACTTAGTTCTGTTGCCAAAGCCCATTTCGTTTCTATCAAATCCATAGCCATAGTCGAGACCCAGCAAACCAAACATTGGTAGAAACACACGGATACCTACACCCGCCGAGCGATATACCTTAAACGGATTATACTCCTTAAAGTTCTGCCAACCATTAGCACCTTCCACAAAAGCCAAACCAAATATGGTAGCACTAGGGTTGAGCGAGAATGGATAACGCACCTCGGCAGTATACTTATTGAAAATAACCGCATCTGTAGCATATACCTCATAACCACGTTGGGCAATGATATCGCGACCTACAAACATATTGAAACCAGACAATCCATCGCCACCCACATTGAAACGCTCAAATGGTGAATAACCTAAATTCTTATTATAATAGCCTAAGAAACCGTATTTGGTTGCCAATTTCAATACTAGGTCGCCAGCAATGCGTTGGTACCATTCGGCAGTAAAGCGATACTTGTGGTACTCAATCCACTTAAATTTCTCGCTGGTTGGCTCATTAGCAAAATCTCTATCACTAAAGGCAGAATACGGGGGCGTAAACTGCATGGTAAGATTTATATTAGAACCGCTTCTTGGATAGATAGGTTGGTCTACAGAGTTACGTGCAATAGATAAACGTAGTGAAAGGTTATTAGCCGTTCCGTCCGTAAATCCTGGAATTAAGGAGAAATCTTTCAAGAAATAATTCTGATAGTTTACTCCATAAGAGAATACGAAGTTGTCATCAGGCCACTTTAAGCGTTTGCTCATAGTAACACCACCACCCATATTACGCAAATAGTGATCGTTAGGGCTGCCATTGTACATGCCGCTAGATGAGTAAGATTGACGGCCATACACACCACTTACCGTAAGCGCTGTTGGTCTTTTACCACCCAACCAAGGTTCGGTGAAAGAGAAGTTGGCAGAGTTAAACCACAAACCGTTAGACTGATAACGTAATGATAATTTCTGACCATCACCCATAGGCAATGGATCCCACTCTTTAAAGTTTAAAAAGTTGCGTAACGAAAAGTTGTTGAACACAATACCAATAGTACCGGTGAAGCCAATGCCACCACCAAAACCAGCGGATAATTCCAACTGATCGCTCGATTTTTCAGCTACCTGATACTCTATATCCACTGTACCATCGGCTTGGTTTGGCTTAGGTATCGGATTTACTTTCTCCGGGTCAATAAACCCAAGGTTAGAAATTTGGCGGATAGAACGAATGATATCTGTACGGCTAAATTTATTACCAGGTAAGGTGAATAATTCCCTGCGCAATACATGGTCGTTCGTACGGTCGTTGCCCGATATGGTAATATTTTTATTAATCGCTTGTGGCCCTTCTACGATGTTCACTTCGTAGTTGATGGTATCGCCAATAATAGATTTTTCGCGCGGGGTAACAGTAAAGAATAAATAACCATCATCCATATACAAACTACCAATATCCAGGCTACCATCTTGGCTAGGCATAGAGCCAAGGCGACTGTCCAACAATTCTTGGTTATACACATCACCTTTTTTGATGCCCAATAATAAGGTTAATAAAGAATCGGAATGCTTGGTATTTCCCTTCCAATTAATGTCGCCGAAATAATACTTCTTACCCTCCTTAATCTTAATTTCAATATTGAGGTTACCATTATTAGCGAAATAGGTAGTATCATCTACCAATTCTGCATCGCGATACCCTAGCGAGTTGTAATATGCAATTAGGCTGTTCTTATCTTCTTCATATTTTTTAGGGCTAAATTTAGAACCCGCAAAAATATTCCAACGGAAATAGGGATTCAAAGCATCCAATGTTTTACTCAAAGAAAGGTAGCCTTGGTTCTTAAGGTATTTCTTGAACGAGCGCTCGCTACCGCCATATACAGTAGCAGCATCGGCAGGGTGCAAAGAAATACGGGGCATTTCTTTAGAGCCTTTCATTGTGGCTTTCAGCCTTGTATCATTGGCATTCTCGTTACCGGAAAAAGCAATTTGGTTAACGTGAATCTTGCTGCCTTTATCAACGGTAATTAACAAAGCAACAGTATTAGGACGTATCGAATCTTTTTGTTCTAGAACAGTAGTTTTTACTGCCATAAAACCCTTCTCGTTGTAATATTTTTTTATTCTTTCTATAATATCTTTCTTCATAGCCTCAGTAACCATACGGTTCTGCACTATTTGTAACTTCTCTTTTATTTCTGTTTCCTGCGTTTTGGAAATGCCTCTGATGCTGAATCTGCTTAACCTTGGCAATTCTTTAATAGCAATGTCCAAAGTCACTTTGCTACCTTCAATTTTAGCAATAGTGATAGCAATGTCCGCAAACATTTTTTGGTCCCACAGGTTACGGATAGCCTTTGTTACCGCCGGGTCGTTTGTCAATTTGATATTATCGCCCTTAGCAAGCCCAGTTATGGATTTAATAACTTCGCCGTCAGCATATTTGGTTCCCGAAACAATAATTGAATCAATGGTATACGTACCCGGACGAGTACCGGTATTGCTAACGCCAGCCAATTGTGCCTGTGCTAATGGTGCAATAAAATGGAGCAGTAATAGGGTGCTAAGAAAATAGCGAAGTTTTAAATTAGGCATTGATGTTGTTGAAGCTAATAATAGTTCTGTTTTTATGCTAAACCCTTAATGATATTTAAGATGGTTTTACTTGTTCACTCGTTTTGCCAAATCGTCTTTCCCGTTGTTGGTAATTTAAGATGGCGTCAAAAAGATGATTTTTCCTAAAGTCGGGCCAATGAATATCGGTAAAATATAATTCGGTATAAGCCATTTGATACAATAAGAAATTGCTAATCCTATGTTCGCCGCCGGTTCTTATCATCAATTCTGGGTCAGGATATTGTTTAGTAGTCAAAAACAGCTCAAAATATTCGCTGGTGATTGCTGAAGCCGAAACTTTTCCAGAAGCCACCTCATTTGCTATGCTACGCACCGCCGATTGAATTTCCCAACGGGCACTGTAACTAAGCGCAAGCACTAATGTAAGACCTGTACAACCAGCGGTAATCTCCATACCTTCGTTCAATTCCTGTTGACATATTTCAGGAAGCGAAGCAAAATCGCCAATTACCTGTAGGCGTACATTATTTTTCTTCAAATCATCTACTTCACGTCTTATAGTGCTTACCAAAAGCTCCATAAGTGCATCTACTTCATACTTTGGTCTATTCCAGTTTTCGGTAGAGAATGCATATAAAGTAAGGTATTGCACACCCAACTCACCGCAACCTTCCACTACTTCTCTTACGCTGATAACGCCTTGCTGATGACCATGAATACGGTCCTCACCTTTCTCCTTAGCCCAACGTCCATTGCCATCCATAATGATGGCAATATGTTTGGGCAAGTAGGTAGTGTCTATTAAAGATTTGCTTTCCATTGCTCGTTTCCTAATTCCAAAAGTGGGCAAAGTTACAAAAATAGCATTACCTATTGCTATGTTCCTTTTTCTGAGACTATTTATTAGGCTTTTTGTCCCATTTTTTAGATTAGTAATGGGAATTAACGTAATAGTTTGGTTGAAAATTGTTTAACCCTCCCAAAGATTTTA
>Ga0256788_1000419_pt1 | contig 11450 bp, 9 predicted proteins | sample MC6MC0939MT_FD_186355 | JGI IMG/M metagenome (GOLD analysis project Ga0256788, IMG submission 186355) | Metatranscriptome of enriched soil aggregate microbial communities from Iowa State University, Ames, United States - MC6-MC0939-MT... | ecosystem: Environmental > Terrestrial > Soil >...
CGGGATTGTTAAAATATCGTTTGCATACATTGTCATCGGATCATCAACGTTTTCACCAATTTTGAATGCTGGTGTTGGAGATGTAGGTCCAATGATAACATCAAAGTCTTCAAACACTTTGTCATAGTATGCTTTGATCAGTGTACGTGCTTGTTGTGCTTTTTTGTAATACGCATCATACGTACCTGCACTTAGTGAGTAAGTTCCAAGCATGATACGGCGCTTTACTTCATCACCAAAACCTTGAGCACGTGTTTCTTTATAAAGGTCCATTAAATTTGTCACGTTTTCTGCACGGAAACCATAACGGATACCATCGAAACGAGATAAGTTAGAAGACGCTTCGGATGAAGAAAGAATATAGTACGCAGCAAGTGCATACTTCGAATGCGGAAGAGATATTTCTTCTACAGTAGCACCTAAACCTTTTAATACCTCTAATGCAGCAAGCACTGATTGACGTGCTGCTTCGCCAACACCTTCACCAAGGAATTCTTTTGGTACTGCGATACGTAGGCCTTTAACATCACCAGTAAGAGCTGCAGCATAGTTTGGTACCTCTACATTAGCAGAAGTAGAATCATTTGGATCTAAGCCTGCAATAGCTTCAAGTAATAACGCATTATCTTCAACATTGCGTGTAATTGGTCCAATTTGATCTAAAGATGATGCAAATGCTACTAGACCAAAACGAGATACACGACCATATGTAGGTTTCATCCCTACAACACCACAGTAAGCTGCTGGTTGACGGATTGAACCACCTGTATCTGAGCCAAGAGAGAATGGTACTTCACCTGCTGCTACAGAGGCTGCAGATGCACCTGAAGATCCCCCTGGTACGTGGTTTAAATTCCATGGGTTTTTAGTTGTTTTGTAGTATGAATTTTCATTAGATGAACCCATTGCAAACTCGTCCATGTTTAGTTTACCGACTGTAATCATACCGGCTTCACGTAGCTTGTTTACAACAGTTGCATCGTAAATTGGCATAAAGCCTTCAAGAATTTTAGAGGCACACGTTGTTTCTAAGCCTTCTGTTACGATGTTGTCTTTCACACCGATTGGAAGACCAAAGAGTGGTCCACGTTCTTCAAATGGAACTTTATCCATTTCAGCAGCTATTGCAGTTGCTTTTTCTTCGTTTGAAGCCAGGAATGCTTGTACATCGCCGTCTAGCTTTGCAATACGCTCGTATGCTTCTTTCGTTAAGTCAGCGATCGATAAGTTACCTGCTTTAATTTCTGCTTGTAACTCCTTAGCTGAACGTTCAAATAACGTCATGAGGAATCCTCCTATGTTTTAGTATTACATGATAGCTGGTACTTTTACTTGACCATCTTCTTGTTCTTTTACGTTTAACATCATTACTTCACGGTCTAGACCTTTTACTGCCACGTCTTCACGCATTATATTGACTAATGGTAAAACATGTGTTGTTGGTTCAACATTCGTTGTATCTAGCTCGTTTAATTGCTCTGCAAAGTCTGTAATTTTGCCAAGCTGTTCAGCAAATTTCTCTGCTTCTTCTTCTGTAATTGCAAGACGTGCTAAATTTGCCACGTGCTTTACTTCTTCTTTTGTTAATTTAGCCATTTTTCACACCTCCGAATACTTGTTCAATTCATTGTTTTTATTGATAACAATAGGGTTGAATAAAGTTAACCATGCCAATAATCATAACATTTTTCATATTAAAAATCACAACTTTCACCAAAAATATAGAAACTTTCACTACTATAACGAAGTGTTGTCAATCTATACCAATGGTTTCCCTTCAATTCTATATGTCTACATAAAAATATAGCCAGCTCAAAGGCTGACTATATTAGTCATAAACATGCACGTAAGGATCCTTATCATTGGCCTTTTTAATAATTAATGCCTCTGGACCATTTACAGAAGTAACGCTCACCTCAACATGAATATTATCAAATTGATTAATTAAAATACCCGTCAAATATTGCGTAAAGCCTATTATTTCTGCTTTACCGAAAAATTGGATTGGAATTTCAATCGAAAGGTTTTGTATTTGCTTATTGCGATAGAAACCTGTCCCTATCACACTCGTATAGTTTGAGAAATACTTATCAACATCTTGTTTAAAATTCTTGAAGTTATTGTTGACATCTCTGTAAATATCTTGTGAGTCATCTGTTGGGAACAAAATATAATTTTCATCGATACCTTCCCAATCAGCAATACTGTTCTGCCCAGATTTTGCTACTCCATAGCTAAAATATGCTCCTGGAATAATTTGATTGCGAGCTTGCTGTTTAAACAAACCAACAACAATTGGAACATCCTTTAACTCATCACGTGTACGTAAACGAGAAACTATTTCAGCAGCCATTTTTTTGCCTTGCTCCACAAGCGTAGATTCTGAAATTGGTGCCTCATAATATTCGCCATACTGTTCTTTTTGATAATAATAAATGGAGTTTAAGGCAAGCCCTATTGAAATCCCACCTAATTTCACTTTATTATCTTTCGTTTTTGTTAAGTAATTTTGCTCTACAATATGGGATAAATAAATGGGTGCCTTCGTTGCCCGCTCTTCAGGTGTCATTGAGTCTGTTGTCGGTGGATTTAATCCATCGTCTGTTTGTGAACTACGGGCAAGCCAAGAACTCACTGTACTTTCAGCTAAATATTGACCTTCTTGGAAGTAATAGTTTTCTGTGTCAAACTCGTTTTGAGATAGACGCATTAAACCCGCTTCCACTTCCTTCATATCATATTTCGTATAAAGATTTGATACAACTAGACCTCTACTGGCACTCTCTTTATAAGGAATAAGTGTCTTATAATAAGATTCATCAATCTGTATGCTTGGGATAATGGTTGTTTCAGCTTTTTCTTTCTGTTGCGTTTCTTGTGTAAGCTCTGTCTCCTTCTTGTCAGAAGGCACACAGCCGACTAGCATTGCAGCAGCTACAATTGCTGGAATGAGTCGAAAAGACTTCATTATTTAGTGCTCCTTTACTAATAGTCAATTTCAGGCTGACGAATCCATCGACGCCCTGATATATTATCGTTTTGTTAATCATGCACGGATTAGATGAGGTTAAGTTGTTCAATTAAGTTTTCTTCATTCCACACTTCAATACCTAATTGTTCAGCCTTAGTCAGTTTTGAGCCCGCATCTGCCCCTGCGATGACAAGGTCCGTTTTTTTGCTGACACTGCCTGTTACAGTACCACCTAACTCTTCTATTTTCGCCTTTGCTTCGTTGCGTGTCAATTGCTCAAGTTTACCAGTTAGGACAATTGTTTTGCCTGCAAAAGGATTATCGCCTACAACCACTTCTACTTTTTTACCTTTAAAGTTCATATTCACGCCCACTTCAGCAAGGCGTCCAATAACTGCACGTGCGTCTTCATTTGAGAAATATTCCACTAATGAAGAAGCCATTTTATCGCCAATCTCGTAAATAGCCACAAGTTGTTCCTCTGTTGCCGCCATTACGGCTTCCATCGAACCAAATTCCTCTGATACGATTTTTGCCGCCTTCTCACCAACATGACGAATTCCTAAACCAATTAATAAACGCTCCATTGAATTTTCTTTAGAGGCTTGAATAGCATTTACTAAATTGGTTGCAGACTTTTCGCCCATCCGTTCTAGCTCGACCAGTTGTTCTACTGTTAAATGATATAAATCAGAAACATCATGGATTAAATCTGCACGTAATAATTGCTCAACAACTTTATCCCCAAGCCCATCAATATTCATAGCATTGCGAGACACGAAATATTTAATGCTTTCTGCAATTTGAGCAAAGCATGCAGGATTTACGCAACGTAATGCAACTTCACCCTCAATACGAATCAATTCACTATCGCATACAGGACAATTTTTTGGCATCTCAAATGGAACAGAATCCTCAGGACGTTGCTCAATTAGCACCCCTACAACTTGCGGGATAATATCACCAGCTTTTCGAATAATCACTGTATCCCCAAGGCGTATATCTTTATCTCGAATGAGATCTTCATTGTGTAAAGAAGCACGTTGCACTGTCGTCCCTGCTACTTGAACGGGAGTTAAAATAGCTGTTGGTGTGACAACACCTGTACGTCCCACTGTTAAATCAATATCAAGTAATGTTGTGACAACTTCCTCAGCTGGAAATTTATAAGCAATGGCCCAGCGTGGACTTTTTGCCGTGTAGCCTAGCTCATCTTGTTGAGCGTAGCGGTCTACTTTTATAACGATACCATCAATTTCGTAAGCTAGGTTTGGACGGTTTTCTGTCCAATGTTCAATAAAGGCCATAACTTCTTCGATGGTAGAGCAACGCTGACGCTCTTTATTGGAGGGGAAACCTAGGCCTTCTAAATAGTCAAGCATTTCTGCATGTCCGTCGATGCCATACACCTCACCATCTCCGCCAATGGCATAGATAAAAGTCGATAGTTGGCGACTCGCTGCAACTTTAGGGTCTAACTGCCGTAAAGAGCCTGCAGCGGCATTACGTGGATTGGCAAATAGTTCTTCATCATTGTCAACACGTTGCGCATTTAATTTTTCAAATGATTTTTTCGGCATGTACGCTTCACCACGTACTTCTATTGTAATCGGTTCTTTTAAACGCAGAGGTATGGCACGAATTGTCTTTAAATTGGCTGTAATTTCTTCCCCTACAACACCGTCCCCTCTTGTTGCGCCTTGTACAAACATGCCATTTTCATATTTTAATGAGATGGCAAGACCATCTATTTTCAGCTCACATACATAAGAGAAATGATCCCCAATAGCCTGTCGAACTTTACGATCGAATTCTCGTAAATCTGCTTCGTTAAAAGCGTTTGATAGACTTAGCATTGGGTAATCATGTGTCACCTTTTTAAAGCCTTCTACCACTGTTCCTCCAACACGTTGAGTAGGTGAATCAGGATAAATAAGCGATGGATTTGCTTCTTCTAAGGCAATTAATTCATGCAATAACTGATCATAAACACTATCAGCTACGACTGGTTTATCTAGTACGTAATAGGCATACCCATATTCATGTAATAATTTATTTAACTCCGCTATTCGCTGTTCTATTTCGTTCATTTACGTTCCTCCGCTTACGCTTTTTCAATCGGTGCAAATTGTGCCAGTAATCGCTTAATACCAATTGGTTGTGGAAAAGCGATATCAAGCTCTGTACTATCACCTTCGCCTTTTACACTTACAACCATACCCGTACCCCATTTTTTATGGACGGCCTTATCTCCAGCCTTCCAGCCAAACTGATCTCCACCTGTCGTTTGTAAACGAGCTGTGGCAGGCTGGGTTTGTTGAACGGCTCCAAGTGTACGTTTTTGATAACCACCTGTTGAACGATTGCTAGTAGCAAACGGTATATTCGTTTTAGTACCAGCTTTGGAAATAGATTCGGTAATATCTTCAGAAATTTCACCTAAAAATCGTGAAGCAATATTAAAGCTAGAACGGCCAAAAATCGTTCGGCTTTGTGCACATGTTAAATATAGTCGCTCCTCTGCTCGCGTCACACCAACATACATAAGACGACGTTCTTCTTCCATTTCATCTTGATCATCTAGTGAACGTGAATGCGGGAAAATATTTTCCTCCATACCGATAATAAAGACAATAGGAAACTCCAAGCCCTTAGCAGCATGCATAGTCATTAAAATAATATTCCCTTTGGATGCATCCTCTTTATCAAGAGCATCGATATCAGCAATAAGGGCCAAATCCGTTAAAAACGCTATCAGACTTTTATCATCGCTGCGCTCCTCAAAAGCTTTCGTGACAGATAAGAACTCCTCAATATTCTCTAAACGACTTTCGGCTTCAATCGTTTTTTCATTTTGTAACATTGTACGGTAGCCAGACTTATCAATGACTTGCTCTACAATTTCTGTGACAGATAAATATTCTTGCATTTCTGTAAAACCTTTAATCATTGCATAAAACAGTTCTGCTGAGTTTGCGGCTTTCCCAGATAGACTCATGAATATTAAATCATTCATGGCATCGAAAATGGAACGGTCCTGTTCAATTGCATAGCGTGCCATTTTTTCAAAAGATGTAGCGCCAATGCTACGTTTTGGTTCATTAATGATACGTGCAAGTGATAAATCATCGTCATTATTAGCAATAAGGCGTAGATAAGCAAGTAAGTCTTTAATTTCTTTTCGATCATAGAACTTTGTCCCACCAACTATTTGATACACCATATTGGACTTTACAAGTACTTCCTCCATCACACGAGACTGGGCATTCGTACGATATAAAATGGCAAAGTCATCAAATGAACGATTTTCCTTTTCCATCAACTGTTGGATTGTTTGTACAACAAATTGTGCTTCTTCCTGCTCATTATAAGCTTTGTATAAAGCAATTTTTTCACCATCTGCATTTTCTGTGCGCAGTTCTTTTGGATAACGTGTTGTATTATTTTGAATGACGTCATTTGCTGCTTGTAGGATGCGTTTAGTTGAACGATAGTTTTGCTCAAGCATAATCACCTTAGCATTGGGATAATCCTTTTCAAAGGAAAGGATATTACCGATATCTGCACCACGCCAGCGATAAATTGATTGATCAGAATCCCCTACAACACAAATATTTTTAAATTTTTTAGCTAATAATTGCACAAGTAGATATTGGGATTTATTGGTATCCTGATATTCATCTACATGAATATATTGAAATTTATTCTGATAGTATTCCAGCACTTCTGGTACGCGTTTGAACAACGTAATGGTTGTCATAATTAAATCATCAAAATCCAGGGATTGGTTACGACGTAATCTTTTTTCATAGCCTTTATACACACGTGCAACGGTTTGTTCATAAGGGTTTTTATCATTCATTTGACCCTCATAATCATCTGCTGTAATGCACTCGTTTTTGGCTGCACTAATAGCATTTAAAATAGCTCGTGGCTCAAAACGCTTAGGATCGATATTCTCATCCTTCATTACATTCTTGATCACCGAAAGTTGATCCGTAGAATCTAGGATGGAAAAATTACGAGATATGCCTAGTTGATCGATATTGCGACGTAAAATTCTTACACACATCGAGTGGAAAGTAGATACCCACATACTATCGCCAGTTCCATTGCCAAGAATACCGTCAATACGCTCTCGCATTTCACGAGCAGCTTTATTGGTAAACGTAATGGCTAAAACTTTGGATGGATACACTTCCTTTTCTATGATTAAGTAAGCAATACGATGTGTTAATACTCGTGTTTTCCCTGATCCAGCACCAGCCATAATCAGTAGCGGTCCCTCAGTGGTTTTAACCGCTCTTTCTTGTTCAGGATTCATACCTGCTAGTAAATTTTTTGTTAACTGTTCCATTTCGCACCGCCTTACAAACATTTGTTCTAAAATTATAACGTATTTTTTACAGCCTTAACAGTCGCAAGTGCAGCTTTTAAATCTTCATAAATAATATTTCCCACTACTACCGTGTCTGCGAATTGTGCCATTTCCTCTGCCTGTTTTGCAGATGTAATTCCTCCACCATAAAAGAGCTTAGTATGCTTCAGTTCATTTTTCACAGCACTTACTACTTCTTGATTCCCATAAATTCCACTGTATTCTAAATAAAATACTGGAAGTTTAAAGAAATTTTCTGCCATGCGTGCATAGGCTACGATATCGTCAATCGATAAATCTGTTTTGGCACCTGTTACTTGTGCCACTTTACAATCTGGATTTAAAATACAATAACCTTCTGCCACCAATTCATCCCATACCATGATATCTCCAAACTCTTTAATGGCTGCATGATGCAAATTTTTAATCCATTTTGGATCATCACTATTTAAGACGGTCGGAATGAAGTAATAATCATAGCCTGGTGTAATCGCATCAATAGTCGAAATCTCCAGAGCTATTGGTACTTCGAAGCGCCTAACACGAACAAGTAAATCTAATACCCCATCTAAAGTTACATTGTCTGTTCCACCAACTAAAATAACGTCTGTCCCAGATTCGCAAATTTTTTCTAAATCTTCATCTGAAATGTTCTTTGCTGGATCTAGCTTGAACACATGTCTCCATTCTAAATAATCCATTTATTTTACCACCTATCGTTTTCTATCTATTCGTTTACAAGTATAGCTTATGATGGACGACAAAAAAATGAAAAAGACTGAGTAGAACATCTACCCAGTCTCATTTTCCAACTATTATTTTGGTGCTTGAAACGGTTTCTCGTCAGGATACAAACGACCTAGCATTTCATCATATGTATCGTTTCCATAATCGAAGCAACGTCGAACACGTGAAATCGTTGCTGTACTTGCACCTGTTTCCTTTTTAATGGATTCGTAGGTTTTCTTTAAACGTAATAAATGTGCAACCTCAAAGCGTTGTGCCAACGATTGAATTTCACTAATCGTGCATAAATCATCAAAAAACTTATAACATTCTTCGATGTCTTTCAGCTCTAACACTGCTTTAAATAATTGATCTGTTTGATGCCCCCGAATTTTTTCGATTTGCATTCAATTTTCCTCCCTTTAAGGCTGCGTTTTCACCATTGCTTGTAACCCTGGTGAAGATGGTACAAAATGAACCCACGACTTTCCTGATACTAGCTTTACAGGCTCCCCTGATTGCTCAACAGCCATTGGTATTCCATTCACATTAGCCCATTTGACTTCCCTCAAATAGCCATTTTGCAATACATACGCATTTCCACCAGAAGTTAAATCAATTTCTTGGCGACCAATATCATCAATTGTTTGGTGATCCATTTCAAAAAATAGAACATTTGCCAATGATAGTGTTTCGCCTGTTAACATGTCTTTTGTGTCCACGCCAGCCGATTGTCGTTCATAGTGATTACTTTGATGATCGTACACATACGAATTGTGGAAATCTTCATTATTTCCGTAGTAAATGTCAACTTGACTTGTTTCAATGCCTATTTTACCACGTTCATCGGGTTCATAAAAAGCCTGAAGTACTTTTTCACTGTAATTCATTGAAGCGCCCACCATTTCAGCGCCTTTTATAATCATTTCAGATGTAATATATGAATTGTGTGGAGCAACCCGTTCGCTTGAACGTTTAAAAAGTATACCATCATAGGCCATACCATTGATATTATCGACTACACGATTATCAAGCATTGTTTTCGCCTCTGGACTATAGCCATGAGCTACATAAAAGGCATCGAATCCCTTTGCTATATCGATAAAATAAGAGCGTGCACTACGAACTGGCCCTATATTGTCAGGTAGCTCACTTTGATAAACTGCTAAAAAACGAGTTAAATTTCCTTCCGCCAGCATTTCATAAATGATATCCGCATCAGCTAGTCCTGATTGTGGCCGTGCGGCTGGATGATTATTAATGGTTACGATAATAGGTCGCTGGGTGATTTCTTCTTGTACAGCCTCCCCTGTAAGTGGTGCTACGAATGCTGGTTGTTGAACTGGCTCTTCAACTACGGTTTCTTCCTCCACTCTACTTTCATCATCTTCTTTGACCTTTGGTGTATCCTTAGAACATCCTCCGATCATCAAAGCACTAAATGCCATAGCCATCAATAAATTCTTCGATTTGAACACAAGCATTACTCTCCTTTGAACAATTACACATAAAGGTAATTGTTTACACAACCGAAATACTTTCATACATTAGCGCATAACAGCAGGTAATAATAACTTATTCTTCATCACATCGAAAATCCCTTTTGGTGTTATACGAATATATGGTAAATGAGTGGACTGTAAAAATAATAGTGTATAAATAGCATCCCCTAATTGATACCCACGTTCTGCTAAAGCTTGTTTTAAAGCCTTTTCTTTCTCTGTTAACGTCAATACATCCCCATCATATAAAAGTCCACCAATGGCTAATGGGATATCTGCAATGACTTCTCCTTTTTCTACAAGGACAATACCACCATTCATCGCCTTCATTTCTTCAAAGGCTCTGATCATATCCTCTTTATTTTTTCCAATCAATAAAATATCACCTGTGTTTGAGTAGGATGATGCAAAGCCTTGAACACCTGTCGCAAATCCTTTAATCATCGTATTAACATGCCAGTTACCTTGTCGGTTTATTAACATTAAATAACACTCATCATGATCCGCCAGCTGCCCTTCTCTAGTAATCAATGAATTATACGGTTTTGTAATGACATCATTAATAAGCTCAATTCCGAAAGGCATAGAAAATTGGAAATCTTGTGAGTCTAGTGAGAAATCTAAATCGAACGCTGGGATACTAGAATAATCGATTGCTGCCAATCTATGCACACGTTCTCCATCACGCTTCAGCCATACACCCTTTGATAGGACACTTTCTGGTACAGGATGATATTCATCTTGTAAAATATTAAGCGAAGCAAAGCGACCTGTCGCGATAAAACCATGTAGATTGGACATATTATAATAGCATGCCACATTATAAGAAGCCATTTGGTAGGCATCAATTGGAGAAACGCCTGCATCTAGGGCTACTTGAATGCATTTATCCATAACACCGTCCTCATGGAATGAAGGTGGCGAGCCATCAGTTGTCATCATTAAATGATCAAAAATAGGAAGTTCTTTTTCTACGATTCCTTTTAATAGATGCGGTAAATCTGGTCGAATAGATGAATGACGTAATGTCACTGCATAGCCTTGCATTATACGTCGCTCTACTTCCTCCACTGTCATCGCCTCATGATCACCATCTGCACCAAGAAGTTTCATACGAGCTAGAGTTCTCTCAGATGCTCCTGGGAAATGACCTTCAACTTTTTTACCTAGCCCCTTTGCCATTTGCATGCGATAAAGCATTTGATCGTCTCCATGTAACAACTTAGGCCAGCCTGTCAACTCTCCACCAAGCAAGACGTCTCTTCGCTCTAACCATTCTAAAATGGATGTGTTAGAGAATACTTCTTCCTCCTGCTCCAATTCCGTTTGTGAATCAAAGCGAGTCCACCAATAAAAAGAAAACGGTAGCTTTTTTAAATGATCTAAAATTGAAAACGCTTTCTTATTTTCTAAATTTAAAACGAAACTTAAATTATCGGAAATAAAAGTCGTTGTTCCTAGCTGCCCACAAAAATCTGCAAATGACTGTGGATGATAAAGCTGGAATGGGTGTACATGTGGCTCAATATAGCCAGGTACAATTGTTTTCCCTGTACAATCCACCACTTCTGTTCCTTCTATTAAAGGAGGCATTCTGTCACCAGCATAGACAATGCGGTCCCCTAAAACCCAAATGTTTCCTACAATCCATTGTTTCAACATACTATGCAAATACCTTGCATTTTTCAGCACAATATCAGGCGCCTTTTTTCCATCAATTACCGCTAATTGTTGACGTATTTTTGTTATTTTCCATACTGGATCCATGCTATTCGCTCCTTCCTAAATTGCGTAATTTTTCATTGTGTAAATCCAACTTGAAATCACATACTACTACTGCATAATCGCATATTTTCATAAAAATTATGCTTTA
>Ga0256788_1000427_pt1 | contig 11380 bp, 10 predicted proteins | sample MC6MC0939MT_FD_186355 | JGI IMG/M metagenome (GOLD analysis project Ga0256788, IMG submission 186355) | Metatranscriptome of enriched soil aggregate microbial communities from Iowa State University, Ames, United States - MC6-MC0939-MT... | ecosystem: Environmental > Terrestrial > Soil >...
CCGAAGGTCGGAGATGAATTGTACCAGCTGCGTTTCCGAGACGAAGCCGGCAAGTCTTCCGAGCAGCGCAGGAGAGAAGACGCAGTTGTAGACGGTCAGCGGATGCTTGGCCACATCCACATAAGCGGGACGAAACACGTGCGGCACGCCGATCGGAATATGGAAGAGCTGACCCTTGCGAATCGGGTGAACCTGTCCGTCGATATGGTGGAAGCCGGTTCCTTCGGCAACGAAGGCGAATTCGATAAAGTCGTGGTCGTGCACCGGCGCCTCGAAGTCCTCGGACGCCCGATTGACATAGACGAGCCGGTCGTGGAGGAAGAAGTAGTCGCCCTTCAAAGTATGGATCGGATTCACGCCATCACCGCCTGCAAAATGTCCGAAAATCCTAATCGAAATGTCCGTTATACCCCGATACTTTTCTTGGGAACCATTATATCATAGAGGCAATTCGGCAGTAAGAGAGGAGTCGTGGTTTATCCATGTTGCAAGTTATCGAATTGCGTTGCGAGTACAAGCGGAATCCGCTCGGGATTGAGGTAAAGCGGCCGCGCATCAGTTGGAAGCTGAAGTCCGAGGCTAGGTCGATCGTTCAGAGCGCCTACGAGATCGAGGTTGCGGAGAGCGCGGACTTCGATTCGGCCATATGGGGCTCGGGGAAAATACAATCCGAACAGTCGCTGCACGTTGAGCTGGGCGATTTGGAGGTAGCGTCGCGCAAGCGTTATCATTACCGCGTCAGAGCGTGGAGCGCAAGCGGCGAAGCTTCGGAATGGTCGGAGGCGGCCTGGTTCGAGATGGGCATTCTGGATAAGAGCGAATGGGTCGCAAAATGGATCGGCGTCGTTAAATCGGAGGAGCAGTTGGCGGAGAAACCGGCTTCCTATGAGGAGCGGAGCCCCTTGCTGCGCAAAAGCTTTAAGGTAGGCAAGGGAGTGAAGCGGGCTCGCGCGTATGCTACCGCACTCGGTCTTTACGAGCTTGAGCTGAACGGGGCGCGCGTCGGAGAAGACTATTTTACCCCCGGATGGACGAATTACGAGCACCGGATTCAGGTACAGGCCTACGACGTCACGGCGATGCTCAATGAGGGCGAGAACGCGATCGGCGCGATGCTGGGCAACGGATGGTACAAGGGCCCGTTGGCCTGGAAAGATCATTACTGTCTGTACGGAAACCGGCAGGCGCTATTCCTGCAGCTGCACATCGAGTACGACGACGGCACGGAAGAGACGGTCGTTTCGGATGAAAGCTGGCGTACGGCGCCTAGCCAGATTCTGATGTCCGAAATTTATCACGGAGAGACTTACGACGCTCGCCTGGAGGTTCCCGGCTGGAGCGCGTCCGGCTTTGACGACGGCAAGTGGGAGGCGGTCGCCGTCGTGGAGCAGTCGAAGGACGTACTGATCATGCAGGAGAACGATCCGGTACGCAAATTCGAGGAAATCAAGCCAATCGAGCTGATTAAGACTCCTCTTGGCGAAACCGTGCTCGATCTGGGGCAAAATATGGTCGGTTGGATGAAATTCACGGTAAAAGGCGAAGCCGGCACGGAAGTCGTGTTGCATCATGCGGAGGTTTTGGACAAGGAGGGCAACTTCTATATTACCAACCTGCGTGCGGCCAAACAGGAAATTCGCTACATCCTGAAGGGAGGAGAAGCGGAAACGTACGAACCGAGATTTTCCTTCCAAGGGTTCAGATACGTACGGCTGACCGGTTTCCCGGAGACGATTCGCTTGGAGGATTTCACCGGCATTGTGCTGCACAGCGACATGGCTCCGACCGGAAGCTTCGAATGCTCGGACCCGCTAGTTAATCAACTGCAGCACAACATCGAGTGGGGACTGAAAGGCAATTTCCTCGATGTGCCGACGGATTGCCCTCAGCGCGACGAACGGCTCGGCTGGACGGGGGACGCACAGATGTTCATCCGCACGGCCGCATACTTGCGGAACGTCGCCCCGTTCTTTACGAAGTGGAGCCGCGACTTGGCCACCGACCAACGCGAAGACGGCGGCGTTCCTTTCGTCATTCCGAACGTGCTGGACGAGAATTCCCACTCCTCCTCCGCTTGGGGAGACGCGGCGGTCATATGCCCTTGGACGATCTATCTCTGCTACGGGGACAAAAGAATTTTGGAGGAGCAGTATGACAGCATGAAAGCCTGGGTAGAGTATATCCGCAAGCAGGGCGACAACGAGCTGCTGTGGAATACGGGCTTCCATTTCGGAGACTGGCTCGGTGTCGATTCCAAGCCGGACACCTATATTGGCGCGACCGACCGCGATTATATCGCTACGGCGTTTTACGCCTATTCCACATCGCTGCTGAGGAAGACGGCCGAGGCGCTTGGGAAGGAAGAGGACGCCGCCAAGTACGGCAAGCTGTACGAAGGAATCGTAGCGGCGTATTACGATGAGTTCGTAAGTCCGAACGGCAGGCTGACTGTACCGACCCAGACCGCTCAAGTGCTCGGCCTCGTGTTCGGCATTCTGGACGGGAAAGCGAAGGAACGCGCGGTCGCCAAGCTGATGGAGCTGATGGAGGAAAGCAAATTCCATTTGACGACGGGCTTCGTCGGCACGCCTTACTTGAACTTTGCGCTGACCGACAACGGTCACAACGACGCGGCTTACAAGCTGCTGTTCCAACAGGATTATCCTTCCTGGCTGTACCAGGTCACCAAAGGCGCGACGACGATCTGGGAGCACTGGGACGGCATCAAGGAGGACGGCTCGTTCTGGAGCGCGGATATGAATTCGTTTAACCATTACGCTTACGGAGCGATCGGCGATTGGCTGTATCGTCGCGTTGCCGGCATCGATATGGACGAACGGATCGCGGGCTATAAGAAGATTCTCATCCGTCCGCAGCCGGGCGAAGGACTGGACTGGGCGGAAGCGCGCCTGGAAACGATGTACGGCGAAATTCGCAGCTGCTGGAAGCGTACGGACGACGGAATGACGCTCGAAGTAACGGTTCCGGCAAATACGACGGCGGAGATTTTGCTGCCCAACGCGACTCTCGAGACGGCGAGAGAGAACGGCTCGAAGCTGGATGCGGCCGATGGCGTTGCCGCCGTTCGGGAAGCGAAGAGCGGAGTGGAGCTGACGGTCGGCTCCGGGCAGTACAGCTTCAATTGGGCAGTAGCTCAGCCGCAAGCCGCCGAGTAGTTCGGGTCATATCTTTTCGGTGCGTCTTGGGATGTAATCTGCATCGTTAGCATCATTATTTTCTTTGCCTTCATGAAACCTTCATCTAATGTTCATCATACCTTCATGCAGCTTCGGCTCCGTGATGGTATGATTTTTTTATTCTGGGATAACTTTAAGCGAACAACCTTGCCAAATGAAAATGAACAACCTCTACTAAAGGATGTGTAAAGGATGCATAAAACAATCATTATCGGCACCGGCCCTGCGGGACTTACCGCGGCGATCTATCTGGCGCGCGCCAACCTGAACCCTCTGGTGATCGAGGGACCGGAGCCGGGCGGCCAATTGACGACAACGACGGAGGTCGAGAACTTCCCCGGTTTTCCGGAAGGCATTATGGGTCCTGAGCTGATGGATAACATGCGTAAGCAAGCGGAGCGCTTCGGCGCCGAATTCCGTTCGGGCTGGGTCAATAGCGTGGATATGTCGCAGCGTCCGTTTAAGCTGTCCGTGGAAGGCATGGGCGAGCTGACGGCGGAGACGCTCATTATTTCCACCGGCGCTTCGGCCAAATATTTGGGCATTCCGGGAGAGAAGGACAATGTCGGACGCGGCGTCAGCACATGCGCGACTTGTGACGGCTTCTTCTTCCGCGGCAAAAAAATCATTGTTGTCGGCGGCGGCGATTCGGCGATGGAAGAAGCCAACTTCCTGACCCGGTTCGCTTCGGAAGTCGTACTCGTCCATCGCCGGGAAGAGCTGCGCGCATCGAAAATTATGCAGGACCGCGCGCGCAACAATCCGAAAATCAGCTGGAGCCTGAACCGCACGCCGCTTGAAGTCGAAAGCGGTCCAATGGGCGTAACCGGCATGAAGGTCAGAAATAACGAAACGGGCGAAGTAGAGACGATCGCGACCGACGGACTGTTTGTGGCGATCGGCCATACGCCGAACACGAAGTTTCTCGGCGGCCAGCTGGAAACGGATGAAACCGGCTATCTGATCGTGAAGCCGGGCTCGACCGAGACGAACGTACCGGGCGTTTTCGCTTGCGGCGACGTGCAGGACAACAAGTATCGCCAAGCGATCAGCGCCGCGGGAACGGGCTGTATGGCCGCGCTGGATTGCGAACGCTTCTTGGAGAATGCCGAGTCTCACTAATCCATATTGAGGATCGGAGGGGGAGCGTTTGGCGTCTAAAAAAGCTTTGATCCTGGGAGCGAGCGGACTTGTCGGAGGGCAGCTGCTGCGGTTGCTGCTGGATGCGCCGGAATACGAACGCGTGACGGCTCTGGTGCGGCGTCCGCTTGGGATTGAGCATGCCAAGCTGAACGAAGTTATCGTCAACTTCGACGCGCTGGACAACTACAGCGATCAGTTTCACGTTGAGGATGTCTTCAGCTGCCTTGGCACAACGATCAAGAAAGCCAAAACCCGCGAAGCGATGAATCGGATCGATTATACGTATCCGCTGGAGGCCGCCCGTCTAGCTAAACGAACGGGTGTCCGGCGTTTCCTTGCGGTCAGCTCGATGAGCGCCAATCCCGACTCCTCCATCTGGTACTCCCGCATGAAAGGCAACCTCGAGCGCGATCTCCGCCGCTTGGAGTTGCCTTCTCTGCGTTTGTTCCGGCCCTCTTTGCTGCTTGGTCAGCGTGAGGAATTTCGGTTTGGCGAGCATGCCGCGGCGTGGCTGATGCCCAAACTGGCCTTTCTGCTAGTGGGAAATCTGCGGAAATATCGGGCGATCGAGGGAGCCGTCGTGGCCAAGGCGATGTTTAGGGACGCCCAATTGTCGGAATCGGGCGTCCGTATTTATATGTCCGACGAAATCGCAAGGTTGGGCGGTTGACCGCCTTTAACGGTCTGGCAGACCGTCGTGCGGACGAATTTGGGCGGTTGACCGCCTCTAATGGTCTGGCAGGCCGTTGCGCGAGCGAATTTGGGCGGTTGACCGCCTCTAACGGTCTGGCTGCAGCTAGAATAAAAAGTGGACACCTCATAAGAGCAGATAGATAATGAAAACAACAAGAGGAAGAGGTGTCCGGGATGGGTGAGAAGAGACAGCATTACAGTGAAGAGTTCAAGGAACAGGTCGTACGTTACATTCAGGAACAAACGAAGACACTGCCACAGATCTCCGAGGAGTTGAATGTGCCGAGGGGAACGATCCGTCAGTGGCAGGCCAAGTACCGGAAGTTTGAGAACGAACCGCTTGTAGATCGCGCAACACTCCGTCAGAAGGATCGGGAACTAGAAGAACAAGCACGCAAGATTGAGGATCTCCAGGAGGAGATCGCAATCCTAAAAAAGGCTATGCACATCTTCAGCAAGGAAAAGAACTAAGGTTCCAGTTCATCGAAGATCATCGCTCCGAGTTTCGCATGGAGAAGATGTGCAGTGTCCTTGGCGTATCCCGGAGTGGGTACCACAAGCGGTGCCAGGAGAAAGCAAACGAGAATACCTACCAGAAGCGACGCAAGGCGCTATTGGCGCGGATTACATGGTTCTTCCATGACGCTGCAAAGCGGTATGGCAGCCCTAAGATTACGAAGCTTCTCAAGAAGGAAGGCTGGACAGTTTCCGAGCGTCTAGTAGGCAAGCTGATGCGTGAAAACAACCTTCGCTCCTGTGTCTCGAAGAAGTTCAGGGTGCAAACAACCGATTCCAACCATACGAATCCGATCGCGCCAAACGTGCTGAATCAGCAGTTTACAACCACCGAGCCAAACAAAGTCTGGGTTACGGACATCACCTATGTGCCGTGCCGAGAAGGTCAGTTGTACCTGGCAAGTGTCCTAGACCTGTACACCCGCAAAATCGTCGGCTGGAAGCTCGGAGACCAGATGACGACGGACTTGATACTTGGAGCACTGGATAAGGCCTACGAAGCGAAGAAGCCGGCTGAGGGGCTTCTCCACCACTCTGATCGCGGTTCGCAGTATACTTCCGAGGAGTACCGTAAACGACTAAAGAAGTACAAGATGAAAGCGAGCATGAGCCGCAAGGGAAACTGCTACGATAACGCCTGTATCGAATCTTTTCACAGCGTGCTGAAGAAAGAGTTTATTTACTGCACGCGATTTAGGACGAAGGAGCAAGCGCAGAAAGAGATGTTTCAGTATATTGAGTTTTTCTACAATCGCAAGAGGATTCATGGTTCTTTAGGTTATGAATCTCCAGACCGATTCGAGGAAATGTACTACAAAAATAGAAATGAAATTGCGCTTAAAGAGTGTCCACTTTCTTGACAGAGGTCCAGGCAGACCGTTGTGCGGGCGAATTCGGGCGGTTGACCGCCTGTAACGGTCTGGCAGGCCGTTGCGGGAGCAAATTCGGGAGTTAGACCGCCTCTAACGGTCTGGCAGACCGTTGTGCGGGCGAATTCGGGCGATTGACCGCCTCTAACGGTTTGGCAGGCCGTTGCGCGAGCGAATTCGGGCAGTTGACCGATAATTCGTCAATCGTAGAAAACTTCGCTTTGCGCACTGTCACAAAATCGTCGACCTCCTCGTTATATGAGCAACACATAACGAGGAGTGATCACGATGGAGGCCATGACATGCGTTGTTGTAGGCGGAGGTTATGCGGGGATTAATACGGTTAAGGCACTGCTGAAAGCTTCCCCCGCAGAGGCGGTTGGACGTCCGCTGCGTATCGTACTGATGGACAAAAATGCTTACCATCTGCGCAAGGTGCTGTTGTTCAGGGCTGCCGCCGGCGAGGAGGACATTACGATTCCGCTTTCGGAAATGTTTCCGAAAGGAGTAGAGCTGCTGCAGGCGGAAGCGACCGGAATCGAAAGCGCGGAGAAGCGGCTCAGATATAAGGATGCCGGAGGCGTCGAAGGGGAGATCGGATACGATTGGCTTGTGCTAGCGACCGGCAGCGTTGTCCGTCGGCCTAAGCCCGAGCAGGGAGGCATCGCCCTAAGCGGATTAAACGACGCGAAGCGCATTCGCGAGGCCTGGCAAAGCAATCTGCTTCAGGCGGCAGCTTCGAACGACTGGGCCGAGCAGGAAAAACGGATGACGATTGCAGTGGCCGGAGCGGGGATCAGCGGCATCGAGACGGCGGCCGAGCTGGCATATTACGTTCGCGCAGACGCCGAGCGGCTGGGGCTGGATGTCGGCAAAGTGCGGATCGTACTGTATAACAGCGAGAAACGTCTGTTTCCGACGGCTTCGGCCAAAGTCGGTCGCAAGTTGGAAAATGCGCTAACCGCCAAAGGAATAACGGTGCGGCACAGCGTCAAGGTACTGCGCGAAGAGGCCGGCAGATTGACGCTGGCCGACGGCCGCAGCGAACAGGCGGGCTTGTGCATCTGGACGCTGGGGCTGCTGCCCAATCCGCGTTTGCGCGAGCTGGGCGTGCCTGTAACCTCGGACGGCCACATCGGGGTAGACGGCAGCTACCGGGTATCGGGGCTTCCCGGCGTATATGCGATCGGCGACAACGCGCGGATCGTCGATCCCGCAACCGGCCGCATCGACGGCAAAACGTGCAAGGAAGCGATCGGCCAAGCGCCGCGGCTGATCAAAGTCATGGCGGCGGATGCGGCGGGACGACCCGCGCCTGTTCACAAGTCTTACCTCGATCTGTTTTGCTTCGGCCTCGGACCCGAGCAAGGGCTGGTGTGGACGCGACAATGGGGACTCGATATTGTGGTGACCGGTAAGCTGGGCTGGAAGATCCGCAAGATGACATGGGATATGGCAAGCTTGATCAAATAACCCGGAGTGGGACTTGCGGCAGGCGAGGCGGAAACGGGGGGACGCATGCAGGAACTCTATGAGCAATACGGAAGACTGTTGTTTACGTTAGCTTATCAGCTGACGGGTACCGTGGCCGACGCCGAAGACGCGGTGCAGGACGTGTTCGTGAAAATATACGAGATTGACTCTGTGCGGCTGACGCAACCGAAAGCATACTTATGCAAAATGGTGACGAACCGATGCCGGGATTTGCTTAAATCGGCACGCCGGCGCCGGGAGCAGTATTTTGGCGAATGGCTACCGGAACCGGTTCCGACGGAGAACGACAGTTCGCTGGAGGCGATTGTGAGGGGCGAACTCCTGTCGTATGCCATGCTGGTTCTGCTGGAGAAGCTGTCGCCTGTGGAGCGGGTCGTTTTCGTCCTTCGCGAGGCGATGGGGTTCGATTACGCGGCGATCGCCGAGATCGTCGATAAGAGCGAACCGGCTTGCCGCAAGCTGATCAGCCGGGCCCGCGGTAAGATGGGAGTTCCACCCGAAGAGCAGGTTCGGCCGGAGGCGGCAAGCGAACAATGGGTGAAGCGGTTTGTATCGGCGCTGGAATCCGGTAACGCCGACACGGTCGTCGCTATGCTGGCGAGCGATGTGACGCTCGTATCCGACGGCGGCGGCAAGGCGATCGCCGCCGTTCATCCGATCCGTTCGCCTGTATCCGTCGCCCGTTTTCTGCTTGGCATCGCCAACCAGATCGCTCATCCGGATAGCGGGATAACGTTCCGGCTGGCCGGGATCAACGGACAGGCGGGGCTCCTTTTCAGCTCGCCGACCGGAACGGACACGATCGTTCTTCTGCATCAGGAGAATGACAAGCTGCAAAATCTATATTTGATCCGCAACCCGGATAAGCTAGCGTCCTTCAATGATAAAAGTTGATGCCGCATCGTTAGCCGGATTGCCGACATACATAAGGACCGCTTTCCGCCGACGAGGTCGGGGAAGCGGTCCTTATGTTAATGCGAGCTCAACCTATTACGCATCGGCCAGACGATAGCCGGCGCCTCTTACGGTGGCGATATAGGTCGGCTGCTTCGGATCGTCGTCCAGCTTGCTGCGAAGGCTGCGAATATGAACGTCGATCGCGTTGCTGCCGCCGAAATACGTCTCGCCCCATACTTCGTTCATCAGCTCTTGGCGGGTCATCACCTTGCCTCCGGCGGCAAGAATCGACCGCAGCAGATCGTATTCGGTCTTGGTCAGCTCGATGCGCGAGCCTTGACGCGTCACGGTCATCCGATCGGGATCGAGCGAAATATCTTTGAACGACAGCAGCCGGGAAGGCTCTGCCGCTTTCGCATGTTGCACCGACAACAGTTGGATTTTGGAGATGACTTCGTCGATCGGGCCCGGCCAGACGACCGTCTCTTCCCCAGGGTACGCATCCGTCGTGCCGCTTACGAGAGCCAGTACGGGAGAGGAGCCGTCGGACGGCCAAGCGGCCGAAACCGAAGCCGGAGCTTCCACGGTGCGGTCAACTACGACGATGTTTCCTTGAATCATCGCAAGCAGCGGATCGTCGGCATGATGCAGAAGCAGGACGTCGTAGCATCTTCTGGCAAGCTCGGCGACAAGCGTTCTCAGCGCTGCCGGGCGTGGACTGACGATCAGAATTCGATCTGTAATCTCGCAGTAATCGCCTTCGGCGGGCAGACTGTCGTCGGTCGTCAAACCGTCGGCCAGCACGGCTTCTTCAATCAGTGGGCGGATTTGTTCGCGCTGCTGCATGATTGGCACACTCCCTTAAACACATACTGCTCGTTCGTAATAGTGTAACCCGTCTGATCCGATATTTTCTCTAGCCACTCCGAAGGAGTCGGGACGAACACTTCGTCGACTTTGCCGCATTCGGTGCAGACGATGTGCTGGTGATCTTCGACGCGTGCGTCGTAGCGGCAGGCATCGCCCTCAAGCTTCAATTCCTGAATGAGGCCTTCGTCGGTCAAATATTTCAATGTATTGTACACGGTCGCATATGCGAAATGGTGTCCGCCGGCCTTTAATCTCCCGATAATGTCCGCTGCCGTAGGATGATCGTCGGACGCGGTCAGCAGATCGTAAATGGTTTTCCGCTGAACAGTCATCGCCCCCGCTTTCCTCATCTTCTTCATCCCCTTTATTTAGATTTAGTTTAAGTTTATCCAATAAGAGGATGGGTGTCAACAAGGCAAAAGGGAAGGGCAGGGGTTCGCAAACCATAGCGCAAGATGAACCGAATCGGGAAAAAGACGGATTTTTAAACAGAAAGGTCGGATTATCGTTCATCGATTATCCGATCTCTATTTTAAACTATGGAGGTAAGCTGCGCGCGAATTGGCCGCCGAGCAGGAGGTGCCGTTAATCGATCTTGCCGAGATGAGCAAGCGATTGTTCGAGGAGATCGGGGAGGAAGGGACTAAGTCTGTCTTCATGTGGGGGGCGCCCGGCGAATTCGCTCATTTTCCCGGCGGAATCGAGGACAATACGCATTTTCAAGAGCAGGGAGCAATAGGCATCGCGGAACTGATCGCATCGGGCATCCACTCATCCAGGCTTTGACCGCTTGCGATGTATTTGAGATAACCGGGAATGCGAGGAAATGAGTCGTACTTGCTTTACAGCGCTTGCCCAGGATGTCATACTGTCTTGTACTTATTTCGATTGACGGAGAGGACGGCATCCGCCATGCAAAAAGGGTTTATCTCCTTTCGACATATGAAGATCAAAAACAAGCTGTCGCTCCTGTTTGCGCTCATTATTCTGGTTACGTTTTCATTTACGTTTCTGGTACAGCAATATGCCTTTTCCATCTATGATCGGCAGCTGTACGACAAATCGTCGCAAGTGCTCAACCTGTCCTCCGCAGCGATCGAAACGAAGCTTGGCCGCATCGAGCAGATGTCCTACGACATCATCGCGGACATTCAGCTGCAAAGTCAGCTCTTGGCCATTAAGAACGCGGACTCCGAATACGATAAGCATATTTTGAGGCAGAAGGTGATCGACCGGCTTCTGACGTACGCCGGCTCGGAGCCGTCGATCTACTCCATTCAGCTGATGGATTCTCATGGCAAAGAGAACAGCGTCGGCAACGTGACGGAGATAGAGGGAGCGAAGAGCGGACGGATTAAGGCGCTGACGAGCGAGGCGGAAGGAGACAACCTATGGATCTATCCCGACGAGCGAGATCCCGCGCTTATCTCCGCGAGGGAAATTCGCTCGTTCAATAATACGAACTTCGATCTGCAATATCTCGGAACGTTAGTGATTCGGATTAACATCGGGAAGATCGCCCAGCAATATTCTTCCGCGGAAGGAGATTTGATTCTCTTCTCCGGCGAAGAGGTGATTTATCCGAAGGAGCCATTGTTCGGCCTTGCGGAAGTGAATAGCTCCATCCGATCTCCCAAAGGCTATTTTACTCAGAAAATAGACGGCCATACGTATTTTATCTCCTATACGAGATCAGCCAAC
>Ga0256788_1000437_pt1 | contig 11292 bp, 12 predicted proteins | sample MC6MC0939MT_FD_186355 | JGI IMG/M metagenome (GOLD analysis project Ga0256788, IMG submission 186355) | Metatranscriptome of enriched soil aggregate microbial communities from Iowa State University, Ames, United States - MC6-MC0939-MT... | ecosystem: Environmental > Terrestrial > Soil >...
ACCCACGATTCTAGGTGGTCGCCCGTTCGGGAGCGTGATCGAGATCGCTCCAGCTACCGGCGAGTACTGTCGGGCACCGTGACGAGCCCCGACGACTACCGCGCGGAACTGGCCACCCGTGCCGACGTCGATCGTCTGCTGCGGACCTTCTACGAGCACGCCATGCGCGACCCACTGCTCGCCCCGGTCTTCGAGACCCTCGCCGTCGTCGGTCTCGAGGAGCACCTGCCGGTGGTCGGGGACTTCTGGGAACAGATCCTGTTCCGGACAGTCAGATATCAGGGGCACTTCGGACCCGTGCACGAGGCGCTGCACCGGCAGCACGATCTCACCGACGAACGGTTCGAGCGGTGGTTGGCGTTGTGGTGCGACACCGTGGACGCCTCGTTTGCCGGCGTCGACGCGGACCGAGCCAAGTCGAAGGCCCGCGCGATGGCAGCGGCGCTGCAGCGCGCCCGGAACTAGCGGAGCGGCGTCAGCGCACCAGGGAGTTGGCAGCCCACAGTTCGGCGATCGAGACGCCGACGTCGGAGAGCAGTCGCCGTACCAACGGGAGACCGATCCCGATGACGCTCGACGGATCGCCCTCGAGCTTCTCCACGAACCAGCCGCCGAGGCTGTCGAGGGTGAAGGCGCCGGCGACCTTCAACGGTTCACCGGACGCGAGATATGCCTCGAGGTCCCGGTCCGACGGCGACGCGAAGTGCACGACGGTGCCACTGTGATCCGATGCGTCTGCGACGACCGTGCCGTCGGAGAGGCGAAGGACGCTGTGCCCGGTCAGCAGGGTCGCGCTGCGGCCGGCCATCGAGCGCCAGCGGCGTCGGGCGACGTCGACTGTGTGCGGCTTGCCCTGGAGTTCGCCGTCGATCAGCAGCATGGAGTCGCAACCGATCACGACGGCATCGGTGATGCCCTCGGCGACGAGCGAGGGGACCACGTCGCGGGCCTTGGCCTCCGCGAGGGTGGTGACGACCGTCTCGGGGGCGGCGGACGGCCCCAGACGGTCGATGATCGCATCCTCGTCCACGCCGGAGACGCGGACGGTGGGCTCGACCCCGGCGCCCCGCAGCACGGACAGCCGTGCCGGGGACGCCGAGGCGAGAACCAGGTGGGTCACTCGTGCAGACCGTTCGATCAGAACGGGCGCGCGGCGACCGGGGTGCCGAACGAGTACGGCGAGAACGGCGCGTGCCCGCGATGCATGCGAGTGGGCGCGCCCCACGTCTCGGGCGGCAGGCCGTCGTCGGACGGTTCGGCCGAGGCCGCCGCCGCGGCGCACAGGACCGTGACCACGGCTGCGACATCCGCATCCGTCGGGTTGCCCTTGACGACCTTGATCAGCGGCGACTGCGGGCCCGCTGCGACATCGGGCTCGAGTCCGGCGACTGCTTCGGCCAACGCGGCTCCTTCGAGCGAGGACGCATCCAGCAGCTCGGCGTCGGTGAGCACTTCTTCCCGGGTGGTCGCTGTCATAGGGGGATGTTCCCATGCTTCTTGGGCGGAAGGGAAACCATCTTGCGCTCGAGCAGACGCAGAGCGGAGACGATCTGTCCGCGGGTGTGCGACGGCGGGATGACCGCGTCGATGTAACCGCGCTCGGCCGCAACGTACGGGTTCACCAGGGTGTCCTCGTACTCCTGCTGCAGCTTCAGGCGCAGCGCGTCGACGTCCTCACCGTTCTTGGCGGCCTCGAGGAGCTGCTTGCGGTAGACGAAGCCGACGGCGCCGGACGCGCCCATGACCGCGATCTGCGCGGTCGGCCACGCCAGGTTGACGTCGGCGCCCATGTGCTTGGAGCCCATGACGTCGTACGCGCCGCCGTACGCCTTGCGGGTGATGACGGTGATCTTGCCGACCGTCGCCTCGCCGTACGCGTACAGCAGCTTCGCGCCACGGCGGATGATGCCGTTGTATTCCTGCTCGGTGCCGGGGAGGAAGCCCGGGACGTCGACCAGGGTGATGATCGGGACGTTGAACGCGTCGCACGTGCGCACGAAACGCGCGGCCTTCTCGGACGCGTCGATGTCCAGGCAGCCCGCGAACTGGGTGGGCTGGTTCGCGACGATGCCGACGCTGCGGCCGTCGACGCGGCCGTAGCCGACGATCACGTTCATGGCGCGGCCGGCCTGGACCTCGAGGAACTCGTCGTCGTCGAGGATGCGACGGATGACCTCGTGCATGTCGTACGGCTGGTTCGCCGAGTCCGGGATCAGCGTGTCGAGTTCGCGGTCCTCGTCGGTGAGCGACTCCTCGATCGATCCGACGATCGGATCGGACGGGGCCAGGCGCGGGGCCGCGGCCTGGTTGTTGCTCGGCAGGTAGGACAGCAGGTCCTTGACGTAGTCGAGCGCATCCTGCTCGCCGGAGGCGACGTAGTGCGCGACACCCGACTTGGCCATGTGGGTCCGGGCGCCGCCCAGATCCTCCATGGTGACGTCCTCGCCCGTGACGGTCTTGATGACGTCGGGGCCGGTGACGAACATCTGGCTGGCCTCGTCGACCATGACCACGAAGTCGGTCAGTGCGGGGGAGTAGACGTGTCCACCGGCGGCCGGACCCATGATCAGGGAGATCTGCGGGATGACACCCGAGGCTTGGACGTTGCGGTGGAAGATCTCGCCGTACAGGCCGAGCGAGACGACGCCCTCCTGGATACGCGCGCCGGCACCCTCGTTGATGCCGATCAGCGGGCGGCCGGTCTTGAGTGCCAGGTCCATGACCTTGACGATCTTCTCGCCGTAGATCTCGCCGAGCGAGCCACCGAACACGGTGGCGTCCTGGCTGAAGACGCAGACATCGCGGCCGTCGATGGTGCCGTAGCCCGTCACGACGCCGTCGCCGACGGGGCGGTTGTCGGCGAGGCCGAAGTTGGTGCTGCGGTGCCGGGCCAGGGCGTCGAGCTCGACGAACGAGCCCTCGTCGAGGAGGGCGTGGATGCGCTCGCGCGCCGTCAGCTTGCCCTTGGCGTGGACCTTCTCGACGGCTGCTTCGCCCATGGGCTGCATTGCCTGCGCCTGGCGGTGGCGCAGGTCAGCGAGCTTTCCTGCCGTCGTGTGGATATCCGGGGTGTTCGCCGCCTCCGCCGCGGCTGGCTCCTGCACACTGGTCATGGGAAGTGAGCTTAGCCAGGTCTCCCGATGCCCGTTTGCACGAGGTCGGGTTGCGTTGAATTATTGAACCTAAGCTACTGGCGAGTCACATTCCAAGCGCATCCTAGGCTGGACGGATGTGGACCGATCTGAACCGCCCCCCGCTCGATGCCGGCGTTCTCCGGCGTGCCCTCGTCCGTGACGCGGGCGGCGACCCGGATGCCTTCTGGTCGCGACTCGACGTCGTTCCGGAGACCGGTTCCACCAATGCCGATCTCCTCGCCGCCCCGCGCGACGCGGACTACGCGCGCAGCGTCCTGCTCGCCGAGCACCAGACAGGTGGACGCGGGCGGCACGCCCGGCCGTGGGTGAGCGCGCCCCGTGCCCTGATCACCGTCTCCGCGGTCCTCGACATGCCCGGGATGGATCTGTCGGACATCGGTTGGCTGCCGCTGCTGTCCGGTATCGCCGTGATCGACGCGCTGCGGGAGATCGCCAGCGTGGACGCCGAACTCAAATGGCCCAACGACGTGTTGATCGGCGGCCGCAAGGTGGCGGGAATCCTCGCCGAGGTGGCGTCGACGGCGCCGGTGCCGACGGTCGTCGTCGGGATCGGGCTCAACGTGACGCTGACGGAGGACGAACTGCCCGTGCCCACCGCGACGTCGCTGCAGCTCGAGAGCGCGGAGGTCACCGATCGCACCGTTCTGGTCCGGGCGATGCTGCGGGAACTGGCGCGGCGCCACCGGGAGTGGGAGGCCGCGGGATGGACGGTCGACGCGCTGGCCGCCCTGTACCGGGAGAGATGCGGAACGCTCGGCCGCAGGGTGCGGGCCGAGCTTCCGGGGGATCGGGAACTGATCGGGACCGCCACCGACGTCGACGTCGAGGGCCGCATCGTGATCAAGGCGGACGGTGAGTCGCCGGTCGCGGTATCGGCCGGCGACATCACCCATCTGCGCGCTGTGTGAGGCTCACACCCTGCCGGTGTCCCACGTGGAGACGGCCCAGATCACCACGACGCTGAGCGCGATGATGAGGATGGACCACAGCGGGTACCACGGGATCCACAGGAAGTTCGCGATGATCGCCAACGCGGCGATGACGATCGCGGACACCCGTGCCCATGTCGCGCCGGTCAGCAGTCCGAGTCCGATGAGGACGACGACGATGCCGAGTACCAGGTGGATCCAGCCCCACGTCGTGAGGTCGAACTGGTAGACGTACTCGGGCCCGACGACGAAGAAGTTGTCGTCGGCGAGTGCCGAGATGCCCTGGAAGATCTCCAGGATGCCTACGGTCATCAGAACGATCGCGGCGGCGATCGACGTGCCTGCCGCGAATCCCTGTTTGGCGCCGCCGCCCGAACTGTGGGTCGTCGGTGTGCGATCGCTCATCGCAGTTCCCCTTTCGATCGGTCGAGAAACCTCGCTGGAGAGTCGACTGCCCTCAGCGGAATTGTGTCCCCGAACGTCCCACCGAACCTCACCCCCGAAGGGTGAAACTGCACGGGGATTTGCTGCTACTTTGACGCTGATCCACGAATTCTCGTGAGGCGGAGGGGAACAGCGATGAGTACACGGAACGACATGTGGGTGGCGGGAGATACCGGTCAATTGGATACCGCGCGCCGCTTCCTGACCGGGCTGACCGCGGTGTTCGGTCTGCTCACCCTCGGCCTCGGTATCGCGATCCTGGTGTGGCCGAACGCAACCCTGGTGGTGGTGGCGGTCCTGATCGCGATCCAGGTGTTCGCGTTCGGAATCATCCAGATCGTGCGCTCGTTCGCAGAGGTGAACGCGCCCACCGCAGCTCGCACGCTCACGGGTCTGTCCGGCGCGCTGGCGGTCCTCCTGGGATTCCTCGTCCTGCGCAGCCCGTTGCAGACGCTCGTCGTCATCGCGCTCGTCATCGGTGCGTGGTGGGTGTTCCGCGGCGTCCTCGACATCGTCGCCGGAGCCTCCGAGGTCCCCGGCAACCGCGCCGTCGGCATCGTGCTCGGGCTGGTCAGCGTCGTCGCCGGAGCGATCGTTCTGCTGCAGCCCGAGCTGTCGCTCGGCGTCTTCGTGATCGTGGTCGGCGTCTGGATGATCCTGTACGGCATCATCGTCCTGGCCGCGGCCTTCATCGGGCGCCGCGCGAGCTGAACCGGCCGACGGGTCCGGACCTGTCAGACTCGTCGCATGGGATATCCGGAAGATGCACTGGCCGCCGACGAGGAGTTGGTGCTGCATCGGCACCCACACTGGAAGATGCTCGTCGTCCCGGTCGCGATCTTCGTACTGTCCGCGGCGATCGTCGGCTACCTGGTGGGGCTCGCACAGCGGCAACTGAGCGGCGGCGCGGGCCTCGTCTCGTCGATCGTGCTCGTCGCGGCCTGGGTCGGACTTGTGGTGTGGAAGACGCTCGTGCCGGTATTGCGTTGGAAGTCCACGCATTTCATCGTCACCGACCGGAGGGTGATGATCCGGCACGGGGTCATGACACACACCGGGATCGACATTCCCATGAACCGGATCAGCAACGTCCAGTTCCGGCACGGTCTCGTGGACCGGATGCTGCGGACCGGGACGCTGATGATCGTCGCGTCGTCCGACGATCCGCTCGAGTTCGACGACATCCCGGAAGTGCAGAAGGTCCACGCGCTGCTGTACCGGCAGGTGTTCGACGCGACGAACGATCCGCACGGAGGTGGGTACCCGAACCCCGGGCACGACGGTCGTGGCGGTGCCCCGGATGATCGCCGCGATTTCCGGAATGGCTGGTAATGGGACCGCGCCGACGAAACCGACCGTAGGCTGTCGTCGTGACCGCCGTACTGCTTGCCGAAGACGACGAGGCCATCGCTGCGCCGCTGTCCCGCGCGCTCGGCCGTGAGGGCTACACCGTCACCATCGAACAGACCGGGCCATCCGCGCTCGAGCGGGCGCTCACCGGCGATTTCGAGCTGTTGATCCTCGATCTCGGGCTGCCCGGAATGGACGGCCTCGAGGTCTGCCGACAGCTCCGCGCGCACAGTCTCGACCTCGCGGTCCTCATGCTCACCGCACGCACGGACGAGGTGGACTTCGTCGTCGGCCTCGACGCCGGCGCAGACGACTACGTCGGCAAGCCCTTCCGGCTCGCGGAACTGATGGCACGCGTGCGGGCGCTGCTGCGGCGCAGCGGCGGCGGCGAGGACGTCGTCGTCGAGGTGGCCGGTATCCGTCTCGAACCGGCCGCGCGCCGCGTGCTCGTCAACGGTTCCGAGATCGCGTTGGCCAACAAGGAGTACGAGCTGCTGCGGGTGCTGCTCGAGCACGCCGGCCAGGTCGTGTCGCGCGACACCATCCTGCGTGAGGTGTGGGGCGACGTGGAGCTGCGCGGCTCGAAGACACTCGACATGCACATGTCGTGGCTGCGCCGGAAGATCGGCGACGAGGGCGCGGGCGCCGACCGCAAGATCGCGACGGTGCGCGGCGTCGGCTTCCGGATCAACACCGACTAGGGTTCGTCCACCGTGCGTCGCCGAATACTGCAGTCGATCCTCGCCGTCGTCATCCTCACCGGACTGCTGCTCGGCGTGCCGTTGATCTACACCGCGTGGCTGTGGGTGGAGGACTTCACCCGAAGCGATCTGCAGGCCCGGCTGGATCGGATGGCCGCGGAGATCATCGTGCAGGAGGGTGCATCGGGGGTCGTCGAGGACGGCCTCGACACGACGTCACTGCGCCTCGTGGTTCCCGAGGGCGGCAAGCTCGTGGTCGTGTACCCGACGCCACAGGAGGGCGCCGCCCGGCTCGATCTCGGTGCCGAGAGGGTGCCGTCGCCGCTCGTCGAGTCGCTGTCGATGGGAACCTCGGGTTCGCTCCGGCTGGAGGTGCCGTCCGAGCGCATGCGCACGCTGCAGAGGCAGGCCGTCGGCGCCGTCACACTGCTCGTGCTCGCCTCGATCGGAGCCGGTGCCGCGGTCGCCGTGGTCACCGCGAAACGGCTCGCCGACCCGCTCAAGGACGTCGCCGAGCGGGCGGCCCGGCTGGCCGAGGGCGACTTCCGGCCCGACTCGCGGCGTCACGGGATCCCGGAACTCGACCGGGTCTCCGATGTCCTCGATTCGGCGACGGTGGAGATCTCGCAGCGCCTGCAGCGCGAGCATGCGCTGGTGGCCGACGTCTCGCATCAGCTGCGCAGCCGGCTCACCGCGGTGCGGTTGCGCCTCGACGAGCTGTCCGGACATCCCGACCCTGATGTCGTGCACGAGGCCGAGGAGGCGATGGCGCAGGTGGACCGGCTCACGGTCGCCGTCGACGACCTGGTGCGGTCGTCCCGCAACAGCGGCTCGGCCGGCCGCGAACCGGTGTCGGTGGTGGGGGAACTCGCCACTGTCGTCGCGGACTGGCAGGGGCCGTACAAGGAGGCGGGCCGGGTGCTCCGGTTGCGGGGCGAGCCGAGACTGACGTCGTCCGCCACCGGATCGCGGCTGCGGGAGGCCGTGTCGGTACTGATCGACAATTCGCTGCAGCACGGCGAGGGCACGTGCACGGTCTCGGTTCGGCTCGCGTCGGGGCCCGCCGGTCGGGGCACCACGAACGACGCCCGGGTCTGCGTGGAGGTCTCCGACGAAGGGGAGGGGGTGAGCGACGAGTTGGCGCCGCACATCTTCGATCGCGGCTTCTCGGGTGCCGGATCGACCGGGGTGGGCTTGGCGCTCGCCCGCGCTCTGGTCGAGGCGGACGGCGGCCGGCTGGAACTGCAGAGGCGTCGGCCCGCACTGTTCGCACTGTTCCTGGCCCGGGTCGAGGACGATGCGCCGACCCGGGTGGCCGGCATCCACGAACCGCGCTAGCTGCGGGTGGGGTCCTCGCCCGCGAGTTCGGCGGTCTCGGGAGCGCCCGGGACGTCCGGCTGCACGATGCGCTCGTGCTCGCCGGTCTCCTCGGGGAAGACCCACCGCCGGAACGACCAGAACCGGAAGACCATCTGCAGCAGGTTGCCGATGATGTAGTTCAGGACGAAGTCGACGATCAAGATGGTCGTGAAGCTTGCCGACGAGCGGATGTCGAAGACGTTGTTGGCGATCCACAGCGGCGCGGCCGCGATGATGACTCCGATGCCGCTGATCGTGAAGAACAGCAGCGCCTCGTGGTGACGTTCGCGGCCACCGCGGTGCTTGAACGACCACTCACGGTTGAGGATGTAGCTCAGGATCGTCGCGACGATGCCCGAGAAGACCTTGGCGACCACGGGCTTCTGCTCGAGGATCGTCAGGCTCAGGGAGTAGAAGATGGCGAGGTCGACCACCATCGTCGTCCCGCCCACGATCGCGAACTTGATCAACTCGTGGTGGCGAAGGACGACGGCCCGGAAAGGTTGGGGTACTCGGCTCATCGCCGCGTCGACGAAAGACACAACGAAGTATTGTACGAAGCCGCCGACTCGATCGATGCAGTGGACCGTGATCTATCAGGTTCTTCACAGGTTGTGACGGGGGATGACCTCGGCAGAACCGCTCGCGGACGCACATGACACCATGGTGTGTCGTGACCGGCAAATCTGAATCCGAACCTCGCCCCACCCCTCCGCGTGATCTCCCGAGCGGGATGCCCGTGGTGACGATGATCGGCGGCGGACAGCTCGCCCGCATGACACACCAGGCCGCGATCGAGCTGGGCCAGGCCCTGCGCGTGCTCGCGGGCAGCATCGACGAGCCCGCCGCCCAGGTGAGCCCCGACGTCGTGCTCGGCAGCCACGAGGATCTCGCCGCGCTGCGCAAGGCCGCCCTCGGCTCGAACGCCCTGACGTTCGACCACGAACACGTACCCACCGAGCACCTCGACGTGCTGGTGTCCGAGGGCGTCAACGTGCAGCCGCCGCCGCAGGCGCTGGTGTTCGCACAGGACAAGCTGGCGATGCGCCGCAAGCTCAGCGAGATGGGTGCCCCGATTCCGGCGTTCGCCGAAGTCACGTGGGCCGAGGATGTCGTGCGGTTCGGTGCCGAACACGGCTGGCCGGTCGTGATCAAGGCTGTTCGTGGCGGCTACGACGGCCGCGGCGTGTGGATCACCGACGACTCCGACGAGGCCGAGGCGATCGTCACCGAACAGCTCGACAAGGGTGTCGCGCTGATGGTCGAGCAGGCGATCGACTTCACGCGGGAGCTGTCGGCGATGGTTGCGCGCTCACCGTTCGGGCAGGGTGCGTCGTGGCCGGTCGTCGAGACGGTCCAGTTGAACGGGCAGTGCGCCGTCGTGCTGGCGCCGGCGCCGCAGCTGTCGCGCGAGCTGGCCGGCGAGGCGGAGCAGCTGGCGCTGCGCATCGCGTCCGAGCTCGGCGTCGTCGGATCGATGGCAGTCGAGCTGTTCGAGACCACGGACGGCGCGCTGATCGTGAACGAGCTCGCGATGCGCCCGCACAACTCCGGTCACTGGACGCAGGACGGCGCACGGACGTCGCAGTTCGAGCAGCACCTGCGCGCCGTCCTCGACTATCCGCTCGGCGATCCGTCGCCCATCGCCCCGGTCACGGTGATGGCGAACGTGCTGGGTGCCCCCGAGGCACCTGCCATGAGCATGGACGAGCGACTGCACCACCTGTTCGCGCGGATGCCCGACGCGAAGGTGCACCTGTACGGCAAGGGCGAGCGCAAGGACCGCAAGATCGGGCACGTGAACGTGCTCGGTGCTGCGTCCGGTTCGATCGACGACCCGGCGTATGTGGCCGCGGTGCGCGAGCGGGCCGAGCGGGCGGCGCACTGGCTGTCGCACGCCGAATGGACCGACGGGTGGGACGAGCACGGTCGGTCCTGACCGGGCTCGACGGCAATTCGGAAACGATCACACAGGAGCGGACAGCAAGTGACTGAATCGAACGGGCCCCTCGTCGGGCTGATCATGGGCAGCGACTCGGACTGGCCGACGATGGAGGCCGCCGCCGAGGCGCTCGCCGAGTTCGGTGTCCGCTTCGAGGTGGGCGTCGTGTCCGCTCACCGCACCCCGCAGCGCATGCTCGACTACGCGCGGGACGCGGCAGAGCGGGGACTCAAGGTCATCATCGCCGGTGCCGGCGGCGCCGCGCACCTGCCGGGCATGGTGGCGTCGGCGACGCCACTGCCCGTGATCGGCGTGCCCGTGCCGCTGAAGTACCTCGACGGCATGGACTCGCTGCTGTCGATCGTGCAGATGCCCGCCGGTGTCCCGGTCGCGACGGTGTCGATCGGGGGCGCCCGCAACGCGGGCCTGCTCGCGGCCCGCATCCTCGGGGCGTCGGACCCCGCCCTGCAGCAGCGGATGGCCGACTTCCAGGCCGGCCTCGAACAGATGGTTCTGGAGAAGGACGAGGCGCTGCGCGCCAAGCTGCTCGGCTGAGCGTCGCGAATCGGGCTCTAGGCTGACGGCATGGCCCGATTCCCCCTGAGTGAGCGCTGGTATCGCTGGAGCGCCGCCCACGCGGTCGGAATCGACCGTGTCGTGGCGGCGCTCCTGTCGTTGGTCTGCTTGGCGGCCGCGGCCGGCGGCGGGGGCCTGGACGCGCTGGTGGTCTCACTCGGTATGACGGTGCCGCTGGCCTGGCGGCGGTCGCACACGATCGTGTCCGGGTTCACCATCGCAGCCTTCGCGGTCGCGCATCTCGTGCTGATCCAGGACATGCTGCTGCCGAGTGTGATCGCGGTGCCGATCGCGCTGTACGCGTTCGCCGCCTACACGCCGCGGTGGAGCAGCTACACGGCGCTGCTGATCGCGATCTTCGGTGCTTCCGCCGGTGGGCTCGAGTACTTCGCCTACGAGGGGCGCGGCTGGGAGGAAGCCGTGATCACGTCGACCTTCCTCGTCGTGTTCGTGCTCGCGGTGTGGGCGTTCGGTGATCTGCGCCGGGTCCGACTCAAGGAGATCGAGGGCCTCACCGAACGGGCCCGGCTGCTCGAACTCGAACGCGCCCAGGAAGCCGAGCTCGCGGCCCTCGGCGAGCGCACCCGGATCGCGCGGGAGATGCACGACATCGTCGCGCACTCCCTGACCGTCGTCATCGCGCAGGCGGACGGCGGCCGCTACGGTGCCGCGAAGGACCCGCAGGCCGCGATCGACGCGCTCGAGACGATCGCGACGACGGGACGGCAGGCACTGACGGACATGAGGGCGCTGCTGTCGGTGCTGCGCGAGGACCGGCCACGAGAGTTCTCGGCCATGCCGGGCGTCGGCGACATCGAGGGACTCGTCGCCGAACT
>Ga0256788_1000450_pt1 | contig 11103 bp, 8 predicted proteins | sample MC6MC0939MT_FD_186355 | JGI IMG/M metagenome (GOLD analysis project Ga0256788, IMG submission 186355) | Metatranscriptome of enriched soil aggregate microbial communities from Iowa State University, Ames, United States - MC6-MC0939-MT... | ecosystem: Environmental > Terrestrial > Soil >...
CGTTGATCCATCACCTCGACCCTGTCCCAGGACAGTCGGAGCCCGAACGGAGTACGTGTGCCAGGTCGCCTCGCCATCGACGATGTGCTGCCCTCGATCGACGGTGGCCGGTTCCCGGCCAAGGCCGTGGTCGGTGAGGTCTTCCCCGTGTCCGCGACCGTGTGGCGCGAGGGCCACGACGCGGTGGCCGCGACACTCGTCGTCGAAGGACCCGGAGGTTCTGCCGAAACGCTGCGGATTCCCATGCATCCCGGCCACGTTCTCGATGCCTTCCACGCGTCGTTCGCGCCGACGAGGGTCGGCACCTGGACGTACCGGATCGAGGCGTGGGGCGACCCGATCCAGACATGGCGTAACGCGGTCGAGGCGAAGCTGGCCGTCGGACAGGGGCCCGCAGACCTCGCGAACGATCTCGAATCGGGCGCCCGCCTCTTCGAACGCGCCGCCGACGGCGCACACGACTCGGACCGCGCTCGGCTGCTCGCCGTCGCGTCCGCCCTGCGGTCGGAGCGGCAGCTGCCGGTCCGCGTCGCCCCCGCGTTCTCGTCGGAGGTGGCCGAGGCGCTGCGGATCCGGCCGCTGCGCGAACTGGTGACGGCGTCGCGCACCTACGACGTCACCGTCGACCGCCGACGTGCCCTGTTCGGGTCCTGGTACGAGTTCTTCCCCCGCTCGACCGGCGGCTGGGACGAGCACGGTGCCCCACGCCACGGCACCTTCGCGACGGCGGCCGCAGACCTGCCACGGGTCGCCGCGATGGGCTTCGACGTGGTGTACCTGCCGCCGATCCACCCGATCGGCGAGGTGAACCGCAAGGGCCCTAACAACTCTCTGACCGCGGGGCCGGACGACGTCGGATCCCCGTGGGCGATCGGCTCGGCCGACGGCGGCCACGACGCCATCCATCCGAGGCTCGGCACCGAGGCCGACTTCGAGGCATTCGTGGCCGAGGCCGAGCGCCTCGGGCTCGAGGTCGCGCTCGATCTCGCGCTGCAATGTGCGCCCGATCATCCGTGGGCCGCTGCGCATCCCGAGTGGTTCACCGTGCTGCCCGACGGCGCCATCGCGTACGCGGAGAACCCGCCGAAGAAGTACCAGGACATCTATCCGCTCGACTTCGACCACGACCCGGACGGACTGCAGGCCGAGGTGCTGCGCGTCGTCCGGCACTGGGTTCGTCTGGGCGTCGAGATCTTCCGGGTCGACAACCCACACACCAAGCCGCCGAGCCTGTGGGAATGGCTGATCGCGGAGGTCAAGCGCACCGATCCCGACGTGCTGTTCCTGTCGGAGGCGTTCACCCGACCGGCCCGGCTCTACGGGTTGGCCAAGCGAGGTTTCACGCAGTCGTACACGTACTTCACGTGGCGGGTGCACAAGTGGGAGCTCACGGAGTTCGGTAACGAGATCGCCGCCAAGTCGGACGAGGCCCGCCCCAACCTGTTCGTCAACACGCCGGACATCCTGCACGAGAGCCTCCAGCACGGCGGCCCGGGCATGTTCGCGATCCGGGCCGCGCTGGCCGCGACGCTCGCACCCACGTGGGGCGTCTATTCGGGGTTCGAGCTGTTCGAGCACGTCGCCGTCCGCCCGGGCAGCGAGGAGTACCTCGATTCGGAGAAATACCAGCTGCGCCCGCGCGACTATGCCGGCGCCCGCGCGCGTGGCGAGTCGCTCGAGCCGTGGATCACGACGCTCAACCGGATCCGCCGCGCGCACCCGGCGCTGCAGCAGTTGCGGAACGTGCACTTCCACCACGTCGACAACGACGCGCTCCTCGCGTACTCGAAGTTCGACCCTGTCACCGGCGACGCCGTGCTGGTCGTCGTCAACCTCGATCCCTTCGGCGCGCAGCAGGGATTCGTCTCGCTGGATCTGCCCGCGATCGGCCGCGACTGGCACGACCACCTGGCCGTGCACGACAAGGTGAGCGGCGAGCACTACGACTGGGGACAGCACAACTTCGTCCGACTCGAGCCGTGGCGTGCGTGCGCGCATGTGCTGGCGCTGCCACCGATTCCCTTCGACGCGCGCCGCCGCCTCGCCGACCGTGAGCACAACCCGTGAGCGCCCCGGACCCGGTGTGTCCTCCCGACCCGCACGACCTGACGCTGCTCGTGCAGGGCACCCACCACGATCCGCACTCGGTTCTCGGCGCGCACCCCCGCGCCGACGGCACCGTGATCCGTGCGCTGCGGCCGGGCGCCGAGTCGGTGTCGGTGCGGATCGGCGGCCGCGACCACCCCCTGCACCGCGTCGCACACGACGTCTTCAGTGCCCTCCTGCCCATCCGGGGCCTCACGGACTATCGCTTGGTGGTCACGTATCCCGGCGACCACGTCGTGGTGACCGCGGACGGCTACCGGTTCCTGCCCACACTGGGGGAGCTGGACCTGCACCTGTTCGGCGAGGGCCGGCACGAACGCCTCTGGGACGTTCTCGGCGCGCACCCCCGCACGTACGAGACGCCGGACGGCGTCGTGCGCGGGACGTCGTTCGCGGTGTGGGCGCCCGCGGCCCGCGGCGTGAGCGTGCTGGGCCAGTTCGACCTGTGGGGTGGGCGCACCTTCCCGCTCCGGGTGCTCGGGAGCACCGGGGTGTGGGAGTTGTTCGTCCCCGACGTCGGCGTGGGCGAGATGTACAAGTTCCGCATCCACGGCCACGACGGGAGCGTCCGGGACAAGGCCGATCCGATGGCGTTCGCGACCGAGGTCCCCCCGGCGACGGCGTCGATCGTCACCGAGTCGGCCCACAGGTGGACCGACCACGAATGGATGGCCGCCCGGTCCGGGCTCGAGCCCACCCGGGAACCGCTGAGCGTCTACGAGGTTCATCTCGGCTCGTGGCGTCCCGGCCTCGGCTACGCCGAGCTTGCCGACGAGTTGAGTACGTACGTCATCGAGGCCGGCTTCACCCACGTCGAACTGCTGCCCGTCGCCGAACACCCGTACGGCGGCTCGTGGGGCTACCAGGTGACGTCGTACTACGCCCCCACCGCGCGTTTCGGATCGCCGGACGACTTCAGGTACTTCGTCGACCGTCTGCACCTGGCCGGCATCGGCGTCATCGTCGACTGGGTGCCCGCGCACTTCCCGAAGGACGAGTGGGCGCTGGCGCGCTTCGACGGCACACCCCTGTACGAGCACGCGGATCCGCAGCGCGGCGAGCAGCTCGACTGGGGCACCTACGTGTTCGACTTCGGCCGCCGCGAGGTGCGTAACTTCCTCGTCGCCAACGCGCTGTACTGGTTCGACGAGTTCCACGTCGACGGCCTGCGCGTCGACGCCGTCGCGTCGATGCTCTACCTCGACTACTCGCGGCTGCCCGGGCAGTGGACACCCAACGTGCACGGCGGCCGGGAGAACCTCGAGGCCGTCGCGTTCCTCCAGGAGATGAACGCGACCGTGCACAAACACCATTCGGGTGTCGTCACGGTCGCCGAGGAGTCGACGTCCTGGCCCGGAGTCACCCGGAACACCAGCGTCGGCGGCCTCGGGTTCACGATGAAATGGAACATGGGCTGGATGCACGACACGCTCGGCTATCTGCAACGCGACCCCATCCATCGCAGCTTCCACCACAACGAGATCACGTTCTCGCTGATGTACGCGTGGAGCGAGCACTACCTGCTGCCGATCAGCCACGACGAGGTCGTCCACGGCAAGGGCACGCTCTGGTCCCGGATGCCCGGCGACGACCGCACGAAAGCCGCCGGGGTGCGCGCGTTGCTCGCCTATCTGTGGGCGCATCCGGGCAAACAATTGCTCTTCATGGGTCAGGAATTCGGTCAGAACAGCGAGTGGTCCGAGGAACACGGCCTGGACTGGCACGAGCTCGAGGATCCCGCGACCGGAGACCTGCATCGGGGCATCCACGCGCTCGTGTGCGCGCTCAACGCCACCTACCGCGCCACACCCGCGTTGTGGTCGCTCGACACCTCGCCCGGCGGCTATTCGTGGATCGACGCGAACGACACCGAGAACAACGTACTCAGCTTCCTCCGGTACGGCAGTGACGGCTCGATCGTCGCGTGCCTGTTCAACTTTTCCGGTTCCGCCCACTCCGACTACCGTGTGGGCTTGCCCGAACCCGGAACCTGGTCTGAGATCCTCAACACCGACGCGCAGGACTTCCGCGGATCGGGGCTGGGCAATCTGGGGGCGGTGACCGCCACGGAGCGCCCGTGGCACGGCCGCCCGGCCTCGGTGGTGTTGACGCTACCGGCCAGCGCGGCGATCTGGTTGGAACTGCAACGGTGAGGGGACACTCGGTGACTGGGCTGGATCGGTGAGGGCACGATCGCGGCGGACAACGACGGCTAGGACGTTGATCGCGGTTCTGGTGACGGCGGCGTTCGCGGCCACCGCCTGCACGACGACCACCGAGGGTCAGGCCGTGTCCATCTACGACGACCCGTTCACCGTCGCAGGGCTGCCGGCGCGCGGCGGCCCGAGCGGTCCTCGCGAGGGCGTGCCGAACGCCCCGCTCGCAGTGGCGGGGACCGACGGCGGTGAGGTCGACGCACTCGCCGCCAACGCGATCTCGGACATCGAGGACTACTGGGCGAGCGAGTACCCGACCGTCTTCAAGGGCAGCTTCGCCCCGGTGTCGGAGTTGCTCTCGTGGGACCCGGATTCCCCGACCGGCACCCGGTTCTGCGGGATCGAGACGGACGACCTGGTCAACGCCGCATACTGCATCAGGCAGGATTCGATCGGCTGGGATCGGGCGTATCTCCTGCCGAGCCTCATCGACGCGTTCGGGCCCATGTCCGTCGTGATGGTCCTCGCCCACGAATACGGTCACGCGATCCAGCACAAGGCCGGCCTCGTCGGCGACGACGACCCGGGCATCGTGGTGGAACAACAGGCAGACTGTTTCGCGGGCGCGTTCATCCGTCACGTCGCCGAGAACGGGGCGCCCCACTTCACCCTGAACACCTCGGACGGCCTCAATTCCGTACTCGCGGCGACGGTGTCGGTCCGCGACGCCGACCCGACCGATCCGGACTCGATCCACGGCTCGGCCTTCGAACGGGTCACCGCGGCCCAGATCGGCTTCACCGACGGCGCCGGTGCGTGCACCCGAATCGACGCCGACGAGATCATGTCCCGGAGAGCCGATCTCCCACAGGGATTCGACGGCAGCAGCGACGACGGTGAACTTCCCGTGACGAAGGAGAGCCTCACGGTGCTGTTCGACTCGTTCGCCGCGGTCTTCGCGCTCGACGATCCGCCGAAACTGGACCTCGACGGCATCGACACCGCGTGCGCGGACGCGGCCGCCACCCGGCCCGTCTCGTATTGCCCGTCCACCAACACCATCGGCGTGGACGTCGCCCAGCTCGCCGCCCGTAGCCGCCCCACAACGGAGTTGACGGGCGTCGACCCGTTGCTGAACGTCGACGTCGTCGGCGACTACAGCGCCTACGTCCTGGTCGCGTCCCGGTACACCCTCGCGGTGCAGAAGGCCGCCGGACAGTCCATCACCGGGCCCCAGGCCGCACTGCGCGCCGCCTGCCTGTCGGGGTCGGTGACCGCCGCGCTCAGTCCCGACGGCTCCACCACCGGCGCCGAGCGCCGGATCTGGTTGTCGGCGGGCGATCTCGACGAGGCGATCTCGGGGCTGCTGTCCGACGGCCTGGCTGCCAGCGACGTCGACGGTGACACCGTGCCCAGCGGCTTCTCGCGCGTCGACGCGTTCCGCACCGGTGTTCTCGGTGGGCAGAAGGCGTGCGACGGTCGCTACCGCTGACCCGGTAGCGTCCGGCCCCGACTCAGTAGAGCGCCGAGGCCAACTTCCGCCGCGCCGCGACCACGATGGGCTCGGCCGGATCGAACAACTCGAACAGCTCGAGCAGGCGCGTCCGGACCGTCGTCCGATCGTCACCGAACGTGCGCTTCACCAGTGCGACGAGACGGTCGAAGGCGGCTTGGGGCTGCTGCGAGTACAACTCGGCGTCGGCGGCCGCGAACTGCGCGTCGATCGAGTCCGGCTGCGCGTCGGCGACGGCGATGACGTCGTCCGGCAGATCCTGCACGCGGGCGAGGAAACGCACCTGACGCAGCGCGGCCTGGGCCTGCTGATTGCCCGGCTCCGAGTTGAGGATGAGGTTGTAGGCGGCCTCGGCGCCGGCGAAGTCGCCCTCGTCGAGCGCATTCTCCGCGGCGACGAAACGGGGGTCCTCCGGCTCGGGCTCGGGCTCGCCGTCACCCGACGGCGGGCCGGCCAGCTTGCCGGCCACCGCTTCCTGGAGCGCGGCGATCCACTGGCGCAGCTGGGGTTCGGGCTGAGCGCCCGCGAAGTCGGCGAGCGGACGACCGGCCGCGATCGCGACGACCGTCGGCACCGACTGCACCCCGAACGCCTGGGCGATGCCCGGGTTCGCGTCGACATCGATCTTCGCCAGGACCCAGCTGCCGCCGCCCTCGTGCGCGAGCTTCTCGAGGAGCGGGGACAGCTGCTTGCACGGACCACACCACGTCGCCCACAGGTCCACGATCACCAGCACCTGGTTGGACCGGTCGAGGACCTCGGTCTGGAACGTCGCCTCGGTGACGTCGATGACGGGGGCCAGCCCGGTGGTGTTCACGGGGGCGCCGCCGTCGGAGGGCGGACCGGTGGGAGCGCTCGGCGGTGCCGGCGCGCGGTCCTTCAAACCGGACAGATCGACGGCTCCGGACATGGCCGCAGCGATTGCAGGGGACGGACGAGAACCGGGTCGAGTCACGGTTCAAGTGTGGCACGAGTGGCGGGCGGGCAGCTATCGCGGCCCGCCACTCGCCGCAACCGTCAGGCCGCGACGCGCTCGGGCTTCGCGGCGCCACCGGTCGACAACTCGCCGAGGCGTCCGTTGCGTGCCGCCCACATCTCGAACCAGATCGTCATGAACGGCGGGATGCTCGAGATCAGCGCGAGCGCGAGCGTCTTGAGGTCCCACTTCACGGAACGGGCGGTGAACAGCGCCACGAGGACGTAGAGCACGAAGATCGCACCGTGGATGGGCCCGAAGATCTTGACGCCGACCTCGGGTCCCTCCGCGGGCAGGTACTTGAACGCCATACCGATCAACAGACCGGCCCAGCTGATCGCCTCCAGAACGGCCACGAAACGGAAGCGCTTGGGCCACGAGCTGAGATCGAAGAAGTTCGCCATGGCCGCCATTGTGCCCGAGAAACTACGACACCCCGTAGTTGAGACTCGTCACAGTCTCGCCCACGGGGTGTCGCTGAGGAGTAGTGGCGCCCCTACTTCTTCGGTACCCGGACGATCAGGGCGTCACCCTGTCCGCCGCCACCGCACAGTGCGGCCGCACCGACGCCGCCACCGCGGCGCTGGAGTTCGAGCACGAGATGCAGCGCGATGCGGGCACCCGACATGCCGAGCGGATGGCCGATCGCGATGGCACCGCCGTTGACGTTCACCTTCGCCGGATCGATGCCCAGTTCACCGGTCGACGCGATGCCGACAGCGGCGAACGCCTCGTTGATCTCGACGACGTCGAGGTCCTTGGGATCGATGCCCTCACGCTCGCAGGCGCGGGCGATCGCGCGGGCGGGCTGCGACTGCAGCGTGGAGTCCGGTCCGGCGACGACGCCGTGTGCGCCGATCTCCGCGATCCACACGAGCCCGAGTGCCTCGGCCTTCTCCTTGCTCATGACGACGACGGCGGCCGCACCGTCGGAGATCTGCGATGCGGTTCCGGCGGTGATCGAGCCGTCCTTCGCGAACGCCGGGCGCAGCTTCGCCAGCGATTCGACGGTGGTGTCGGCACGGATGCCCTCGTCTTCGGTGACGACGATCGGCTCACCGCGACGCTGCGGGATGGTCACCGGAACGACCTCGTCGGCGAACAGCCCGTCCTTCCAGGCGCGGGCGGCGTTCTGGTGCGAGGCTGCCGCGAACGCGTCCTGTGCCTCGCGTGAGATGCGCTGATCGTCGTCCTGGTTGCGCTGCTCGGTGAGGTTGCCCATCGGCTGGTCGGTGAAGATGTCGTGCAGGCCGTCGTAGGCCATGTGGTCACGCAGCGTGACGTCGCCGTACTTGAAGCCCTCGCGGCTCTTCTCGAGCATGTGCGGGGCCCGCGACATGGACTCCTGGCCGCCGGCCACGACGATCTCGAACTCACCGGCACGGATTAACTGGTCGGCGAGTGCGATGGCGTCGATACCGGACAGGCACACCTTGTTGATCGTGAGGGCGGGGACGTCCATCGGGATGCCCGCGGCGACCGCGGCCTGGCGCGCCGGCATCTGCCCGGCGCCCGCGGTGAGGACCTGGCCCATGATCACGTAGTCGACCTGCTCGGGCGCCACGCCGGCCTTCTCGAGCGCGCCCTTGATCGCTACACCGCCGAGGTCGGATCCCGAAAGATCCTTCAGGGATCCGAGCAGTCGTCCGACGGGGGTACGTGCCCCGGCAACGATGACAGAAGTGGTCAAGATTTCCTCCAGCGGTCGATCTTGTTCCGGGCAGCAGTCTCTGCCGTGACCCGGCGCGAACAGTTCAAACGGTAGCGCTACCGTCTGATACATGACATCTTCCTCCCCCAGCACCGCCCCGAGCGGACTGACCTCCGAGCTCGTGACCGCGATCGACCACGTCGGTATCGCGGTGCCGGATCTCGACGCTGCCATCGCGTGGTACGGCAAGCACCTCGGCATGGTCTCCCTCCACGAGGAGGTCAACGAGGAGCAGGGCGTCCGCGAGGCCATGCTCGGCTACCCGGGCCAGGTCGCCGGCGCCCCCGCGATCCAGCTCCTGGCCCCGCTGAACGAGAACTCCACCATCGCGAAGTTCATCGACCGCAGCGGCCCCGGCCTGCAGCAGCTCGCGTTCCGCGTCACCGACATCGACGCGATCAGCACCCAGCTGCGTGCCGACGGCGTCCGCCTGCTGTACGACGCTCCGCGCCGCGGCACCGCCGACTCGCGCATCAACTTCATCCACCCGAAGGACGGCGGCGGCGTCCTCATCGAGCTCGTCGAGCCTGCCGCCGACAGCGGACACTGACGGGTCCTCTCCGACGCGTCCGGGGAGTGGGCCCGGTGTGACGATCCCGGTCCCACTCCGCGGGCACATCGCCGGTTACCCCCGGTAGATTGGCAGGCATGGCCTACGACCGCGGCATGCCGTTCACCATCGTCCGCAAGGGATACGACAAGGACGAGGTTCGTCGATACTTCGACCGTTTCGATACCGAACTCCGTCTGATGGCGACGGACCGCGACGCCGCGGCCGCGCAGGCCCGCGAACTGGCCAACCAGCTCGAGGACGCCCGGGACGAGATCGACGAGCTGCGCCGCGACGTCGATCGCCTGTCGGTCCCGCCCACCACCGCCGAGGGCATGAGCGAGCGCATCTCCCGGATGCTGCGCCTGGCGTCCGACGAAGCATCCGAGGTGCGCGCCAAGGCCGAAGCCGAAGCCGCCGAAATGCTCTCGGTCGCCGAGCAGGAGAGCGAACGGCTCCGCAAGCTCTACGAGACGAAGACCGAGGAACTCGAGAAGCGTCGCGAGGCGCTCGAACGCGAGCACGAGCAGACGATGCAGGCGGCGCGCGCGGAGGCGACTCGGATCGTCCAGGCCGCACACGCGGAGAGCGACCGACTCACCGCGGAGTCCGAGGCCAAGCGTGTCCAGGTCCAGCAGGACTTCGAGATCACGATGGCCGAGCGCCGCGCCAAGACGATCGCCGCGATCGAGGAACTCGAGGCATCGAGCAAGGCGGAGGCCCATCGCCGTCTCACCGAGGCCAGCCAGGAGGCGGCCCGACGCGTCCAGGTCGCGACCGAACAGTCGGAGCGCAAGATCGCGCACGCCAAGGAGCTCGCCGAGGAACTGCGTGTTCTTCGGGGCCGAATCCTCGCTCAGCTGTTGGGCATCCGTGGCCAGCTCGATTCGGTGCCGGCGATGCTGGCATCGGTCAACCGTGAGGCCGAACTGCTCGACAACGTCGGCGCGACGGAGGTCGATGCCGAGGACGACGCCGCCGTCGAACCGACGGACGACGAGGTACCCGAGAACGCCCCGGCGACCACCTAGGACCAGCGGCGGGTCAGCCCGCGTGTCCGACGCCCCGCCCAGCATCCCGTGTGCCAGTGCCGCCGGTCGTCGGCGCCACCGGCGTCGGCCGGCCACGCGACGACGTGCGCCACGCCCGGCCGGACCTCCTGGTCGCACCCGGGACAGCGATAGGTCTTGGTCGCCCGGGCACCGGGGATCTGCCGCACCATGAAGCGCTCGTCGTCGTAGCCCGCGGGGCCCGACTCCTCACGGGCCAGCGCATCGCCGAACAGGCCGCCGCGACTCTCCCCGGACGACCCTCCGGGTCGACGCGGGGACTTGTGGGGCTGGTTACGACGCGGCACGCCACCAGTCTAGGTGGCGCCCTCCGCGCGAGCCGACGTCGCTCAGAACACTTAGTCGCTCAGAACAGCCGGAACTCGGTGCTCTCGGTCCCGCGCAGCGCTTCGTAATCGAGGACGAGACAACGAATCCCGCGGTCGGTGGCGAGCGTCTTCGCCTGCGGCTTGATCTGCTGGGCCGCGAACACGCCGCTGACCGGCGCCAGCAAGGGATCGCGGTTCAGCAGTTCCAGGTAGCGGGTGAGCTGTTCGACGCCGTCGATCTCGCCGCGGCGCTTGATCTCCACCGCCACGGTGCCACCGGCGGCATCACGGCACAGCAGATCCACCGGCCCGATCGCCGTCATGTACTCGCGCCGGATGAGGCTGTAGCCGTCGCCGAGCGTCTCGACATGTTCGGCCAGCAACTCTTGCAGGTGCGCCTCGACGCCGTCCTTGACCAGCCCCGGATCGATACCCAGTTCGTGGCTCGAATCGTGCTCGATCTCCTCGATCGTGATCCGAAGTTCCTCGCCGCCCTTGTTGGTGACGACCCACAGGTGCTGCTCGGCGCCGTCCAGCCCCTCGCCGTCGGTGGTTTCGGAGAGCCAGCACGGCGGGCTCATCCAGTTCAGCGGCTTGTACGCACGGTCGTCGGCGTGGATGCTCACCGACCCGTCCGCCTTGATGAGGAGCAGTCGACGCGCCATCGGCAGATGGGACGTCAGACGACCGACGTAGTCGACACGGCAACGAGC
>Ga0256788_1000460_pt1 | contig 11034 bp, 6 predicted proteins | sample MC6MC0939MT_FD_186355 | JGI IMG/M metagenome (GOLD analysis project Ga0256788, IMG submission 186355) | Metatranscriptome of enriched soil aggregate microbial communities from Iowa State University, Ames, United States - MC6-MC0939-MT... | ecosystem: Environmental > Terrestrial > Soil >...
ATCGCGTCGTACTTTTGCCATTATCAGTCACCCTGATGCTGGGAAAACGACGATTACAGAAAAGCTTTTACTATTTGGTGGCGCCATTCGTGACGCAGGAACAGTAAAAGGGAAAAAAACAGGTAAGTTTGCAACATCTGACTGGATGGAAATCGAAAAGCAACGTGGTATTTCTGTTACTTCTTCCGTGATGCAATTTGATTATAATGGCTCGCGTGTGAACATCTTGGATACCCCTGGTCACCAAGACTTCTCAGAAGATACGTATCGTACATTAATGGCTGTAGATAGTGCTGTCATGGTAGTGGATGCTGCCAAAGGGATCGAGGCACAAACATTAAAGCTATTTAAAGTTTGTAAAATGCGCGGTATTCCGATTTTTACTTTTATTAACAAATTGGACCGTCAAGGGAAAGAGCCTCTTGAGCTAATTGAAGAGCTTGAGGAAGTACTGGGGATCCAAGCATATCCTATGAACTGGCCGATTGGTATGGGAAAAGAGTTTCTTGGTATTTACGATCGTTATAATAAACGTATCGAACAGTTCCGTACGGATGAGACTGAGCGCTTCCTGTCAATAGATGAGAATGGCGAGCTTGCAGTAGAACATCCGATGAAAGTCACTTCTTATTATTCTCAAGCTATGGACGACATATTACTATTGAATGAGGCTGGTAATGAATATTCGGAAGAGAAAATCCGTCGTGGCGAATTAACGCCAGTATTCTTTGGTTCAGCTTTAACAAACTTTGGGGTGCAAACATTCCTAGAAACTTACTTACAATTTGCACCAATACCACAGCCTAGAATTACTGAAGACGAACAATTTATTGATCCACTTGAACAAGATGAATTTTCAGGATTCATATTCAAAATTCAAGCAAATATGAATCCTGCGCACCGTGACCGTATTGCCTTTGTACGTATTGTCTCTGGTAAATTTGAGCGTGGTATGAATATGACATTGTCTCGTACAGGGAAATCCTTTAAGGTAACCCAATCTACACAATTCCTTGCCGATGATCGTGAGACTGTAGATGAAGCTGTTGCTGGAGATATTATCGGTTTATATGACACAGGAACTTATCAAATTGGGGACACAGTTGTGGGTGGTAAGAAAACATTTCAATTTGAAAAGTTACCACAGTTTACACCAGAGTTATTTGTCCGTGTGACAGCTAAAAACGTTATGAAATCGAAGCAATTCCATAAAGGGATTTTACAATTAGTACAAGAAGGTGCCATTCAGTATTATAAAACGCTGCATACAGAGGAAGTTATTCTTGGAGCAGTTGGTCAATTGCAATTTGAAGTATTCGAGCATCGTATGAAAAATGAATACAATGTTGAAGTAAGAATGGAGCCAATTGGTTCAAAAATTGCCCGTTGGATCGAAAATGAAGAGGATGTTAAAGAGTCTATGTCTTCTGGTCGTTCAATGCTGGTGAAAGACCGTTTTGACAATCTTGTTTTCTTATTCGAAAATGAGTTTGCCATGCGTTGGTTTGCCGATAAAAATGAAAACATCAAACTTTATAGCCTTCTATAATAGCCAAACACGAATCGACAATTTTGCGATTCGTGTTTTTTTGCAAGGAAAATTGACGCTGGTTGTAGAATATATACAGTAATAGGAAATAGAAGTCTGCAATCGCTAGTTGGAGGGAAATTAGCTAATTTATAAAATAATCTCCTTTTCGGCTATCCTAGGAAGGAAGAGATAGAAAAAGGAGTTTGTTATATGAACATCAGTAATTTTTCAATTAAAAGACCTGTCTTTACTATTGTGACAATGCTTTTTGTCATTCTATTAGGCGGTGTATCGTTATTAAAAATACCTATTACTTTAATTCCGGAGTTAAATCCTCCAATAGGTGTAGTTGTCACCTCTTACCCTGGGGCAAACCCAACGGAGGTGAATGAGAAGATAACCAAGCCTTTAGAGGCCACATTAGCCACTTTACCTGGCATCAAGAAACTACAGTCAACCTCACAAGAAGGAACCAATTTAATCGTGCTTGAGTTCAATTGGTCCACAAATTTGGAAGATGTCCAACTTGATATTTTACAGCGGATTGATATGACACCACTCCCTAATAATGCTAGCAAACCAAGTTTTTTAAAATTTGATCCCTCCCAATTTCCCATTATTCAGCTTTCATTGCGTGCAGAAAATGATGATGTAGATGTGCGCTTATTAGCAGAGGATTTGGAAAAAGAGCTGCGTAGGACAGAGGGTGTCGCAAGTGTAAATGTTTCCGGCAAGCTTATAGAAGAAATACAAATAACATTAGATGAAGCAAAGCTAGTCGAAAAAGGCTTAACACAGACAGACATTATTCAAATCGTTCAAGCGAACAATGTATCACTTCCTGGTGATCCTGTTTTAACTGATGATGGAAAAATGTTAACAACACGTATTATTAGTACATTAACTTCACCTGAAAGTATTGCCGATTTAATCGTTTCAGTGAATCCTTTAACGGGTGAAACGTTAACAGTCGGCAATCTTGCAACTGTCAAAAGGGCAGAGCAACAATCCATTACGACAACACGTGCCAACGAGCATTCAGCAGTTCTTATGTCCGTAATACAGGAATCAGGTGCCAATACAGCAGATGTTTCGAAAGAATTTCAACAAACATTACACGAATTGCTAGAGAAGAAACAATATAAGGGAATTACTGCGGATATATTAGTGGACCAAGGCAACTATGTAGATATAGCAATTAGTAACATTGGCTCTTCCTTAATTTTAGGAGGATTATTTGCGATGTTCGTCCTCTTTGTTTTCTTACGAAGCGTGAAGAGCCCTATCATCATTGGTATCGCCATTCCATACTCCGTTATTGTGACATTTGTATTGATGTTTTTTGCCGATTTTTCCCTCAACATTATGACATTAGGTGCTTTAGCATTGGGTATTGGCATGTTGGTGGATAATGCCATCGTTGTTATTGAGAATATTGAAAGACATTTAGGGTTAGAAAAGGACCCTATCGCAGCAGCGACGGAGGGAACAAAGGAAGTTGCTCTTGCTATCACTGCTTCAACGCTAACAACAATAGCGGTATTTATCCCTGTTATGTTCATTGAAGGATTGATTGGTCAAATTTTTACAGAATTTGCACTCACTATTTCGTTTAGTTTAATTGCTTCTTTAGTAGTTGCTCTCACAGTAGTACCGATGTTAGCGAGTCGCCTTTTAAAAATGAAAAGTATCAACTTTTATGAACAGCGCAGTAAGTCTCTATTTTATAAGCGATACAAATCTTCTATTGTATGGGTTCTACAACATCGTTTGCTAATACTTATTTTCACGATAGTGTGCTTCAGCCTGTCATTATTTGGACTAACTAGAATCGGTACTGAGTTTTTACCACCCACTGATGAAGGTTTTACAACGATAAACGTCAATCTTGAACAGGGTGTCGCTGTATCTGAAACAGAAAAGGTTGTTAGGAAGATTGAGGAACGTTTAAAGCGGGAAAAAGATGTAGATGTTTATGTTAGTTTAATTGGTGGTTCACAACAATCTCAATCACGTGGACAAACTAGCCCCAACCAAGCTGAAATGTATGTGAAGCTAGTGCCTTTAGCAGAAAGAGAACGTTCAATTTTTGAATTTGTCGAGGAGCTAGAGCAAGAATTACAAGAAGAGCTAGATGAGAAAGCTGAACTTACATTTAACGTATCGACAGCCACTGGCTCATCACCACATACGCTAACATTCCGATTAACAGATTCTGAAGAACAAAGGCTCCAACAGGCTGTCCATAAAGTACAGCAAGAATTACAAGCTATCCAGGAAGTAACAAATGTTTCCACGGATTTAGATAATACCGTTCAAGAAATTCAAATTGAGGTTAACCGAGAGAAAGCCAAAGATTATGGATTTGTACCGGCACAAATTGCACAAACTGTAAATCAAATGACAAAAGGGCAGCTAACCTCCCAATTAATCGCAGAGGACGGTGCTGTGTTACCTGTCTACACAGGCTTTGGGCAGACTTTTAATAATAGTGTGGATTCACTAAAAGCTATGCAACTTCGTTCACCAGCGGGATTGTTTGTGAAATTAGAAGATGTTGCAACTGTTTCCATACAGGAGGGTCCGGTCTCCATTCGTCGATCTGATCAGGCAGCAGCAGTGGCATTTTTCGTTGATTATGAATCGAAGGAATCTTTGGGGGGAATTTCCGCTAAGGTAGATAAAGCAATAGAAAGGGTTCATTTATCACCTACTACACAAATTGTGTTTAGTGGCGATCGAGAACTTTATGATAGTGCAATCGATGATATGCTACTAGCGGTAGTCCTAGCAATTGTACTAGTTTATATTGTGATGGCTGCTCAATTTGAATCATTTAAATATCCGTTTGTCATTATGTTTACAGTTCCATTAATGATTATTGGAGTAGCGATTGCCATGTTTGCCACACATACTTTAATCGGTGTGACCTCAGTAATAGGAATCTTAGTTCTTGTTGGGATTGTTGTTAATAATGGTATTGTTTTGGTTGATTATATTAATCAACAAAAAGCGAATGGTATGCCAGCTTATGAGGCCATTTTACTTGCTACTCAGGATCGTCTTCGTCCCATTTTAATGACTGCGCTAACAACTATTTTAGGTCTGTTGCCACTTGCACTTGGTATTGGTGAAGGAACAGAGATGAATCAACCAATGGGGGTTGCAGTTATTGGAGGACTTGTGACCTCCACATTACTAACACTTTATATTGTACCGATTGTCTATAGTTTAGTGGATATAGAAACAAGGAAGATGCGTTAGAATCAAGGGGGGAATGGGAGATGAAAGTTCATTTTTTTACTGGTTTTCCTGGTTTCATTTCGAGTCAATTAATTCGAACGTTGTTCCAAAAAAAACAGACGCAACAGGTCATAGCAATCGTATTGGCTGGCGAAACCATTAAGGCTCATAAAGAGAAAAGCAAAATATTAGACGAGTTTCCTAATTGTACGATTCGAATTGTAGAAGGCGATATTACATTACCGAATCTCGGTATAGATAATCAAATGATCGAAGAAATTGTACCGCAAATAGAAGTATTATGGCATTTAGCAGCCATTTACGATTTAGCCGTACCACGTGATATCGCGTGGAAGGTGAATGTGCATGGGACAACGATGGTTAATGACTTTGTACGCACTTTACCCAATTTAAAACGCTATATGTATTTTAGTACGGCCTACGTGGCAGGTAAACGTGAGGGGATATTGCGTGAAAATGAACTAATTCGACCATCGGCATTTAAAAATAACTATGAAGAAACAAAATACGAGGCTGAGCTCCGAGTGGAAGATTTAAAATCGGAAATTCCACTGACAATTATTAGACCTGGCATTGTGCGGGGACATTCGGAAACAGGTGAAACTATTAAGTTTGATGGGCCTTATTTCTTTTTAAATGTAGTAGAACGTTTAAAATGTTTACCTATTATTCCGTATATTGGACAATCTACTTCTACGATCAATGTAGTACCAGTAGATTATATATTAAATGCTTCAACTTTTCTGGCAACAGAACAGGAGGCTGAAGGCAAGACTCTCCATTTAACAGATCCGAATCCTCACCCCGTGCAGGAAGTGTATCGTACTATGGTGAAGTTAGTGACGAATGCTTACCCGAAGGGACGTTTCCCATTTGCATGGGCGAAACTATCCTTGCAGGTTCCGTTTATTCGGAGAAAACTAGGGGTGGAGCAGGAAACATTAGATTACTTAACATGGAATGCCACATTTGACACGACGGAGGCTCATCATATTTTACAAAAGGGTGGAATTACATGTCCTGATTTTATTCGGACGATGCCGAGAATGATTGATTTTTATTTAGCACATAAAGAAGATAAGAGCTATCACATACAAATTAAGTAAAGTAAAAAACAACATTGATATTTTTGTCAGTTGTAAATGATAGTGCTATAATGTTTGAAAGAAGATACCTTCGACAGTTTGTCAAAGGGGAGTAGCTAACAGGTTTTATAAATTTACCTGGTTTCACATTCGTCAAGATATGGTTTTTGCCAGAATGTGATAGTGAATGGCTCTATGCGTAAAATGATTACTGATGACGTGTAGATGTACCCATACGGTACTAATTTACTTAGCGAGACCTTTGCCTAATTAAGGCAGGGGTTTTTTCTTTTGTACTTTAGTAGAAATAATTATTTTGGGTATTTAGAGCTTAGAGGAGGCACTAGCATAAATGGAAGCAATATTATTACAATATGGCTGGGTATTGATTGTCCTAGTTGTATTAGAAGGATTACTTGCAGCTGACAACGCAGTAGTAATGGCTGTAATGGTCAAGCATTTACCACAAGAGCAACAAAAAAAGGCACTATTTTATGGACTATTTGGCGCCCTAATTTTCCGTTTCGCTGCTCTTTTTGTCATTACAATTTTGGTAAACTATTGGCAAATCCAGGCGGTAGGCGCAGCTTATCTGCTATTCATGTCAGCGAAAAATATTTATGATTTACGTAAACATAAAGATGATGAGGAAGAAGAATCGACTGAAAAAGCTAGGAAAAAAGGTTCTGGATTCTGGTTAACCGTGCTCAAAGTTGAAGCAGCGGATATTGCATTTGCTATTGATTCAATGCTGGCAGCAGTTGCTATCGCTGTCACGTTGCCTCATTTGGGGAATTTTGATGTTGGTGGCATTAATGGTGGACAATTTATCGTCATGCTTCTTGGTGGATTTATTGGGGTCATTATGATGCGTTTTGCAGCACAATGGTTTGTCAAAGTATTAAATGATTACCCTTCACTTGAAACAGCTGCATTTTTAATTGTTGGCTGGGTAGGTGTGAAACTGGTTGTCTTAACATTAGCCCACGAAAAAGTAGGTATACTACCAGAAGAGTTTCCACATTCCACTGCATGGGAGTTAACATTCTGGATTGTCTTACTAGCCATTGCATTTTTAGGTTATCTAGTAGGCGTTCGGAATAAAAAATAAATTATACGTATTTTGAAAAATAGCTTAGATGGACTCTAAGCTATTTTTTTATAAGTTATATCAATAGGGTTAAATTAAAATTCTCTAATCCATTGTTCATTTTCATACATAATCGTTACTTTGGCGTGTTCGATATTCAGTTCATAGCGAAGATAATCAATCAAAGATTCGAACATTTCTTCTTTCTATATTTAATATCAATGCGGCATAGTCAAATCGATCATGTTGTGACCCACTATCGTACTCGACACCAGAGATTTCGTATTTCATAGTAGGATAGTTCGCAAGTAAGTATTGTTCGGCTTGTGACTTTACCTTTGCTTCTTCATTTTCATCCGGCTGTAAAGATACCCTGAAATTATGAAATAATAAAACAATCCCGACTATTAGTAATAGCACTATTCCTCCGATTGAAAAAATAAATATGCTCCAACCTTTTAACACCCGGTTCATTATTTCTTCTCCAAAATAATAAGTAGTAAACCAGTCGTATTGGGGAAAATTTTCTGTTCAATATTACTAATACATTAATTTATATTTATTCTTGTGTCGATAAGTTGAGTAGTATAGATGTAACTATTCCTCTTTCTTTTTTCATGTATTTTTTCTATACTATTATCTATCTAGTTGGGCATCATATGTAGGAGGGGTTGTTAAAGTGCCTTGGAAAAAATCATCAAATAGACTTGTCACACCATTTCAGGTACTTGTTTCTTATTATTTTATAGCAATAGCGATTTCCTTCCTGTTATTACGGCTTCCAGGCGTTCATCAAGAAGGAGTAAAGGTTTCCTTTTTAGATAGTCTATTTACGGCAGTGAGTGCAGTAAGTGTAACTGGTTTAACGACCATTAATATTTCGGAAACATATACGACATTTGGACTTGTCATGATTCTTGTTATTTTACAGTTAGGCGCGATTGGTATTATGTCACTCGGTACTTTTGTGTGGCTATTAGTGGGGAAAAAAATAGGGATGCGTGAGCGTCAGTTAATTATGATTGATCATAACCAGTACAATTTGTCTGGCGTTGTTAAATTAATACGTGAAATCTTAAAAATCTTAATTGGCATTGAGGTAGCAGGTACGATTATCTTAACGCTACACTTTACCAATTATTTTGATACGTTAGAAGAAGCATTCTTACACGGAGTATTTGCTTCAATTTCTGCTACAACCAATGGTGGGTTTGATATTACAGGAATGAGCTTATTGCCATTTCATGATGATTATTTTGTACAATTAGTGACAATGGTACTTATCGTGTTAGGGGCAATCGGTTTCCCCGTATTAATTGAATTAAAGACCTTCTTACTCAATCGTCATGCAAATTTTCGATTTAGTTTGTTTACCAAAATCACTACATCTACTTATGCGATATTATTTGTTGGTGGTGCCCTCGTCATTTTACTTCTTGAATCATTCCATTCTTTCAAGGAAATGTCCTGGCATGAGGCGCTTTTTTCAGCGATGTTCCATTCTGTATCAACAAGATCCGCTGGGCTTACAACTTACGATGTAACAACATTTAGTGAAGCGACAGATATTTTCATGAGTTTTCTCATGTTCATTGGATCTTCTCCAAGTTCAGTTGGAGGAGGAATTCGAACAACTACTTTTGCCATCGCCATTTTATTTTTAATTACTTTTGCAAGAGGGAGAGAAGATATTCAAGTGTTTGGACGAGAAATCCATTTAATTGATGTTTTCCGCTCGTTTGTTGTAATCTTATTAGCATTTTTCATGGTTTTAATTGCTATGATTATTTTGCTTATTACAGAGCCACATGCATCGCTTATTCAAATTATTTTTGAAATCACCTCAGCGTTCGGTACCTGTGGTATGTCATTAGGAATTACTTCAGATTTATCGGTGATTGGTAAAATCATCATAATAATTTTAATGTTCATTGGTCGAGTTGGCTTAATATCCTTCTTGTATACATTAGGTGGTGGGGGACGAGGTAAGAAATCGACCTTCCATTATCCAAAGGAACGAGTGATTATTGGCTAATTTATAAGAAGTATACGATGTCTGATAGCTGATAAGAGAGCATCATTTCATCGTATAGTTCTTACTAAAACCGCTAAATGAATAAACTGACATAAAATTTTCAAAAAATTTAAAATAATATTTCCCGAGTGTGAAAATATTTAATGGGTATAATTTACAAAGTATAGATAACCTTTCTTTAAGAATTTTGCCCTAAACTATTTATGGATAGCTGTGAATACTTGACTAATAGAACAAATCTGGCATAAACAGCTCCGAAGTTCTTTTCATAGGGAGATTTAAGAATTGTTTAAGACAATAAAAAAAGCTAGTCCTGATAGTTAATACAGGGCTAGCGTTTCTTATTAAAGAGAGTTGATTGTTGCAAAGTAAGGTGCTTGACCGTGACGGAAATAGGTTAAAAGATAGCCATCTTTTTGTACAATTTTGCCATTAAGGAAATCTTGGTAATTAAGAGAATGAGGGATAACCAATGTATGCTTAAACAGCTCTTTCTCAGATAGATTAAAGCCTGCAAATTCCTCACCTGCAATAGCTGGATTTTCACGTAGGGCCTGGTATATTACTTTTTGTTTTTCTTCTGTTGGACGTTCCTTCCACCATAATTTACGTGGTTGGAATTGCTGAGCCATCAGATAATCCAACTGCATTAAGCCCTTAATTATGTTTAAATTAGCGCCGTCCACAGTTTCTAAAAACATTAATAAACGTCGGAATAAATCTTCTAACTGATGACCAATACGAGACCATCCCTTAGTTTCCCAATACGTACCAAAGCTTTGGAAAAAGTCAAATGGTGTATCAAAGACTTGGGTAACTAAGTATTCGATTGTACGATCCATACGATGATCATTCCAATATTTCTCTAGAACATCCTCTGCATGTTTGATGCGAACAATATCATCAAATGTGAGGACATTATTTGAAAAGATTTCATAAGGGGCTAGATCTACGTAGGTATAACCAAACTTCTCTGCTTCTACTCGAAGTCCTGTACCACGTAAAAGTTTTAAAAACCCAAGCTGAAGTTCTTCTGGTCGCATGGCAAAAACATCATTAAATGTTTGACGGAAGCTTGCGTAATCCTCCTCTGGTAACCCTGCTATTAAATCTAAATGTTGATCGATTTTTCCGCCTTCTTTAACCATTGTCACTGTTCGTTTTAGCTTTTCAAAGTTTTGACGACGTTGAACAAGTGTATTTGTTAAATCATTTGTCGACTGAACACCGATTTCGAAGCGGAACAAACCACTTGGTGCATTGTCATTTAAAAATTGAATAACCTCAGGACGCATAATATCGGCAGTAATTTCAAACTGGAATACAACACCAGGTTTATGTTCATCAATTAAAAACTGGAACATCTCCATGGCATAGCTACGACTTATATTAAAAGTGCGATCCACAAATTTTATTGTTCTAGCGCCATTATCCATTAGGAATCGAATATCTTCTTTTATTTTTTCACGGTTAAAGTATCGAACACCTACTTCTATAGAAGATAAACAGAATTGGCAGCTAAATGGACAGCCTCTACTTGTTTCAATGTACTGAATCCGTTTCCCAAGATGGGGAAGATCCTCTTCGAAACGAAACGGACTCGCTAATTCACGCAAATCAATTTTAGGTGGTTGAGCGTGAATCTTAACTTTTCCATCCTTCAAATAGCAAATTCCAGGAACATCCTCCAGTAATATTTCACCGTGTAAATAGCGTAACAATTGTTTAAATGACGTTTCTCCTTCGCCCATCACAATGAAATCTACTTCAGGGATACGGCGTAACCAATGGTGAGAATCATAAGATACCTCAGGTCCTCCGAGCAAAATTTTAACATTTGGACAGACCGTTTTTAGCATTTTAATAACGTGAATCGTTTCTTCGATATTCCAGATATAACAACTAAATCCAACGATATCAGGTTTTTTTTGGAATAAATCTGATACAATATTAAAAGCAGGATCTTTAATTGTATACTCTGCTATAATTGGATTAAATTCAGGTGAAGCGGCACCTTTTAAATAGCGTA